>Ga0247727_10009479_pt1 | contig 17634 bp, 21 predicted proteins | sample WisWelCaveWW1625_FD_202498 | JGI IMG/M metagenome (GOLD analysis project Ga0247727, IMG submission 202498) | Biofilm microbial communities from Wishing Well Cave, Virginia, United States - WW16-25 | ecosystem: Environmental > Aquatic > Deep subsurface > Groundwater > Cave microbial mat | place...
TATCGGTTTCTCGTTTATTCCTCTCTCTATCGGTTTGGCGGTTCTGCGTTCGCGCCTGTTCGATATTGACATTATCATTCGCCGCACGGTCACATACGCGCTCGTCGGCGCGCTGTTGGCGATTGTCTATTTCGGCAGTGTGATTCTCTTGCAGCAAATTTTCGCGTCCGTCATAGGTAATCGTTCAGAACCCATCACCATTCTTTCGACGTTGGCGATTGCGGTGCTGTTCGTCCCGTTACGCAATCGGATTCAGGACGCGATTGACAAACGCTTTAATCGGAAAAAATATGACGCGCAAAAAGTGTTGCAAAAATTTGGCGAGACGGTGCGCGATGAGACGGATTTGGACAAGTTGACGGCAGAGTTGATTAATGTGGTGAACGAGACGATGCAGCCAAAGAGTGTGAGTGTGTGGTTGAGGAGGACGGACGACGGACGGCGGACGACGGACGGCGGACGGGGGACGTCGAACGAAATGTAACGTAGTCCGTTGTCGGTTGTCGGTAGTCAGTTATTACGGTTGGCGATAAATCTCGTGGGTGCCGATGTTGCGAAAGATGTAAATTGTTTCGTCTGTTTCAGCGTCTTGTTCGATATGAAAGGTAAAAACGTATTGGAGAGTGACGTGTCCTTCCCAAATGTTGGGGTGACCTTGCATTTTGCGGACGCGTAACGAGGGGTGAAACGGGGGAGTGGCTGCGCCTTGTTGGAAAAGTTTGAACGCGCGGTGTGTTCGTTCCTTGACGTTTTCAGGCAAATTGCGATATGCCTTCCAAAAAGGTTCGGTGGCGCGGAATTTCATTTTTCATCGAGAAAATCCAGCATCTCGTCCATCGAGTCAAATGTCTGCATTTGACCCGCAAGAATAGCGGCGTTTGCCGCGCGTTCTTGTGCCTGCCATTCGCGAGTCCAAAAATACGTTTGTTCGGCGGCGATGCGGAGCGCGTCGAGGACGATGGTTTGCGCGGAGACCTTTTCTTGCGCCAATGTTTCCAACAGGTGGCGAATTTCATTTTCGATGTCGAGGGGAATCTCGACAATGAGACGCGGATGCCGCGCAATGGTTGTATCCAACAGAATATCAGATGCCATATTTTGCTCCGAGCCGACATTATTGCATGATTGCGTGCGATGAAACGGACTTGAATTGATGGAATTGGTGAAGGTGGTGAACGAGACGATGCAGCCGCGGAGTGTGAGTGTGTGGTTGAAGAAAGAGGACCCTTCGACAAGCTCAGGGCAAGCTGAACGGCGGACGACGTAGAGACGTTTCGGTGAAACGTCTCACTATGGGTCAATCAAATTGAAGGTGCGATTCTTGCCGTCCAGAGTCAGAATAAAGTGATTGAGCAGGTCTCGTCCCAAAAGCACATCTTGGCGCGGGGAAACCGTCACTTCACGGCTTGGAAAAATATAGCCCTCGATTTGAAAAGTGACAGTATAAAGAGGCAGTTGAGTTACTTGGCGGTCAAAACCGCTGACGAAAATATCGCCCGATGGTGTCAAGCCCAAATCTACAACCGCCGTGCGCGGCAAAACGGACATGGACGCGCCCGTGTCTATCTTGGCGCGAAACGTTACGATGCGCCCATTTTCAGGGTGGATGAGTTGAAGGGACAAATATGCCGCAGGGGGATCAATTTGCAAGTCATATTCATGCACGCCACACCTCTGTAGGAGAGTCGAGTTCGATGACGCGCGGTGTTGGCACAACTTTTTGGATATAGACAAAGTGATACCCGCGCGCGTGGATGCGTTCTATTAACGCGGCGCGATTCAGGTCTGCGTCCACGAGGCGTTGTTGATAGATGGCGACAAAATGTTCGGAGTGTGTTTTGAGCAATTCAGGCAAGAGCTGTTGAAAGGCGGCGCGGTTTGGTTCTAATTTCTGTAACTGCGTTTGCCGCCATACGTCAAAATCATCCGTGGCTTGTTGTTGATACGCGGCGATGTCGAGAATAACGGCAATGACATTGCCATTCTGTTCAATAAAGACGGGTCCCTGCTTTAGTGCTTGCACATCAAGGTTGAGATTGTAAGGCGCGCGGGTCTCATCGAGTTCTATAGTTTTTGGCATGTTTGCTCCTTTTGAAGCGCGGCGCAAAGCCCGTGTCGCTAAGCGCGCTCATCGGTCAACGGTCCAACCGCGCACGGGGTCAATTTCGCGTTCAAGGATTTCTTCGGCGTTCATGGATGCTTGCGGGTCGCGCGAATGTCCAATACCAATAAATGAATAGCGGTCACTCTTTTTGCGGCGTTTTTTGGCTTTGGGTTTGCCATTTGTCTTGGTTTTGAGCAAAACAAAATCCGCGCGTATCACGATTTCGAGTTGCGCGCTGGCAGGGAAATAGGCGCGGGGAATCAGAACGCCTTCGGCGGTAATTTGTATTGGAATGACTTTCATCTTTGCCTCCCTCTCGTTTGGGTATTCTAACATATTCGTGTGGATAGGGCGCGATGAGACGGACTTGGACAAGTTGACGGCGGAGCTGGTGAAGGTGGTGAACGAGACGATGCAGCCAAAGAGTGTGAGTGTGTGGTTGAGGAAGGCGGACGGGGGACGGGGGAGAGGGATGAGGGATGAGGGATGGAGGATGAAGGTTAGTTTGTTGGTGGATGATAGCCCGCTTTCACCCACAGCGCGCGGGCGCGGACGCGTAGCTCATCATTCAAGTCGAGCGCGTTGATTGTAGCGCGTCCGATGGAAGTTAAACCTTCGATGCGCGTCTGCGTTTCATCCCAAGCAAAATGCTCGTTCCAATTTTGCGCGCGGGATTGTAAAGGGGAACGGTGGTGTTTGTTTCCGAGTCGAGCGCGTGGGAGAGAACCGCTTTGCCTTCGTTGCACAAGCGGCAAGAGAGCCACAGATTTTCTTCCATGTCTTGACCGCCGCGCGCAGAGGGGATTAGATGTTCGAGGGTTAGGGGAATACCGCTGACGATTTCTTGTGGCTGGCAATAGCCACAGCGTCCGCGCGCTTGCGCGGCGACGCGTTGACACAATTTCGTCGAAATCGTCATAACGCTGCGCGTGTTCTTGGAGGGTTGGCACAGGATAGCCCTGCTGTTTAAGCAGAACTGCCGCGTAGCTCTTGCGAAACGAGAGCAGATTCGCTTGGTGTTTCAGTTGCTCAAACCGCGTTTCTTCCGAACGAGTCAATGCCCTCATGCACTGTGCTTCAAGCAAATTCTCGTACTCGGCCCATTGTTTTGCGGGGAAACGCTGAAACACCTCGCGCCGCAGCTCGGTTTCATTCATTTCAAGTAAGGGATATACATCGGCTTGATACTCGGCGGGAATGTCCTCAAGCAATGGCGCAAGCACATGCGCTAAACTCGATTCCACAATGACATCAAGCGATTTTTGTGCGAGTTCGGCGGCGCGTTTCAGTTGTTTGAACGTCGTTTCGGACAATTGGATCGTTACGCGATGAGACATGTTAACTCCTGCAACACATTTTATCACGGTTGAGAATCAAACATGGACAAACTAAAATCAATCCCCGGCCCGCGCGGCCTCCCCCTTCTCGGCGTCATGCCCGCGCTGCGCCGTGACCGTTTGCAATTTGTGTTGGACATGGCGACGCAGTACGGCGACGTGGTGAAATTCAAGGTGTTGAATATCTCTCTCATTCAGGTCAATCATCCCGACGCGATTCAACATGTGCTGCAAGACAACAACAAGAATTATCACAAAGGTTTTGAAGCATTTCCGACGCTCGAAATGACGCTCGGTCACGGTTTGTTGACGAATGAAGGCGAGTCGTGGTTGAAACAACGGCGCTTAATGGCGCCCGTCTTTCATCAACGCAACATTGAACGTATGGGCGAAATGATGACGCGGCGCGCGTTGGAAATGTTTGAAACGCGGTGGACATCCGCAGCGCGTCATGGGGAGACGTTGAACGTTGCAGGGGAGATGATGTCACTCACGCTTGATATTGTGACGGATGCATTGTTTAGCTCGAGTGTGAGCGCGCAAGCCAACGCGGTGGGGCAAGCGGTGAGTGTGTTGCTGCAAGATGTGACGCTGCGTTTTGATTTTCCGTTTTATCCGCGCCCCAACATTCCCACACCGCACAATCGCGCGTACACGCGTAGTGTCAAGGAATTGAACAACATCATTTACGGATTCATTCGCGAGCGTAGAGAACACCCAAATGGGCATCACGATTTATTGCAATTGCTTCTCGACGCGCAAGACCAAGAGTCAGGGGAAGGGATGAATGATAAACAGCTGCGCGACGAACTCATCACGCTTTTTATCGCGGGGCATGAAACGACGGCGAATCTTTTGGCGTGGACGTTTTATTTGTTGTCACAACATCCAGAAGTTGAGGCGCGTTTGCATAATGAAATAGATTCGGTGTTGAACGGACGCACGCCGACGGCGAACGATTTGCATAATTTATCCTACACGCGCCGTGTGCTGGATGAAACGCTGCGCTTGTATCCGCCCGCGTGGATCATTAATCGTACGAATCTTGCCGACGACGAATTGTGCGGCTACAAAATTCCCGCGCGCTCGTTTCTCGCCATCAGCCCCTTTGTCATGCACCGCCACCCCGCGTATTGGGACAATCCCGCAAAATTTGACCCTGATCGGTTTCTCCCAGAACGCGCGAAACAATATCATCGCTACATTTATTTCCCTTTTGGCGGCGGACCGCGTTTGTGCATTGGCAAAGGATTCGCCCAAGTGGAAGCGCAACTCATCCTCGCCGCGCTGGCGCAACGTTGTCGTTTAACGCTCGCCGAAAATGCGCGCGTGGAAATGCAAGCGGTGGCGACGTTGAGACCGAAGGGGGGGCTATTTATGAATGTGAAAAGTAAAGAGTAAAAAGTAAAGAGTAAAAATTCGCTTTACTTTTTACTCTTTACTTTTTACTCTCTCTTCGTAACGCTTTTCGTAACGCTCACGTACCGTTTTTCAAGTATAACGGAGGCAAGATGGAAACAACGACCAAACCAAATTTTTTTCAACGCCTTTTGGGGAATGGCAAAACAGCACCCGCGCAAGAACCCGATGTGATTGCCGACGCGCCAATGCCGCTCCCCAGCACATTACTTATGCTCGATCTGCCGCCGAATGATCCCCTCGTCGCGTACTTTTCGAGTCAGCCCGGCGTCGTCGAACTCGACAAACTCAATTTTGAGTCGCCCGCCTTGCGCGAATTGAAACAACAGAGCATCAATCTCGTCATTCCTCTGGTCAATCAAGGCGAACTCTTGGGCGTGATGAACTTGAGTGATCGCTTGAGCGATCAGGATTATTCGAGTGATGATCGCGGGCTGTTGAACAATCTCGCCACGCAAACCGCGCCCGCCATTCGCGTCGCGCAATTGGTGCGGCAGCAAAAATTAGAGACGCAAGCGCGCGAACGGTTGGAACAAGAGTTACGCATCGCGCGTTTGGTGCAACAAACCTTACTGCCGCAAGAACTTCCAACTCTGGAAGGTTGGCATATTGCCGCGCACTATCGTCCCGCGCGCAGTGTCGGCGGCGACTTTTATGATTTCATCCATTACAACGATGGACGCCTCGCGCTGGTGATTGGCGATGTGACGGACAAAGGCGTGCCAGCTGCACTGGTGATGGCTTCAACCCGCGCGACATTACGCGGGGTCGCGTTGGATTATGCGGCGCAGCACAACGTGACACAGAGTGGGACCGATCCCGGTGAAGTGTTGGCGCGCGCGAACGATCTGATTTGTCCGGACATTCCGCCAAAAATGTTCATCACCTGTTTCTATGCCATCCTCGATCCGAAAACAGGTTTGCTGCAATACGCGAATGCGGGGCATGATGTTCCTTATGTGCGACGCGGGATTGAATCCATCGAATTGCGCGCGCGCGGGATGCCGCTTGGACTGATTCCCGCGATGCCATACGAAGTAAAAGAATTGCAGTTGGAACCCGGCGACAGCATTTTGTTTTATTCCGATGGTTTGGTGGAAGCGCACAATCCCAAAAAAGAAATGTTTGGCTTTCCGCGTTTGAGCGCATACGTTGCCACGCATGTTGGTGGCGCGCAATTGATACAAACGGTACTGGAAGAATTGGAGATTTTTACAGGCCCGGAGTGGGAACAAGAAGATGATGTGACATTGGTGACGTTGGAACGCGCCTCACCCCCTGCCTCCTCTCCCGAATTTTTTGTTTCCCAAAAAATTCGGGAGAGGGGAGAGATTGACTCCCCCTCTTCTGAAACAGCCGTACCGTTTCAGGAGAGGGGGCGGGGGGGTGAGGCGAAATGGCGAACGCTTGCGGAATTTCAAGTGCCGAGCGCGGAAGGCAACGAGCGCGAGGTGATGAACCGTGTGGCGGAGGCGGCGCAGAATGTTTTACCTGCGGCGCGGATGGAACAATTGAAAACAGCGGTGGCGGAGGCGACGATGAATGCAATCGAACACGGTAATAAAAGTAATCCCGACCTTCCCGTTCAAGTAACGGTCAAAGCATCGTCACAACTTTTATCCGTACACATCACGGACGAAGGTGGCAGCGTGCCGATTCCCGACACTCCCGCGCCCGATCTGGACGCGAAATTGGATGGGCTGCAATCGCCGCGCGGGTGGGGATTGTTTCTCATCAAACAATTTGTGGATGAAATGAACATCCTCACGGACGAAAAACATCACACCATCGAATTGATTTGGCATTTGGATGGAAAGGAAAACGCGTAGCCAACGTTCTCTAACGTTGGCGGTCTGACGTTCGCGTTAGAGAACGCTCCCTACGCGCGGAGAAGAAAAAATGGCAAACCTCGAAGCAACGGTACGACATCAACCGAACGCTGCCGTGATTGATCTGAAAGGCGACATTGACGGCGCGGGCGAAGACGCGTTGCAAAACGCGTACACGCAAGCGGCGTCGAAAAAACCGAACGCGGTGTTGTTGAATTTCCGCGATGTCGGTTACATCAACAGCAAAGGCATCGCGCTGATCGTGATGCTGCTGGCGCAAGCGCGCAAAAACGGCACGCGATTATTGACCACCGGTCTTTCGCCACACTATGTCGAAATTTTCAACATTACGCGGCTTTCGGATTTTATGAAAATTTATCCGGACGAAAAGAGCGCGTTAGCAAATAGCGGATAGCAGATAGCGAATCGCTTATCGCAAATCGCAAATCGCTTATTGCAACTCGCAACGGAAGGTATCGTGCGATACGCGATAAGCCATACGCGATACGCAACCCCATGGCAACCCCACAACTCAACCTCAATGTTCGAAAACCATCCGCCCAAATCGTCGTCATTGATATTCACGGCGAAGTGACGGGCGCGGCGGAAACGCCGTTTATGAACGCGTATGATGATGCCAGCAAAAGCGGCGCGCGCGTCGTCATTCTGAATTTTTCCGACCTCGAATACATGAACAGTTCGGGCATCGGACTTTTGGTGACAATGCTCATTCGCGTCAATCGCCAAAAGCAGCGCATGTTCACATTTGGCCTTTCCGATCACTATCAACAAATTTTCCAACTCACGCGCTTGAACGAAGCCATTGGGATTTATCCCGACGAAGCGAGCGCGTTGAGGGCAGCGAACTAGAATTTTACTTTTTACTCTTTACTTTTTACGGTAAAGAGTAAAAAGTAAAGAGTAAAACCCATGTCCACCAATCCACCATCCGACCGACAAAAATCGTCCGAGCAAGCTTGGGCGAAACCGAGTGACCGTTTGAATGTCGAAGCGAACATGCCTGCGGGTTCGATGAATTTGAATGTGCAGGGACGACAATTGACGAATCCCCTTCAAGGGTTCGGGCAAATGTGGCAGAAAACGTATCGCATCAAATTAAATGCCCCGCGCGTTCCCGCCACTGGCAAAGCGGCGAATCCCAAAGACATTATCACGGGTTGGAAAACAAATTTTGCCAAATTTTGGCCCCGCGGCAACAATTTCTACGCGCCGTTGACGGAAATTACGCCGGGCGATGTTGTGGTATTGAATTTGAAAGGTCCGGGCGGAATGCCGCTTGCGACGGGGATTCGCGTCATCTATGTGGATGACGAACAGTTTTCATTCATGAATCCCGAAGGGCACATGTTCGCGGGCATGATTACGTTTTCATCCGAAGAAGCGGACGGAGATGTGTACGCCCAAGTGCAGGCGTTGATTCGCGCGAGCGATCCGATGTACGAAGCGTTTTTCAAACTCGGCATCATCGGCAAGATGGAAGACGAGTTTTGGGGCGCGACGCTGCAAAATCTCGCCGCGTACTATAACGCGTCAGGCAAAGTGGAATTGAAATCGCAGTGTGTTGACCCGCGCTGGAATTGGAGTTCCGCCAAAAACATCTGGCACAACGCCGCCATGTGGAGCGGCATTTATACGATGACGACGCCGCTGCGGTGGATTGGGAATAAAGTGCGGGGGCGGTAGGGGCGGGGTTATCCCGCCCTGACCGCGGATGACGGATGACAGACGACAAACACCCCAAACCATGAACGCCTCGACAACCTCACCCACGCAATTACACGGCAGATGGCTCATGCTGGCGCGCGCCGCGTGGGTCATTCTTGCCGTGTTTCATGTTGGCGCGTTTCTCTTCACCGTGCCGATTACAATCTCCGAAACACCTGATTACACCTCAATTTCACAGGGAATCACGCATGAGGAATATTTGACGGGCTTGGCGCAAATCGGCATCTCGCCAAGTGGCTATATTATTTTTCACCAATGGCAAGGAGTTATTGTTCCATTTCTTTTTCTCGCGCTAGGTCTTTTTATCTTTTGGCGCAAATCTGACGATGGCATGGCGATTCTGACTTCACTATTGTTTATCCTGTTCTTGGGTCCCCTCGACACGCTGGCGCGTATCAATCCGATATGGACAGTGGTCAGCGAGATTTCGGCGCTCGTAGCTTCGGTGATTGTTTTTCTCTGGTTTTTTATTTTTCCCGATGGACGCTTTGTGCCGCGCTGGACGCGCTGGATTTTTTTCCTGTTGCTCGCGATTCAGGTGTGGCGCATTTTTCAACCCGACTTGTATGAACAAAGTTTTCCGCTGATCGCGCCACTGATTTTTGGAGGGATTCTGATGGCGCAGGTTTTTCGTTATCGGCACGCAGGTGCCGCGCAGCGTCAACAAATTAAATGGGTCGTGTATGGGATCGTCGTTGGCACAGTGCCATTACTTATATTCTTTGTCGTCTATTTCGCCGTCTTGAATTCGCAACCGCCGCTTACACGCGCCATCGCAGTCAACTTTTTCGGCGGCTTGTTGTGGGAATTTTTTCTCCTCGTCCTGCCCTTCTCCCTCACCCTCGCCATTCTCCGTTCACGCCTCTTTGACATTGACATCATCATTCGCAAAACGCTGACCTACGCGCTCGTCGTCGCATTGTTGGCGGTAGTCTATTTCGGCAGCATCATTTTGTTGCAGCAACTTTTCGCGCAAGTGATTGGGGATCGTTCGGAAATCGTCACGATTCTTTCCACGCTCGCCATCGCTGCGCTGTTTGTCCCGTTACGCAACAAAATTCAAGATGCGATTGATCGCCGCTTTTATCGCAAAAAATACGACGCACAAAAAGTGTTGCAAAAATTTTCCGAAACGGTGCGCGACGAAACGGACTTGGATAAATTGGTGGCGGAGTTGGTGAATGTGGTGCAAGAGACGATGCAGCCGCGGAGTGTGAGTGTGTGGCTGAAAAAAGAGGACGGCAGACGGCGGACGACGGACGAGAGGTAGGGGCGGGGTTATCCCGCCCTGAGGACCGCATTTGTCAGAGGTTAGGGATCAACAAGCGTGAAGGTAAGATTCTTGCCGTCGAGAGTGAGGATAAAATGATTGAGGAGATCGCGTCCGAGCAATACATCTTGGCGTTGAGTGGCGAGAACCTCAACATTCGGAAAGGGATAGCCCGCAATTTCAAATCCAACGGTATAGGTTGGCAACTCTTTGCGGCTGCCATCATATCCACCGACGCGGACTCGCCCTTCAGGTTCCAGTTTCCAATCTCTAATCAGCGTTTCAGGGAGGACAGAGATGGATGCGCCCGTGTCTATTTTCGCGCGGATGCTGCGTGATTCCGACGTTTGCGGATTGCTGACTTGAATGGTCACATAAGCGGCGGGGGGCTGGTCGCTGCGGTCATAGTCAAACACGCTCAACCTCTTCAGGGGAAGGCAGCTCTATAAATCGAGGTTCTGCTGTAACCTGTTCGATAAAAAATTGGCGATAGCCGTTGGCGCGCACGCGTTCGACGAGAGCTGCGCGGTCCGTATCGGCGTCCACAAGCTCTTGTTTGTGAATCGCAACCCATTGGTGAAGATGCGTTTTGAGAAGTTGGGGCAGCAGCTGTTGATACGCGGCAAGATTCGGTTCGAGACGCTGCAATTGCGCGTGTCGCCAAGTGTCCGCATCTTGCGTTACGCGGCGTTGATATTCTTCGGGACTGATGATTACCGCAACAAGTTTGCCGTGCTGTTCGACAAAGATTGGACCTTGATTCAATGCTTGCGACTCAAATTCAAGGTTGTACGCCGAGCGTGTCTCTGGGAGCTGGATTGTTTTTGACATAGAGTCCTCACTGAAAGCGTCAACAGATTTCACGGCAAAATTATAGCACATGGCAACCAAACTTTTCTCCCTCGCGCGTGTGGCAACCCTCGCGGCGATTGCCTTTTTTATCGCAATGTTCATTCTCAATCTCGCGCTCATGCCGCAGTTCGTGGCAGTCGAAGCGCAGACTTGGACGCCGAACATCACATGGACGCCCGAAGCCACGCGCGCCGCGCTTGCGGAATTGGGATGGTCACCGCTGGTAGTGGTCTATTTTTTCAAGATTATTCAGCTGCTCGTAACGGGAGTGCTTAATATCGCGGTCGGGCTGCTGATTCTCGCGCGCAAATCGCAGGATTGGTTTGGGTTGTTTGTCGCGCTTGTATTCGTCATTTTGGGGACCGCTGTTTCTACCAGCGCGCCCCTCGTCCAAGCGTTTCCTGCGCTCACACCCTTGTACTACAACCTTGGGACAATCGCTTGGCAGCTCAGTTTCATTCTGTTTTATGTGTTTCCCGATGGACGTTTTGTGCCGCGCTGGACGCGGTGGCTGTTGTTGGGCTGGCTGGGTTTGAATGTCTCGGGATTTTTTGGGCAAGCCCCTACTTCCATCTCGCTCATCTCGCTGGTTATTCCTATACTGCTTGTGTTTAGCGCGCTCGGCAGTCAAGTCTATCGCTATTTCCGATACGCCGATGCCATTGGACGACAGCAAACAAAATTGATTCTTTACACGGTCCTCGTTTATATAATATTACTCCCTGTTATGCTGCTGCCTTTTATCGCGCCCGCGCTGTTTTTGGAAAACGGCGGGACAGGATTGATTTGGACAATCGCGCTCCGCATCTTTGGGAATGTGGTCAGCATCCTGTTGCCGCTCGCGATTGCGATAGCGATCTTGCGTTATCGTCTGTGGGACATTGACATCATCATTCGCAAAACGCTGACCTACGCGCTCGTTGTCGCATTGTTGGCGGTGGTCTATTTCGGCAGCATCATTTTGCTGCAGCAACTTTTCGCGCAAGTAATAGGGGATCGTTCCGAACCCATCACTATTCTTTCCACGCTCGCCATCGCCGCGCTGTTTGTGCCGCTGCGCAACAAAATTCAAGATGTGATTGACCGTCGTTTCTATCGCAAAAAATACGACGCGCAAAAAGTGTTGCAAAAATTTTCAGAAACGGTGCGCGATGAAACGGACTTGGATAAATTGGTGGCGGAGTTGGTGAATGTGGTGCAAGAGACGATGCAGCCGCGAAGTGTGAGTGTGTGGTTGCGAAAGACCGACGACAGACGGCGGACGACGGACGAGAGGTAGGGATGAGGGATGAGGTAGAGACGTTTCGGTGAAACGTCTCTCTGGGGATGAGGGATGAGGTAGAGACGTTTCGGTGAAACGTCTCTCTGGGGATGAGGGATGAAGAGGTGAGCAAATTTTGCCGAAACTTGTTTTCGTTCGGGTCAAAATTTGTCATGGAAACGAAATCGCGGTATTGGGGCAGATGGGGCTATAATTGCGTCAGCATCTACTCATCCAATTAGGAGGATAAAATGAGACGTTCGGTTCATACACACTACCGCAGCATTGCCCTCGCTCTGTTGTTCATTGCGCTTGGAATGTTTTCGACAGCTGCGCCGGTTCACGCCAGCGGCACGGTCACCAATTGCGCCAACGACACCGATTTTTCCAACAAACTCGCGGGTGGAGGCGCTGTTGACTTTAACTGCGGCATCGCGACGATTCCTTTCAGCAGTACCAAAACGATCGCGCTGCACACGACGATTGACGGCGGCGGGAAAGTTACCTTGAGCGGTAGCTTTAGCAATCGTTTGTTCATCGTCAACAGCGGTGTCACGCTTACGCTCAAAAACATCACGCTCATCAACGGCTACAATTCCGACAGCAACGGCGGCGGCGCAGTTTTCAACAGCGGCACTCTCGCGCTTGATAACGTGACCATCAAAGATATGCCGGATTCGGGATTCAACGGTGGCGCGATTTCCACCGCCGGTTCTTTGAACATCGCCAACAGTACTTTTTTCAACAACAAGGCGCTCAACGGCGGCGCGATTTATGCCAATGGCGCAGGCGCGATCATTTCCATCAGCTCAAGTCGCTTTGAACAGAATGCGGCGACAGGCACAACGCAAAACACCAATGGCTTTGGCGGTGGAATTTATGCAAAGAATGGCGGACAAGTAAATATTGGAGGTACGCTATTTTACAAAAACACCGCAGAACAAGGCGGCGCACTGCATATCGCGTACCCGGATACAACGCTCATTCTGCAAATGTCCGAACTGCGCGAAAATTCTGTCAGAGACCAAGGCGGCGCGATTTTGAATGCGGGAACCTCAAGTTTGACGGATGTGTCCATCAACGGAAATACGACTCCCGGCGTTAGTTCCGGCGGCGGCATTTATAATTATGGGAACTTGACGCTGTCGCGGGTCACGCTAAATAACAACACGTCGTATGCAGGTGGCGGAATAACCAACTTTCTCGGGACTGCGTATATGACGAACGTGACATTGAGCGACAACACAGCAACCGCATACGGCGGAGGCATTGACAACTTTAAAGCGACGATGACTTTGATCAACGTCACACTCAATGGCAACTCGCACGGCATCTTGAATCAAAACAGTGTGGACACCCATCTCCATCTGACAAACGTTATCGTCGCCAATAGCAAAACGGGCAATAACTGCGCTTTCAATAAAGCGCCCGACACATCCGACCACAATCTTTCTTCTGATGCCACTTGCAATTTCGGCGCAGGACGCGACAGTTTGAAATTGAAACTTGGCGCGCTCGATACGAATGGCGGCGCAACGACGACACATCGCTTGCTCCCCGGCAGTCCCGCGATTGATAGTGGCGTAACCGTCACCTCTGTCAATGGCGTATTCGTCAACTCAATTTTCACCGACCAACGCGGCATTACGCGTCCGCAGGGCGCGGCATTTGATGTTGGCGCGTTTGAATTTGTGCCATGCGCGGGCGCACCGACGAAACCCGCGTTACTGTCGCCCATCGCGGGCGTACAAGTGCCAACCCAAACTGTGCTGCTCGATTGGGCAGGACCCGATTGTGTGAAAACATTCAGCGTCAGCGTGCGGCAAGGTTCCAAAACGGGACCGATTGTTTTCAGCAAGAGCAAAATCAAACCAACGCAAGTGACGACCACCGCGCTTGCAACGAATCAAAAATATTTTTGGCAAGTGACTGCGTGCAACGGTGTGGGTTGTGCCATGAGCAACTGGGGCAAATTCAAAATCCAGTGAAACGCTCACTCACGCCAATCCTCAAGTTCAATGTCCTGAAAATGCTCGAAATCAGCTGTGTTCCGCGTAACCAAAATCAAAGTGTTGACGTGCGCGATGGCGGCGATTTGGCCATCGGCAAGGGGAGGCATTTTTCCGATGCGTCCTAGCCGCGCCCGTTCGGCGGCATGCCACTCGGCGGCGCGCGTATCGTAAGGGAGAATGGGAATGGTGCGCGCCAAAACTTGTTCCAGAAATTCTTCCAACGCGTTGCGTTTCCGCGAGGGCTCGAGGCGTTTGACGCCATACCACAACTCATGCCAGCCCACGGCGGGCAGGGCAATCTCGTCTTTATGCCGCTTGAATCGCGCGAGGAGTGTAGCGTTTGGCTTGGGGCGCATCGTTTCAGAGATGATGTTTGTATTGAGCAGGTACTTGAGCATCAAAACTCCACTTCTCGTCCCGGTGACGGGTCTCGCACATCCTCCCAAATTTTGGGATCAATTTTGAGTTGCGCGAGATTAACGCGCTTGCGAAAGGTGGTATACGCTTCCCAAAAGTCTGTTGTGGCGGCGCGCAGCCGATTGTATTCGCGCAGGGACAACAACACGGCAACGGGTTTTCCGCGCCGCGTCAATTCAATTGCGGGTTTGCGTTCGAGTTCATGCACCAATGCGGCGAGATCATGGCGCGCTTCGGCAATCGTAAAGCTATTTGTCATGGTTCCTCCAAATGGCTATCTCGGTAGCCATTATAATCTCACAGGCGCGATTGTCAAGCAGGATGAAATGACTCACTATGATGTGATTGTAATCGGCTCGGGTCCCAACGGACTCGCCGCCGCGATTCGTCTCGCGCAAGCGGGCAAACGCGTCGTTGTGTACGAAGCGAACGAAACCATCGGCGGCGGTTCGCGTTCGGCGGAATTGACGCTGCCCGATTTTATTCACGACACCTGTTCCGCCATTCATCCCCTCGGCATCGGTTCGCCGTATTTCAAAACGCTGCCGTTGGAAACATACGGACTGCAATGGATTCAACCCTCCGCGCCGCTCGCGCATGTGTGGGACGATGGAACAGCGGTGATGTTGGAACGCGAAGTGAATCTCACCGCGCGCAATCTCGGACGCGATGGCGCAATGTGGGCAAGAATGTTTGCGCCGCTCGCGTCGCGTTGGAAATCGCTCGCGCCAATGATCTTGTCGCCCCTTTTGCGATTTCCGCGTAATCCCTTTTTACTCGGCTACTTTGGTTTGTGGGCAATTTGGTCAGCCCGTTTTTTCGCGCGCACCTTTTTCAAGCAAGAAAAAACGCGCGGCTTGTACGCGGGTCTCGCCGCTCATTCCTTTCTCGCGTTAGAGGAACCTGTCAGCGCGTCGTTCGGCATGGTGTTGGGACTCACCGCGCACGCCGTTGGCTGGCCCCTGCCGCGCGGCGGTTCACAAAAAATTGCCGACGCGCTCGCCTGTCATCTCAAATCGCTCGGCGGCGAAATCATTACCAACACGCGCGTCGAAAACATCAACGCGCTGCCCAACGCGAACGCGTATCTTTTTGATGTGACGCCAAAACAACTGTTGAACATTGCAGGCGAAAAAATTTCAGGCGGCTACAAAGCGCAGCTGCAAAATTTTCGCTACGGACCTGGCGTGTTTAAACTCGATTACGCGTTGGATTCGCCCGTGCCGTGGCAAGCGAAAGAGGCATTGCGCGCGGCGACAGTTCACATCGGTCCCACCCTCGATGAAATTTCGGCGAGCGAACGCGCGACATGGCAAGGACGCGTGAGTGAAACACCATTCGTCCTCGTCGTGCAGCCCTCGCTCTTTGATGAAACCCGCGCGCCGCACGGCAAGCATACACTCTGGACGTACTGTCACGTTCCGAATGGTTTTACAGGCGATGCGACAACACACATCGAAAATCAAATCGAACGTTTCGCACCGGGATTCAAAAACAGGATTCTCGCGCGCAGCGTAATGAATCCCGCGCAAATCGAATCGCGCAACGCCAATTACATCGGCGGCGACATCAATGGCGGCGTCCAAGATTTTTTCCAACTCTTTGGGCGGCCCGTCTGGCGCTTGAATCCGTACACCACGCCCGATAAAAAAATTTATATTTGTTCGTCCTCGACACCGCCGGGCGGCGGCGTGCATGGCATGTGCGGCTGGCACGCGGCGAACGCGGCTCTGGGGCGCGCGTGGAAATGAGAAACGTTTTTTTTAACCTACCCCCATTGACACGCGCCGCGCCTGTGCTACACTTTTGGCAAAATTCAAAACCTGATTCCGACGATGGGCGTGTGACAATAACCATCCCCCGTCACCCGTCGCCCGTCACCTTCCCAAGGAGGTTCCTATGCCCTGTTGTGCCATTGCATTACTCGCGCTGTTTGGTCCCCGTTTGATCCTGTTCGGCATTTGGCTGTTCAACAATACGTACTTGCGCGCTGCGACCGATAATTTCTTTATTCAGTGTCTCGGCTTTCTCTTTTTGCCGTGGACACTGCTCGCGTTCGTGTTTTCCATCAACACGTTCCCAGGCGCACAATTCATGGGTTTGGATACCACAGGTGTCATTATCACCGCGCTTGGATTGCTGTTCGACATTCTGTCCTACGGCGGCGGTGGTTATGGTAACCGTGACCGCCTTCGCGGCTATGTGAGTTGAACGAAAAAGCGAGTCCAGATTCGGACTCGCTTTTTTATTTCAACGTTTGACAATTTGGACAATAATACGTTCCTCTTTGTCCCACCACCGTTTTCAAAATCGGCGTCCCGCAGCGATAACACGGTTCGCCCGCGCGTCCCACCACGCGCAAATCTTCTTGAAACTCACCGCTTTGTCCGTTGATGCGTTTGTACGTCGCGTCAAAACTCGTGCCGCCCACACCAATCGCTTTGCGAAACACGCGCCGAATCGCGTTATACAAATCGCTCGCCTCTTTGTCCGTCAACGTTGTCGCCTCGCGCAGGGGATGAATTTTTGCATACCACAATGCTTCATCTGCATAAATGTTGCCCACGCCCGCGACAAACGTTTGATCGAGTAGTAACGACTTGAGTCGTCCCCGCCGCGCCCGCAATCGTGTCAAAAATTCTTTTTTCGACATCTCCAACGGTTCAGGTCCCAATTTTCCGACAACCGTTTCGGGATCGTCCACCAGCCACCACCTCCCAAATTTCCGAAAATCGTGAAAGCGCAATTCGCGTCCATCGTCAAGCAAAAGATGAACGTGTTGATGTTTGTCGCGTTTTACGCGCGGCGCATGAAAACCGAATTGACCGGTCATTCGGAGATGCACGAGCAAATACTTTGTCGGATGGTCAGATGGTTGGATGGTCGGATAGTCAACAGACTGTTCCCGCAACGTTCGTCGTCCATCGTCCGTCGTTCGTCGTTCCATCTCAAAAACAAGATATTTTCCCCGCCGCGTAATCGCCGTAATCGTGTAACCCACAATTTCTTTTTTGAACGCACTCGGCGCGGGATGCGCGACGGTGCGCTCCCACGTCACAGCGGCGCGTTGAATCGTGCGCCCAATGAGATGGGGGCGTAAATCGCGGACGGTGGTTTCGACTTCGGGGAGTTCGGGCATTTGGGATTTATGATTTCAGATTTAGGATTAGGACTTACGCACAGTTGTCATTTCGAGCCGCCTTTGCGAGAAATCTCGCTGGTAAAACCGAGATTTCTCGTTACTCTCGAAATGACATGCGTAAGTGCCTATCCGAATAACCTGTGATATAAAGTGAGGTATGAAAAAACGCACCAAGAAAAAAACCAGTCTTCCACCAACCCCCAAGCCCAAGCGCACGCGCGCACGCACGCCGAATAACAAAACGA
>Ga0247727_10009480_pt1 | contig 17625 bp, 19 predicted proteins | sample WisWelCaveWW1625_FD_202498 | JGI IMG/M metagenome (GOLD analysis project Ga0247727, IMG submission 202498) | Biofilm microbial communities from Wishing Well Cave, Virginia, United States - WW16-25 | ecosystem: Environmental > Aquatic > Deep subsurface > Groundwater > Cave microbial mat | place...
CCCTTGCCGTTTTCAGAAGTATATTTTGAAACGTAGTCTTCCAAATCCTGAGCGTGAAGCAGAGAGCAAATCGCCAGCAGCACTGCGAGAAGCGTGATTTGTCTCATCGTGAACTCCTTTCCTTCGTTGATAAGTAAAAACCGTGCTCGTGAAATCACCGTCAGCGTCCTGTCAAGATTTTTCTCGTTTTTGCAGACTTGATTTGTTCCAAAAAGAGGTTGAATTCCTTTTTGTAAACCTTCCGAAGCGCCAATGCTTTTTGCAGGACGATCTTGATTTTTATGGGGTCCAACTCTCTGGCATACGCATGGGAGAAGACATGGCGGAATCCACGAAGCTCATCAAGCAGCTCGTAAGTTGATTCGGAAATCAAAGCCGGTCAAACGCCGTCGATATGTATTTTCATTCTCTTCAATAACTCGGTGTGCCAACCGATCGTATCTGTCAGGTTATTTTCAAAATGATCGGCGATAATGCGAAAAAGATCCTCGAAAGCACAATATAAATTATGAAGTTGATAAGCCATGCTATCGAGCGCCTCTTCATCTTTTGTATAGCTCTTTTGTCTGCCAGCGATTTTTCTGTAAGCTTGATCAATCGCCTTTGTCTGCTCACCGACATCGGCCCGTAGAACGGCTATTATTCCTTTTTCCATAGGAGGCTCGACTTTCTCAACAGTTTCTTCGCATCATCATCTTCGATGTGAACCACATCAACATCCCGACTGATGACCCCGCCTAACGCTGCCATGAATGAAAAATAATCCTTCTTATCCAGGCCATACACCGCCACGTCAACATCAGAGCGTTCATGAAACCGGCCGGGTTTGATTGCCGAGCCAAAAAGAAAGACGCGCTCGATGCCATAGCTTTTTGCCAATGGCGGGATGGCGCGCGTGAGTTGTTGAATCGTCTCGCGCCTCAACTTCTCGCGGTCTTGTCTTTTTCGGCGCAAAGCGCGATCGAGTAACGTGGTGTCGAATGATCCCATAATGCAAAAAATGCTGTCTTATAAGACTGTCGGCAATATAAAAGATTATCGGAAAACCACAAACCAATTTTACGTCATTATGCAAAACCGGCGCATTTTTAAATTTCCTAATCAATCGATTTCGGAGAAAGATACCCCGCTTGCTCCAGCCACTTTCGCAGCGTTATAATGACTTGATTGATGATTTCTTTCTTCCACGGCATCATGTGCTCCGTTTCCAGCCAGATGATTTCTTTCGGCTCATCGGCGAGATCGAAAAGCTCCTGCGCCAAATGCGGCGGCATCAGCTCATCGTGTTTGCCTTGAATCATGATCAACTGTCGCGGCGCAATAGCTTTGACGTGGCGCAGCGGTTCAAGAGGCGCAAGCAGGCTTCCGGCAATTGCGCCCAACGCGCGATCTAACGGCTTAAAACCGGTGTCGAGATTATTCCCGATAAGCTCGCCCAGCCTGCCGCCACCGTAAAGAATTGCCGCGACTTTGTAACGTTCATCCATCCGCATCACCACTGGAACGAACGGCGCGCCGAAAGAGTAGCCGACCAGAATCACGCTGGTCGTATCGATGTTTTTTTGATGTAAAAAGTCCGCCACTAATGAAGCACCCGAAACCGTGCGGAACGCCGCTTCGCGCATCGCGCCGATTTCTTTCATTGCGCTCCACCAACCGGAGACCTTGCCAATATCGTAAGGATACGCGAGCGCGGCGATGATCACGCCGCCTTCGTCAATGTAGCTCAACGTTTCTTTGCCGACTTCCACGCCGCCGAGAATGACGACAGCAGGGTATCGCTGTGTGGAGTCGACTGGCTGGTGCAAAAGAAAATTCACGTATGTGCCGCGGTCATCGCGCAGCGTAACGTCGTCGATGATAGCGGTCGTGCTCGATTCGCGGCGGCGCACCTCGACTTCTTTCAATTCGCCGCGATAGGAGGTGAGAACTTCCACCGGGGAACTCCTTGCATGAAGCACTATTCCGATGGCGGTGAGACAGGTAAGCGTAATGACGATAGAGACGAGCCATATCGCAATCATGAAAGTCCTCCGCTTGATCATCTTTTGCTCCCAAACTAACGCTTGCTTGGTCGAAGGAGGTTGCTTATTATCTTTTGTTCGGAGAAATATAAGTTAGTGCCTGTTCTATAAAATGCTGACAGGTCGGTTTGATTTCTGCGTGGAGAGAATGGCGATAAACGAGAAGTGATGGGCGTTACTCACGAACGCGAATGCGTCCTGGCTCGACGATCCACAGTTTATGTATTGGATTCATAGTCAGCAATGCTGTGTTTAATTGCCGAACCAAGTCCAATAATCTACCGGCCGTCGGCTTTGGATGGCGCAACACGACAAGGCCAAAATATTCTTGTGGCTGGTAAACTACAGCGTTAGCAAAATCCAAATCCAACGTGACGAGGCACCGCAATTCTTTCTTACAGACTTCGGCAATCACCGCGTCCTCGGCGCCGGCTAGATTTTGCTCTTTGACCGTCGAAACTTCATGCCCCGCTTGCCTTAATAACACGGCGCCGCGAGGATCCATATTTTGGTCGAACTTAATTTTCATGCGGCCACTGCAACCTCAACGGGGATGATGCGCTCTTTGGTCATCTCCGCAGAATAAGCCAAGGCGGCGAGTACGTCTTCACGCATCAGGTCTGGATAAGCGGCCAGGATATCTTCAATGGAGTCGCCGTTCGCAAGAAACTCAACGATCAGCCACACCATGATGCGCGTTCCTTTGATGCAAGGTTGGCCGTGACAAACGGCGGGGTCGATGGAAATGCGTTCGAGTAGAGGATTCATCGTAGCCACCAGTGTTGAAGGGTAAAAGACCTAACCAAGGATTTCTTGGCCAAATTCGACCTGAAGGAAAATTTCGTAACAACTTGTGACTCAAGATAAACAGTTCGTAGCAAAAAGGCAAGTTGGTTGACCGGGTGGTTTCTGTGTGAGGACGAACAAACTTCAAAGTTCTTGTAGCTTTGAAAGTGAGCAACCGCCTCCGCCCCGCTTCATAGGCAGGGTTGGGAAGCGAGCAGGGCAGTTTTGAATTCTCTGAGTGTAAGCATTGCCACACTCATTCTGCTTTCAATTCATTTCAGCACAAAAATTTTCTCATGGCCCGACATCGACAGATTGAAACAAGCCTGCCCAAACCGCACGTGACCCTCCCGTTGCTCAAGCGCTTCTGGCCTTTCATGCGTCCCTACCGTCGCGTGATTATTGCCATCGGCGTTTTGATGGCGCTCGGATTGCCTGCGAGCGTTTTACCGCCGCTGCTCGTCAAACATCTTGTCGATAGCGTCATGCCGGGCGGTGCACTTCCGCAACTTCTCACTACCGGGGCGGCGTTGATCGGACTGGTTATCGTAAGCCAAACCCTCGGCTATTTTCAGGCGCTGTTATCGAGCAGATTTCATATGCTGGTGCTCTACCGGCTGCGGCGGCATTTATTCGCGCACTTGCTGCGGCTGCCGGTTGGATATTACGTGAATCAGGACACCGGCTACATGATGAGCCGCCAGCGGGACGACCTGCGCAATCTCGGCGGTATGATGGCGGACACTTTTCTTCGCGCCGGCCTCAACGTCATACGCACTATCGTTTTCATCAGCATGCTATTTTTTCTTGATGCGGTGCTGGCGATGTCCGGCCTGGTGTTGGTAGTTGTTTTCTTTGGAGCCAATTTACTTTTTTCGCGTCCCTTGCGCAAGCGCAATGAAGCGGTTCAGGAGGCCGAAGCCAAAACCTCGACAGCGTTGCACGAAGGAATCATCGGCGCGAACCTGATCAAGGCCACGGTGCGCGAAAAAGCCGAGGGCCGCAGGTACATGCGGGCGCTGACCGACTACGTTCGGGTTGCCATTCGCCGCGATATTTTGGAGCTGTTCTCGGAAGAGTTGATCGGCGGAGCGGCGCTGATCGGCGGCTACTGCATCATTCTCATCAGCGCGTATCGCATCATGCTCGGCGATTCCACGTTTGGCAATCTCTTTGCATTTTTTATGTACCTCACGAATTTGTTCGCCGCCACCGGCGCGCTGATGCGTTTGAACTCAACCTTGCAGCGAGCCATGGCCTCGTTGCAACGCATTTACGAAGTGCTGGACACACCGGCGGAATCCATCATTGTTACCCCGAAAACAGCGCCCTTGCCGCGTTGTGAAATTTTGTTTGAGGATGTTTCTTTTAGTTACATCGAAGGCAAGCCGGTTTTGCAAAATATCTCGGCGCGCATTCCTGCGGGAGCTCAAGTGGCGCTCGTCGGGCCGAGCGGCGCGGGTAAAACGACTTTCGCGCATCTTGTGCCGAGTTTTTATCAACCCAACAGCGGGCGCATTTTGTTGAATGGCGTTGACATCGCAACGATGCCGCTTTATGAATTAAGACGCCAGATCGGCATCGTGCCGCAGGATGTTTTTCTCTTCGATCGCACGATTCAGGAAAACGTCGCTTATGGAAATCACATAGCCGATCCCACGATGATCGAAGAAGCGGCGCGCGCAGCTAATGCGCATGATTTTATTTTAGAGCTGCCGAATGGCTACGACACCAAAATCGGCGAGCGCGGCGTGCGGCTCTCCGGTGGGCAAAAGCAGCGCATCGCCCTGGCGCGAGAAATTCTCCGTAACCCGCCGATTCTGATTCTCGATGAAGCCACCAGCTCGCTGGACTCCGCCTCTGAAGCGCTGATTCAAGAAGCCATCAAACGCTTCAAAGTAAATCGCACCGCGATCATCATCGCGCACCGGTTGTCAACGGTGATCGAAGCTGATTTGATTTTGGTTTTCGAGCACGGCAGGATTATCGAACAAGGAACGCACGAGAAGCTTCTCGCCGCCGGAGGATTTTATGCGTTCTTGTTTGAGACGCAGTTTAAGAGAGGGTTGATGGTGATGGATGAGGCAGTGGAACGCTACCTCGAAAACTCATCTGACGGAGATTAAATCATGGGCAACGAGATTTTTTATACTCTTTTTCTAATTGCTTTCTTATTACTGGGTTTGGTTTTACGGACTGTTGTAAAGTCATCAGTCCAAGAATCAGTGAAGCACGAATTTGAGATTGAACGGCAAAAAATGCGGGAAGATTTTGAACGGGAAATGGCTGCTTGGCAACGCAAGGACAAATTCCGTCTTGCCGCCTTAGATGAGAAGTTACGAGTACATCAAAAAGCTTTTTGCCTAGCCAGGGAATTATGCCGAACCATTCGTTCATCAGAAGAAACAAAATCAAATGTTTTAAAACGTTGTGAAGAATTCTGGGATCAAAACTGTTTGTATCTTTCAAATGAGGCTCGAATTAAGTTTAGAGAAGCTCTGATGACTTATCACATCTACGATTCTTATGTTGAAAGTTGGAAAATTTCGAAAACAAGAACAGAGCTTACAGAAGCGTTTGACCGAATTATGCGGCTTCCAGACATAATTGCAAAAGGTACTGATCTTGAAGCGATGGGCGATGAGGGACAACCATCCTATGGGAATAAGATTATGCCGGACGATTCTATGATTCAAGCTGAATGATTACGATTCTACCGAAATATTTTATGTAAAGTAAACGCATCTTAAAGTATTTGGTGTACAAAAATTGCCTTGCCAATTGTATTTTTTACGATAAAAGTGCAATCACTGAACCTCCCATTGTATTTAAGTACAATTGAGACTTTTGATATCTCTATGTCTCTCCAGTGACGATGTAACCGATTCCGAATTCATATCATCAACCATTATGACGAACGAAAAATCTCTGCTCGCCGCCGCGCGCCGCGGCGATGAGCGCGCCATTCGCAAATTGATCGATTCCTACAGCCCACGGCTTTATAATGTCGCGCTGAGGATTTTGCGAAATTCTCAGGATGCCGAAGATGCGCTGCAAGAGACGTTCATCACCGCGCTCAACAAGCTCGATCAGTTCGACGGGCGTTCGGCGTTTCTGACCTGGATCTACCGCATCGCCATTAACGCCAGCTTGATGGCATTGCGCAAGCGGCGCTCGCGTTCGAAGAGAGAAGAATCCATCGAAGTACCGGAGTTCGAAGAAATCCAAAGCCGTCAGCTCATTGACTGGAACGCGGACCCGTCGCGGCGAGTGATGACGAATGAAATGCGCGAGTTGATGGACAAGGCGATTGATCGATTGCCGTCAAATTATCGGACGGTGTTCGTGCTGCGCGATCTCGAAGAATTATCTACCGATGAAGCCGCAAAGATTCTCGGCATATCGGTTGCGAACGTCAAAGTTCGGCTCATGCGCGCCCGCTTGTTCTTGCGCGAGGCGTTGGATGCATACTTTCACGAATCAAAAGAGGCGGAGGGCAGATCATGAATCATCGAAAAGTTTTTGACAATGTCTGCAACTTCATCGACGGCGAGCTTGACGACGAAACCTGCCGCGAGTTGCAGAAGCACGTTGCCGCGTGCCCCAAGTGCCGCATCTACGTCGACTCGGTACGTAAAACCATCGTGCTCTACAAAGCCAATGACAAGGCGAAAAAAATGCCGGTAACGGCAAAGCAGCGCCTCTACGCGACCATAAAGTTGAAAGTCAAAAAGAAAAAATAGACGTGCTTCGTTCAGGCAGATCATCGAATCTGCCTTTTCTATTTTTTTGAAGCTCGGTTGTAACCTTGGGACCGGCGAGTGCATCAAAGTAATTGACTGCATGAATACAAAGAATAAACTTTGCGAGGAGAATTGATATGAGCAACACTATAGAGATCACCGATGCCAACTTCAAACAAGAAGTCATCGAATCGCAAACGCCGGTACTGGTGGATGTGTGGGCGAATTGGTGCATGCCCTGCCGCATAATCGCGCCGACTGTCGAAGCGATTGCCAAACAATATGCCGGAAAAGTGAAAGTCGGCAAGATGGATGCTGACGCCAACACGACGGCCTCGCAGCTCGGCATTCGCGGCATCCCGACGCTTCTCGTGTTCCGCAACGGCCAAGTCGTCGATCGCATCGTCGGCGCGGTTCCGCAACAAGAAATTGCGCGTCATCTTGATCAGGCATTGATGAGTTGAGCTTGATACTGATCGAATTCGTAAAACGTAATCCGTAAGAGGCTTTTTACGCATTACGTATTACGTTTTTTTGTCGAACATTCAAATAAAAAAGCCCCGATGCGAGTCGGGGCTTTTCTATTGTGTTAGCAGAATTTTCTATTTCTCTGCGAGCAGTGTTTCGATGAGCCGCTGAATTTCACGATCGCGGCGATCATCGATGTGAATTTCACCGACCGCCAGGTGTCGAATGTATCCCTTCTTGTCGATAAAATAAAACGCCGGCCAGTAACGGTTGTTCAACGCCCGCCAATATTTGTGGTCGTTATCAATAAGCTGCGGATTCGACAACTTGTGTTTTGCAACCGCCGCCTTGACCGCCTTGAGGTCTTTTTCATGATCAAACTCAGGCGAATGAATGCCGACGATGAGAAAGTCTTTTTTCTCAAACCGCTGTTGCATTTCTCTCACCCACGGAATCGAATTCGTGCAATTCCAGCACATGAAAGTCCACACGTCGAGCATGATGACTTTGCCGCGCAATTCGTCCATCTTCAGCGGCGGAGAATTGATCCATCTCGTTTCATCGACGAGCGGAAATTCCGGCGCCGGACGAGTTTTTTCATCGGCGTTTTTGAAGAAAGGCAATACCTGCGAAGCGAGCAGGAGCATAAAAATTTTGTGCATCATAATTTTTCTCTCATTTCGGTTTTCCAAGCGCTTCATTGTCCTTGCAGCCTGGCGAGTGACTGGCGCGCTTCCTCGTTGGTTGGGTCGTAACGCAACCAATCACGCAGCGCGGCGAGGGCTTCGGGAATTTCTCCCAGGGCTTCGTGCAGGTGTGAAACTTGTAGATAAAGCCAGGCTTGCGGCTTGCGCTGCAAAGCTTTTTTATATGCGTCGATTGCGCTCCGATAATCTCCCTGGCTTTGATACGCCACGCCAAGATTTGTCAGCGTGATCGGATCGTCCGGCATGATTTCAAGCGCTTTCTCGTGGGCGCGGATCGCGTTCGCGAATTCTTTTTTATTGACGAACACGACGCCGAGGTAATCAATCGAATTTGCCCAACGCGCCCTGATGGCGGTTTCTCTCCCCCCCATCTTTTGCAAAGCGTCGATTAAAAAACTCCGAATCTGCCGATCATTGCCGGCGCTCAAATGCAGCGCCATCAAGGCCAGCGCAGAAATATCGAGATCGTCGTTCTCGGCTAATGCGCGAAGCTTTCCGACGATCGCCTGATCCAAGCCGGTCATGTCGGGCCGCAAGAAGCGCTTGATGAAATCCGACAAGCCCATCACCTGCGCCATCGAATGTTGCGCCTGCGGATTGAGTAACAGCTCCGCCGTTTCTTTTATTTCCCGGGTGTTTCGTGCCTGTAAATTTTTTTCAATCGACGGATGATGCGGTTTTGTTTTGCCGTGCCATTCATCCACTTTCTTTTGCAGCCATTCGTCCGTTTTATCTTGATGACATTTTTTGCAGGCGCTCTCAATTCCCAAGCCCGCATCAAATGCAGGGCGGGGAATCGGAATCGTATGATCGCTGCGGGCAAATTTCAACCAGTTGCCGACCAGTTTGTGTTGCAGGTAAGGCATGTGACAAGATGTGCAGAGATTGCCGGGCGAGCCTTCGCGATGATGCGAATGCTGCGTCGCGGTTTGCGCTTTGCTTGCATGGCAGCCAACACACTGGCCATTGTCGAATCTTCCCTTCAAAGCATTGCCGAAACCATCGCGATATTTTTGCGAGTGCGGATCGTGGCAATCTACGCAGGTCATCGAGCCGTTCAAGTAACAATCGCTGAAGAGATGATTCTCTTGATATGCAAATTCGCGCACACGACCATCGGCGAGATATGGCGACGACCCAAGAATCGGGAGCTTCAGCGAGTAATAATCTTCCAGCCGCTTGCCGGGGAGATAATCATTTCTAATGGCATCCTTTGTGGCGTGGCATTGAAAACAAATTTTCAGAGATTGATCTTTAGCAAACGTTGACAACGCTTGCATGCCGATATCTTCGAGGGCATCAAAATTTTCCGAAGCCGCCAATTCGATGTGCCGGCGTCCGGGGCCATGGCATGATTCACAATCGATTTGCAGAGTTTGATACTTGGTGGCATATTTCTTTTGCGATGAATCGTATTGCGCGATAATCTGACTGCCGTGGCAATTCTGGCAATTGGAAAAATCCTGGTCGCTGCCGAGGATGCGATGCGGCGGCCATTGCGCAAGATCGCCAAGTGAAATATCGCGGCTCACCGGTGTCCACGACCCATCATTTCGCAACTGCGCGAACCAGATATTTTCTGCGCGAATGAAATCGAAGGGCAGGAATTTCAACGTGCCGTCGGGGAATTTTGCAAAATAACTTTGCGTGCCACCGCCAGCCATGTGCCCACCACCCACCACCGCCGCGACCTTGAATTCCTCCGCCGCTTTGTTTTCGTATTCAACCCGAAAAACATATTCTCCTGCTGCGTTGATAAGAGGGATGACAGTCGCGTCTTTGAAAACCAATGGCTGGCGATTGAACTTCGCGATTATTTTTGTATTGCCGGGTTCGCCCCCGGCGCGCCCATGCGTGGAAGTTTTCCACTGCTCGTACTGTTCAAGATGGCAATCGCGGCACGCCTCGGAGCCGACGAAATCGGCAAATTCGATTTCACTTTTTTTCACCACCTGCTTCGGCGGCGGAAACGACGCAAGCTCGGTTTGTGGCTCGCCGTTTTCAAAACTCGAAATAATCTTATTCAACGTTCTTCTGAATGCCGGAATCGTGTACAATGAAACGATCAGGAGTGTAACGATGAGCGCGATGCCGATGAAGAAAGCTAATCTCCCCTGACGCGTCTGCGCTTCCGACGGCGTCAAACCTTTTCGAGCAGCGAAACTCTGAGATTGTTTTTTCTTTTTTGCCATGAGTGAAATTCGTAAAACGTAAAATGTAATACGTAATACGTAATGCGTAAAAAGAAAAGCGTGATTGGATTACGTATTACGCATCACTTAATTATCCCTTGCCCACTCCGGCCCCTGGCACTTGCACAACTCCCGTATGTATTTTACAAGCTGATCGATCTCGCTGTTTGACAAACTCCGCCCCCACGGCGGCATGAAATGGCTTTTGTTGAGAATCGCGCCGCCTGAAAAAACTCCATCGAAGAGTGTGTCATCGGGACGGGTTGACATGTAAGTAGCATCAGCATGAATCGCCGGCATCTTTGGAAGAAACCGCGCATTATATCCTTTGCCGTCGCCTGCTTCGCCATGACACGGCGCGCAGTATTTTTGATAAGCGCCTTGAGGTTGAATCCCTTCGTCGAAGAGGGTGATTGGATTTTCAACCAAGGAAAGATACGGGGAATCGGATGGTTGATTATTGGCCTGCAAGAGGAAGTTTGCAATAAGCTCGATCGTCTTGGGCGGCATGGGAACTTGCGGCATGATCGCATGAGGCAACATTGCGCGAGGATTCTTGATCACATTAAAAACAAAAGCCGATTGCAATCTGCTGCCGACATTTGAAAGGTCCGGGCCAATGCTTCCGCCGGTTTCTCCCAAGCGATGGCAACCGAGGCAAGCTAATTTTTCTTCGAGAAGCGTTTTCGCTTTGTTCATTGAAAAAGCAGAGAGCTTTTTGGGCTTGAAGGCTTGTGAAAGAATATTCGCGCCATGCTTTTGTTCAATTAAGAAACCGCTGATGATCCCGGCTTCATCTTCGGTGAGCTTAAAACCCGGCATGCGGCTGCCGGAGCCTGGATGAAAGCCAAAGGGGCGGATGGGTTTTGGAGTTTTGAGAAACACGGTCAGCCATTCTTTTTGCACGCGAATTCCCTCGGCGCGCAACTCCGGCGCGGCGTCTGTGCGCCATTGTTGTATGGTGTCATGTTGATGGCAGGCGAGACAATTTTGTGAGAGAAAAATTTTCCTGCCGGTTTCGACGGTTGCATCGGGATTGGCCGTCTTTGCTTTGGCAAAATCTCGTTCAAGCCGAACTCGTTTCTCAGCAGCAAGGGAAAAAAGATACTCAACCAGCCGGTTAATCGATTCCGCCGGCTGCGGCATCAGCGCGATGAATCTTTTTTGATCCGGCGAGAGATTATAAAACAACGCCGGCATGATTTCCGTTGGCACATCGAAGGCAGCGGGCGCGATCAAAAATTTTTTCAACCAATCGCCTTGAAAGCGATAACCGAATGTCGCAAGATCGACGGCGGAGGTGTCGCCGTTGCCCTCGAAAGTGTGGCAGGATGCGCAGATCAAACTGTCGCTGACGATCGCGCGAAAGTTTTCTTTGGACGTTATTCTTTGGCGCTCATCCAGCGGCGCGAACAACTCAGCAGGGGAGGGCGGAAGATCGCGGGTTTCGTCTTTTTGAGTTTCCAGAAAGAGTGTGAGCGCCAGCGCTTCTTTTTCGGAGAAATGAAAATCCGGCATGCGGCTGCGGCCAAGATGCCGGCGGACTTTCGAAGGGCGCTGTAAATATTCGAACAGATACGCGGGATTATACCGCAGCCCGGCGTGGCTTAAATTTGGAATGAGATTTTTAAAATTGTTCTCGATGTTGAGATCGACGTGGCAGGAAGCGCAGCCAAGCTCGGCGATGAGTTGCCGCGCAGGTGGTCGGGTTTGCGCGGCGCAATATTGCTGCGTGACAAGAAAAAGAACCAGTGCGATGGCAGATCGAAAGAGAGAAAGCATCAATGTTATCTGAGCAGAATCAGTTTTTTCATTGCGGTGAACCCGTTCGTCTGGAGTCTGTAGAAATAAACGCCGTTCGCCAAATTGTCACCGGCCCAGGCAACCTCATGCGCGCCGGACTGATGCTGCGCGTCAACCAGCTTTTCCACTTCCTGGCCGAGCAGGTTGTAAATCGAAATCGTCACGCGCTCCGGTTTGGTGACGACGTAGCGAATCACTGTTCCAAAAGTCACCGGATTCGGAAAATTTTGCGCCAACGCATACATGCTTGTGTTGATCGATGAAGCCGGACTCTTTTCGAGCTTGACCGTGGTGATCGTGCTCCAGTAGTAGCTGCCGGTGGTTCCCGTCACGTAAACGTTCTCCGAGAAATCAACCGCGAGTTTTGTTGCCAACATACCGTCGATGTTGGCGCGCCAGCGCTCGGCACCGTTTGCATCGTGCTTCGCGATGATATGCCTGTTCATCGGGTATGTCCACATTGTCAGGTAGATATTGCCGAACCGGTCAAACGCCGGAGATACAAAACCGACAAAATGATCTTGAGGCACATCGATTTGAACCGACCACAGCAAGTCGCCTTGCGCGTCGTACTTCATCAATTGATCATTCTCGCTTAGGTTGTAAGAGTTTCCGTGAGCGTCAATTTGAACTCCGGACAGTGGAATAACAGGAGAGTCAGGGTATCGCAAGCGCCACTGCTCATTCCCGTCGTTGTCATATTTTATTGTGATCAATTGCAATCCGTAGCCCGAATGACGACTACTACCGCTAATATAGACATTTCCTGACTTATCAAGCGTCACCGTTTTCGCATCATCCCGGTCATGAGCCGGCCCATCGAATCGCGCAGCCCACAGTTGGTTGCCCGTCGAATTGTATTTGATCGTCAAGAAATCGTCCGTGGTAGCTGGACTATGCGATGATGATCCCGTCACATACACGTTCCCACTTCCATCAACAACAAGGCTCGATGGAACATCGTAGTTATTTTCGACTTTTTGTGCTCGCGCAACCCATTGCTTTACACCATTCGTATCGTACTTGATGGTAAGATAATCGCGGTTTTTGCCGGTAGATGACGATCCAGTAACATAGACATTTCCCAAGCGGTCCACTTCCATCGCTCGGGGACCGCCATAAGAATCGTTATTGGAGTTGTATCGCGCGACCCATTGTTGAACCCCGCTTGCGCTGTATTTGATCGTTGCAAAATCGCGACCCGTGCCCGCGCCGTCGCTTTCACCGGTGATATAGACATTCCCGGCTTGATCGACTTTTATGGCAAGCACATAGTCCCACCCATTTGCCGGGCCATCGTAGCGCGCGGCCCACTGCAAGAGGCCTTCGGAACTGTATTTCACCGTCAGGTAATCGGCCTGTGTGCCGCGTCCCTCGCTGATGCCGGCTATATAAACGTTTCCAGCAGCATCGACCGCTATATCCTGAACCAGATCTTCGGAATTGCCGGGCCCGTCATATCGCCGCGCCCATTGTTGTGCTCCAGTGAGATTATACTTTAATGTTGTAAAGTCGTTGTCATTCATACCCGTTTCACTCCAGCCTGCTACATAAACGTTGCCGGAAGCGTCAACGGCAAGACTAATGGCTTGATCGTATCCATTTATTGGACCGTTATAGCGCGCAACCCATTGGCGAACGCCGGCAGTGTTATACTTGACTGTGGCATAATCTCCCGAGGCAAAAGAAAACGCGCCCGATGATCGACTCTCACCCGTAACGTAAACATTACCCGCATCGTCAAGCACGATTGCATAAGCGATGTCGAGGTTATTGTAAGGGCCATTGTATCGATCAACCCATTGCTCGACGCCGTTTGTGTTGTATTTTACCGTAGCATAGTCTACAAATGATTCTGGGCTGCTGCTACTACCGGTGACATAAACGTTTCCTGCTTGATCAACGACCAAATCATTCGCATAATCAGAATCATCATTCGTGTGCTCACCATAGCGCGCGACCCATTGCTCTATACCGCCGGCGCCGTATTTGATGGTCGCATAATCGGAATCCCCTCCCAAGCCAATGCTCGTACCAGTAACATAGACGTTTCCCTGTTGATCGACATCTACAGCCATCGCTTCATCCCCCTGATTTGCCGGCCCATTGTAAAATCTCGCCCATTGCTCGACGCCATCGGAGTTGTATTTGATGGTGGCATAATCATCATTGTAGCTTCGGGCTTGATTTGACCTGGTGACTCCGGCTATGTAGACGTTGTCAGAGTCATCAACGGCGAGGTCGGTTGTATGGTCAAAGGCATCTCCGGGGCCGTTGAAGCGAGCCACCCACTGCTCGACGCCGGCCGCATCGTACTTCACCGTCGAAAAATCATTTTCAGGATAATCGCGACTAGAGCCGGTGACATATACGTTTCCTGCTTTATCGAGTTTGATGGCAACGGGATAATCGTGCTGATGTTCAGCGCCATCATAGCGCGCCACCCACTGTTCAACGCCGTCACCGTTGTATTTAATGGTAGCAAAATCAGACGTGCCGTTTACGCCTATGATCGTGCCGGTCACATAGCAGTTGCCGTCTTCATCTACTGCGATGCCCGCTGGCAGGCCATCACTATAGCGCGCCGACCACATTTCGACGCCCGCAGAATTGTACTTGATGGTCAGATAATCGACGCCATAAGGCAATGACGTGCTGTAGCCGGCGACGTAAACATTTCCCTCGGCGTCGAGCGCCAATGCGATTGCGCCGTCGTCGCTTGGCGCGAGCTCGGAAGCATATTCTTGAACCCAGCCGATTTTTACGCTGTCAGAAGTTATCGTAGCTCCGTGAAAAGCTGAGCTGTTGAACCGGTTCGTCGCGCTAAAGTGATTCGAAAATGCGCCTTGCCGGTCTCGATACAGGAAATCCGATCGATCTACTTGCGGATTCATTCTCTCGTTACGACGTTGTGTTCTGGTTTCGGCGTATTGATTCAACAGTGAGAACGGCGCTCGCCGCTGAATAAACTGCGGCTGGGTAAAATAATTCTCTGGCGAATTTGTCGCATCGAAAAGCAGGTTGCCGATCCAAGATGGGCGGCGCAAATCATAAATTCGTTGGTCATGCCATCCTGTTTGTGCGAGTATCTGCGCCGACAAAATGAGCATGGTAAAAAAGCTGGCGAGAACGATAATACCTTGGCGCTTCATCTTTTTCCCTCCGATTTCACAACATGCAAAAGCCCGGTAGAGTTGCCTTTCCGCTAAGACAACCCTATCTTGCCGGGTTGATGAATTCACAGATGAAAAGCGGCAGGTGTTCTCGGCAAGAATCAGACCCCACAAGCACAAGAGCGACGACTAAAGTTTATCAAAATGCGCCAATATTGTCAAGTCTTTTTCTTTCAAGTGAAACAAAAAAAGCCATACTCTCAGTCAGACGTTTCTGACCGTCGGCATGGCTGTTAACCAGTTGCAGCTTACAATTAGAGGGAAGCGCTCTCGAATCACTTCTTGCGCGTGTAAACGACTTCGACGACTTTCCTATTCGGCTTTTTGGAGATTTGTCCCACCAACGCGCTCAATTGCTTTGGCTAAAGTGTGCGGGTCAAACGTGCTGGTCGACGAGGATCGGGTTACCGTCGGGGTCAACGGCAATAAAGCTTGCCGGCCCGGTCGTGCTCTCGTCTGCCTCGCTTACTAACTTCACGCCTTGCGCCTTCAGTTGGCGCTGCAGCTCGCGCACGTCCGTGAACGCACCGAGCTTATGGGCGTTGTTGTCCCAGCCGGGATTGAAGGTTAACATGTTCTTCTCGAACATCCCCTGAAAAAGACCGATCACGTGATCTCCGTTCTTCAAGATCAGCCAGTTCTGCGACATATCTCCGCCAAACATTTTGAAGCCGAACTTCTCGTAAAAAGCTCTCGAAGCCTTGATATCTTTCACAGTCAAACTGATTGAGAATGCGCCAAGCTCCATGTTTTTCTCCTCTCGATTGAATTGAAAATGCAGTAGCTCAATTTCTGTGATCATCCAAAGCATTAGCCGGGAGAATACAGTGCAGCCACAGCCCCGGCGAGATCTTGAATAACGCAGAAACGCGCCTGACCGCCCATGCTCTTTGGTTGAACGATAATTCTGCCGCCCAACTCGACGCATAGCGCCGCGCTTTTGTCAACGTCTTCGACGGTGATGTAAACCAGCCACTGCGCCGGTATCGCGGCGTTGACGCCGCGGGTGTGACAAATGCCGGCAGTGGTTTTTCCACTCACCGGCGTGTTCATGTTGAAGTCGCTATAGCCGCCCATTTCAACCGGCATGAATTTCCAGCCGACGACTTTGCTGTAAAAATCTTTCACTGCTTCTGCGTTTGGAACGGTGAGATCCGTCCATGTGATCGTGCCGACTTCTGGTTTCTCGGATGTGCTCATAAATATTCCCTACTCATTTAACTTTGCCGTTTTTGTCCCAATGATGCGCCTGCGTACGCCGCAGGCAAGTATACCGCAATTCCCAAAACCCAAAACCACAACGGATGCGGAATCATCAACATGTTCATGATGCCCGCGGCCATGAGGATTCCGCCGACGATCAGTGCGTGCATGACGTGAGATTTTTGCGCAATCCGCGCCGTGAGCCATCCTCCGCCAAAACTGCCAACCGCCCATGCCAAGATCACGAAAAGCAAAGCGCCGACCGGCAGGCTAGCCACTAAACTTTTCATGGCCTCGGCATCTTTCATATCCATCCCTGCCGGAGGTGGATAAACGTAGTGGCCGCTGAACTCGACGACGCCAATTAACACGACCCCAAGTACGAGGCCGGCGATCACTGCAAGAATACTTCTTCCCATGTTTCCTCCTTTGCCCGAATCAGTGCCAAATGAATTAATCAGGCTCTGCAAGTCGTTTCAATGTTTTGAAAAAACTTTTCAACTGCATCATGCTGAAGATCTTGAACAACGGGCTGAAGATTTTCATCATGATGCCTTTAATCTCGACAGTGGAGAGATAATCCAATCGCGTGCGGCCGTTCAAATCAACAAGTGTGTAATCAACAAAAACTTCCATGTCTTTAAGAGGGCCGCCCCAGAGCTTGATGCCGAGCAATTTGTTGCGCTCGTATTTCAACACTTCGCCGAAGTATTCGGCGATTTTGCCGCCTTCTTTGATTTTCATTTTAAAAGTGACGCCAACGCCGGTTTGCTGCGTGCTGGTCGTCACGTTCTCAAGCAATCCTTTCATCCACAGTTTCTGTTTTTCCGGCTCTTCCAGAAAAAGCCACAATCGTTCCGGTGGGCAGTTGACTTCGATGCCGTATTCAGTGCGCATGGCTTAATTCTCCGCTTGGTTTTTTCTTGAGGATAGCGCCGGCGATAATCGAGAAGATGGCTCCCAGCGCCATGGTCTCGCCCATATAGAAGACGATCTGCCACGCTGTGGAACTCCACGCCTTTGCCTGCGCCAGTAGGTTATTTATTTCTTCAACCGTCGCGTTCGCGGCTTTGAGCTTGGCAATCATGAAAGCGATATAATCCTCTGTAAAGCCGGGGTTGACGAATTGGATGTAGATCAATTCCGAGATCGTGATGACGGCAGCGGCCACAAAGGAAATGCGAATACCCACCCAGACCGCCGGCCAGAAACTGATGCTGCCATTGCGCTCTCCGTCGCGTGTATCGCGAACGCCGATGAACACTCCGGCGGCGAGGAGAACGTAGCGAACGTAGCCGGTGTATTGGCCGTACTCCAGATACTTGCCGTGCAGACCGATGGCATACTCCACCATAATGTAAACGCCGACAATCATGCCGGCGAGCAGGCCATACTTTAAGATGATTTTCATGACCGTGTCCTTACAATATGAGCAACGCGATTTGCAAATCAAAAATGTTGGTCAAATATAGTATTGAAGCAGTTGTAACGCATCAACCGAAAGGTGGAATTTTTGAAATTTTCTA
>Ga0247727_10009481_pt1 | contig 17625 bp, 17 predicted proteins | sample WisWelCaveWW1625_FD_202498 | JGI IMG/M metagenome (GOLD analysis project Ga0247727, IMG submission 202498) | Biofilm microbial communities from Wishing Well Cave, Virginia, United States - WW16-25 | ecosystem: Environmental > Aquatic > Deep subsurface > Groundwater > Cave microbial mat | place...
TGAATGGCTAATGGTGAATGGCTAATGGTGAATGGCTAATGGTGAATGGCTAATGGTGAATGGCTAATGGTGAATGGCTAATGGTGAATGGCTAATGGTGAATGGCTAATGGTGAATGGCTAATGGTGAATGGCTAATGGTCAATTCACAATTAACCATTAACAATTGGCCATTGACCATTAACCCAAAACGGGCAAAGCATGACAAATTTTGCGGAGTAAAGCAAGAAGTAAATTTACGCATGAGCGGCTGCTTTTGGTCCTCGTAAACAACAAACCATAATCGCCGCCGACTTCGCGCTCCAGCAGGGCTTGCACCTTGGGAAAAGTTTTTCTAATGTAGAGGTGCAAATCGGCGAACGCCGCGGTGTCGGTTTGCGCGGAGTCTTGAGGTGAGATCGTGGCAAAGCGAATCGCTCCAGCTAAGTGCTCCGCGAGCGTTTGCTCGTCAAGCGCCGCATTGATTCGCGCTTCCGCTTGCGTTTGTTTGGAAGTGAAGCGCAGTGTGTTGCTGAAGACCACCGCGAGCAGAGCCAGCACAACCGCGCCGAGGCCGGGAAAATTTTTTTATGCTCCAATCTTTCAAGGGAGTTCAAATGAAGCTGCTCAACGTTTCACCCATGCTAGACACCACGGATCTCAAAGGCTCGGTGGAATTTTACGCCTCCTTGCTCGGCTTTCAATGTCAGGCTTTGGACGAAAACCGGGGCTGGGCTTGCGTGAGCCGCGACGAGGTGCGTGTGATGTTCGCATTGCCGAATGAGCATAGTCCTTTTGAAAAACCGGCTTTCACCGGCTCAATCTATTTCAAAACCGATGCCGTCGATGAAATATGGCAGCGCGTGCAAGGCCGGGCGCAAGTGTGCTATCCGCTCGAGGATTTCGAATACGGAATGAGAGAGTTCGCTATCTACGACAACAACGGCTATCTGCTGCAATTCGGGCAAGAGGCTGCGGCCTGAAGTGTCGGACTTTTTACGTTTAACGGAAAAACTTTGTCCCACGAAAATGGCACGGCCCCGGAAAGGCTTTTTTTTCGTGGGAGAAAATCTTTTGAGTTCAGACCGACCGCAGGGCAAACCTCTCCAACAGCAAGAACGCGGCGAGGCCAACGATGAAACCCGCGGCGAGCGCGGGCCAGAGCATCAAAGGCAGGAGGTGAATAATCTCGAAGCGCTGAATGATGAGCAAAGCGGCGAGCGTGATTTGAGCGAGCACGTGCGCCAACGCGCCCGGAGGCTGAGGCCGATCACGCTGAACCAGCGCGAAGCATGTCTTTGCAGTCCGACCATCACGCCGCAACTCAACACGCCGCCCGCGAGCGAGAGCCAAAAGCCGGGACTGAAGAACGTGCCCAGCACGCAGCTGCCGGCGATGATGCGAATGAGCGTCACGGCCCACGCGCTGCGCGCGCCGAGCGTGGAGAGTGCGAGCAGCGTGGCGATATTCGCGAGGCCGGGCTTGGCCCAGGGCAACGGGCGCGGCAGCTTCGCTTCGAATAAGAACATGACGAGGCCGAAGGCGGACAACAGCGCCGTGCGCGTCAAACGTTGCGTGCGCGTCGTGGTTTCAAAAAGTGACGGCATCGAGATCGTTCTCTTTTTTGCCCACGAGCACAACGGCGAGATGATTCGGGGCGCAGACGAGCATTTGGTGCGCGCGTTGAATACGACCTTGCCGCACGCACACTTGCTGCGGACATGAGCTGGCAAGCACTCGAATCGTTCCGTGCGCGACGGCAAGTTGCACTGCCCCCAACGTGCCTTGCACGGCAACGGTGTCGGCGTGTTCCAAGTTCAGCTCGGCGACGATTTTATTTTGCACCAATACCTGCGCGGTGTCGGCTTTGGCGCTCGCCCGACTCAGGTTGTTCCAAGTCACGCTCGCAATTGCGAACGCGAGGAATAAAGCCGCGATGAGATAATCGCCGAAACGGAGTTGGCGCAGCAGGCGAGCGCGCAATGACGGAGTTTGGTCGGAGGGGAATGCCGGTGGGATTGACATGAGCGCGAGCAAAGCGATGTTTTATCAGAAAGAATCTTGCGTTCGTAGTAGCTCGTTATGAAATTTGACGATCACAAGCGGTAACCAAGCGCATTCCCTCGATCTGTCATTCAGTCGGAACCTTTTTAAGCACTGGAGTTGTCCCAGAGCGCAAAGGTTTTCTTCTGAATCACAGTTTGAGGGGCGATTACCGAACTTGAAAGTCAAAATTCATTAGGAGCCAGGCATTCCGCACAACGGTGTGCGCCTGAAGGCGCGACTACGAGCTGAGAGCTGAGGGCAAGGCCATGAGAGTTGTCGGTGCGGCGGCTATGGATTCGACAGCTTCTCCAGCGCTTCCAGTTTCAACCGCGCTTTTTCGATGAACTCCAGCGATTGTGCGTGTTTCGGATTGAGCGCGAGCGCTTGCCGCCATTCGACGATGGCTTTGTCATAATCTTCATTGGCGTAAAAGCTCAAGCCGTTGTTGAAGTATTGATCGACTTTGAGATTGAGCTGGCGCTGAGCGTCGTCGAGATATTTGCGCGCGCGCGAGTTCTCGGGATCTTTGGTGAGCACTTTGTCGAACATCTCCATCGCGAGCACGAACTCGCCGCGGCGAAAGTGCTCTTCGCCGCGCGCGAATTGCCCTTTTAAGCCCAACACCGAGAGCGCCTCGTTGCGCTTGCTGTTCGCGAGCTTGTTGGCGGGCTCCATCGCCAACACGCGCTCGAACGCATCCGCGGCCTTTGCCCATTCGCGCGCTTCGAGCCAGCGCGTGCCGCTGCGCATCAGCTCGTCGAGGTTGGCGCGGATTTGTTCTTGAATGCGCTGCCGATAGCTCAAGGCCTCGCGGTGGTTCGGCGTCATGGCGAGCACCGCTTGAAATTCGCGCTCGGCGCGCTCCAAATCGCCGCGCTGAAACGCCGCCGCGCCGGCTTGCATTTTCTGCTGCACGAAGGTATCGAGGTTGGTTTGCAGGGCGCGAATTTGCCGGCGCGCCACCTCTTGATTCGGATCGAGATTCAACACTTCGCGATAAACTTTATAGGCGTTGAGGTATTGCTGCCGGCGCTCGAACGTTTGCGCGCGCGCAATCATGCTGTTGACCTGGCTTTTTTGCAATTCCAAATCCGCCTGCGTTTTTTCCAAATAGCGCTGCGCTTCGGCGTGTTCCGGCTCGAGGCGCAGCGTCTCTTCAAACGCCTGCCGCGCTTTTTGATAATTGCCCTGGCTGTAATAGCCCAAGCCTTTCAAAAAATCTTCCTCCGCTTGTTTGCGGCGAAACTGGGCCAAACGCGCCAAATAAATTTCCGCCTCCGCGTGGTTCTTGCGCACGAGCAAAATATTTTCGAAGGCGCGATGGGCCTCTTCGTAATTGCCGTCTTCAAACGCCTGCACGCCGCGGCGATAAAGCTGATTCGCGTAAATATCCAGGTGCGGCTCCAAACGCTCCAAGCGCAGGCGCGCGGCGCGATGTTGGCGTTCGAGCTTGAGCACTTGCAAATAATTCAACGCCGCGCTGATGTATTCATGCTTGTGCTCATACGCCTCCGCCTCCGCCATTAAGCCGATGAGGCGTTGATCTTCCGCGGCGACGCGCGTTTCAAGCTCCGCGAGCAATTCCGCGATTTTCGGATTAGACGGTTCGTAAACGCGATATTGCCGAAACTCGCGCAACGCGGAACGATAGTCTTTGGCTTTCGCAAACTCCTTCCCGCGCGCGGAGTGACGTTGCAGGCGCGTGGCCGGGCTTGCGCCCAAGCGCAGGCTCAATCCTCCCAACCAACGCTCTTCTTTTGCGGAGTAAACAAAATCGAAAGCGTAGCTCTCATTCATAAGCGTCGCGCCGCAAGCGAAGGCCGGGTCTTCCAAATCTTGTGCGCCGGAAAAGAGCGCGAGATGCTTGAAGATAACGGTGGAGAGGCCGAGCTGCGTCGAGGTTTCGCGGTTGCGCCATTCTGTGGTGATAAAAAGCGAGGGAAGATTTGTTCCCACGCGCAATGCGAGGCTGGCTTTGTAATCAGGCTGAAGGAGATTTTCTTTCGCAGCGAGATCGCCGGCTTGGAATCCGAGCGCGAAACGATAAGGCGAGACCGGCGCATTGAAATTTTGCGCGGCCGCGTGCTCATATGAAACCGGAACACGGCCTCCCACGGGATGCAAGATGAAGCCCACCGTCATGGTCGCGTGATCATTTTTTTTCATTCCCACGAAGCGATTGCCATGCACCGCGAGGCCGAGCGAGAAAAATGGCGCCACCGATTTTCCCCACGCCAGGCTGAGGCGATCAGTTTGATGTTCGCCCCGCGGCAAACGCATGAGCGTGAGGCCCCAACCTCCGGCTTGCGGCCAGAAGCCCGCCACACCGAGCGCGGAAATGCGATAATCAAAATTCGAGCTAACGAGAAGTTGCGCCTCGCGCAGTGCCGCGAGGCTTGCGGGATTCCAGGCCGCGGCCAAAGGATCGGGCGCGGCGATCAAATGCGCGCCGCCCAGGCCCAAAGCGCGCGGCGTATGGCCGTTGTTCTCAAAGAAAGCCTGCGCGCAAAGCGGTTTTGATTGCAGCCACAAACCGGCGACGAGCAAGAGGAGTGCGAACAAGTTCGTGCGAGCAGTTTTCATAGCACAGAGACGGTCATCTAAATGTTCTGCCACGGCTGGGCCGTGGTCTGTGAGGCCTTTAAAGCCACGGTCAAACCGTGGCTGAACGTAACGGAGTTTCGCCGTTCGCAACATAACGGTTGCCCGACGATTTTAAACTCAACGGGCCCGGTTTGGCTTCACACCGCGCGCTCTTGCTCATAAACAATTTCGCCGATCTCGACCGACTTGCTGCGGCCTTTGACCATGATCGCGTCCAGGCGCGTGATGTTATAATTGCCGTTCAACATCCGCGCGAAATTGTATGCGGTGATGATTTGGCCGCTGCGCGCGAGGCTGCAGAGGCGATTGGCGATGTTCACGACGTCGCCGACCACGGTGTAATCCATGCGATTCTTCGAGCCCATGTTGCCCATAACCGCCCAGCCGTGATTGATGCCGATGCCCAACTCGAACGTGATCTCGCCCGCGGTGGCGCGTTGGCGATTGAGCTTGCTCACGTTGCGCTGAATGTCGATGGCCGCGCTCACGGCATTTTCCACCATGCGCGGGCCTTGAAAAAGCGCCATGATTTGATCGCCCATGAATTTATCCACCACGCCGCGATTGGCTTCGATGATGCGCGTTTGCAAATCGAAATAGATATTCACGAGCTTGACCACCAGCTCCGGCTCGCTGTCTTCGGCAATCGCGGAGAAGTTGCGAATGTCGGAGAAGAGAATGGTAATTTGCCGGCGATCCCCTTCTTCATACGGCTCCACGCGGTCGCCGCCGCGCTCTTGAATCATTTCAACGGTGAGCTTGGAGAGAAATTTTTGCATCTGCAATTTTTCGCGCAGGTGCGTGACCATGCTGTTGAACTCGCGCGCCAAGCGGCCCAACTCGTCTTTGCTGCGCGGCGTCACGTAAACGTCGAGATCGCCGTTGCCCACTTTGCGCGCCGCGTCCGAGAGCGTGTGAATCTCGCCCACGATTTTGCGCGCGAAAAAATAAATACCCCACACCGAGACGACGATCACGAGCACGGCCATCGAAAGAATCAAGCGCTGAATGCGCACGAGCGGCTGCGACATGACGCGCTTCGAAAAGCCGATGCAGGCATAACCGACTTTGATCTTTTCTTTCGTGGCGGTGATGGGATAGGAGAACTCATAATACGACTCGTCCTGCTGCACGCTAATCTCGTCGCCGTGGCTCAACGCGGCCAAGCGCTCCGGCCGCATCGGCCCTTTGAAGCGCTGGGCATCGGACGAGCCGGCGACTTTGCCGTTGTGATCGAAGATGACGATGTATTCCAATCCTTTGATCCCCATCTGCATCGTGCGCGTAACTTCGAGCGGTATTTCCGGCAAACGTCTGGGCTCGAGCACGCTATCCAACAACGGATCGGCAACGATCTGGCTCAACTTCTTGAGCAAGACGGTGCAGGTCTCGCGCGTGGCTTCTTCCAGCTCGCGATGTTGAATGGGGAGAATGAGCGCGCTGAACAGCAACACCACGGCCACGACGATGATGGCGATGTTGATGCTGAGCTTGAATTTGATTTCCAAGCTGCTGAAAAAATCATAGCTCGACTCGAGCGGGTGCCGCACGTATGCGCGAAATTTTTCGAGCCATTTTGCCATAGGCCTCTTTTTACCTGCTCTCAAAGCGGGCGAAGTCGGACTTTGCAGTCTCAGCTTTGAATGAAAGCTTGAGCCTGGAATAAGATTCTCATTCCATCAGCTTTGCAAAGCCGGACTTTCCGGTTATCCATGTGAAGCGAGCGCGAGGAGGAATTGCCGGCAAGCCGGATTGGGCGAAGGGGGAGGGAGGCCGCACAAACCGCCGCGGCAAATGATTTCGCACATGCGCGGGCACGATCGCGGCTCGGGATGAGATGAGCCAAGGCGCGGCGCACAGCCGCCGAAACTGCAAACACACCGTTTCTCCCTCCAGTGGTCCACTCGAAAAAATTATTCCCCAAAACGGGGAATGAGAACGCGACCACTGTAATTTTTCTTTTTTTTGGTTGGATGAAATTAACCAAAAACGTTTCCAGAGTCAAGCGGGATTTCCCCCTTGAAATCGCGCGCGCGGCAAACTATATTGCGCGTCAAAAAAAGTGCACGCGGAAAATGACTCCGAAACAATTGCAGCAACGCGTGGCCGGCATTTCCGGCAAGCGCATCGCCGTGCTCGGCGATTATATGCTCGACCGTTATCTTTGGGGCAGGGTCACGCGCATTTCGCCGGAAGCGCCGGTGCCGGTTGTCGACCTCGAGCGCGAAACCGATCACCTCGGCGGCGCGGCAAACGTGGCGAATAATCTTGCCTCGCTTGGTGCAATCCCTTTTCCGCTGGGAGTAATTGGCGACGATGGCTCGGGCGCGCGGCTCATTCATCTCATGCGCGAAAACGGGTTTTATGTGAATGGTATTGTTGTTGACGCCAGCCGGCCCACGACCACTAAAACGCGCATCATTGCGCACAACCAACATATCGTGCGCACCGATCGCGAATCGCGCGAGAGCATTGCGCCCCAGGTGCAAACGACCGTGCTCGCCTTGCTTGACGATCTCATGCCCTCATTGCACGCGCTCATCATCGAGGATTATAACAAAGGCGTGCTCACGCAACCGTTCTTGCGTCAAGTGCTCGCGTTGGCGCAACAACATCGCTGCCCGGTCACCGTGGATCCGAAATTCAATCACTTCCTCGATTATCGCGGCGTGACGGTGTTCAAGCCCAATCGCCACGAGACGGAAAACGTGCTTGGCCTCAAGCTGCGCACGAAAGCGGAAGTCGTGCATGCCGGACAATTACTGCTGGAAAAACTCCAAGCGGAGAACGTGCTCATCACCCTCGGCGCGGAAGGCATGGCTTTGTTGCAGCGCAACGGCAACGTTTACTTCGTGCCCACGCGCGCGCGCACAGTGGCGGACGTTTCCGGCGCCGGCGATACCGTGATCGCGACCTTGACCGCGGCGCTCGCCGCCGGCGCGGATATCATCGAAGCCGCAACGCTCGCCAACATCGCTGCGAGCCTCGTCGTCGCCGAAGTCGGCGCGGTGCCGATCGACAAACAAAAGTTACTGGAAGAGGTCGCGGGGTTCGAAAGATAAGAACGTTCCAACCTCGGCTGGGCCGAGGTTTATCTCATCAAAGAACCAAATTCAGAATAAGCTTCTGAAAGTTTCTGGCAGAATAATTTTGTGACAGAATGATTTGAGTGTGTCACAAATCGCAGGGGCGGTTTATTTCCCTTAGTGGTGTCATTCAGGAGGAATCTTTTTCAGCATAAGCACTGTGGTTTGACTTAAAAAGATTCCTCCTGAATGACAAGGATGAGGGTGCTCCTGTGAAATGCAACCCACTCGAACGATCTGAAATGATTCTGCCAACAAATCATCCTGCCAAAATCTTTTTGGGCGTCGGCTTTTATTAGGAGACACATGAGCTCGCTGCTCACATTATCCGAGTTATTGTCTCTGCGCGCGAAGTGGCGCGCGGAAAAGAAGCGCGTCGTTTTCACCAACGGCTGTTTTGATATCTTGCACCGCGGCCACGTGGAATACTTGGAACAAGCGCGCGCACACGGCGACTTGTTGATCGTCGGCTTGAACACTGACGACTCCGTGCGCCGCTTGAAAGGCGAGGGCCGCCCTATCGTTCCGCAAGAAGATCGCGCCACGATTTTGGCCGCGTTGCGCTGCGTGGATTACGTCGTTTATTTTGCGGAAGACACGCCGGCAAATCTTATCGCACAAATTCAGCCCGACGTGCTCGTCAAAGGCGCGGATTATCAAATCCACGAGATCGTCGGCCACGAAGTCGTGCAAGCCGGCGGGGGAGAGGTCGTGCGCATTCCTCTCACACCGGGCCGGGCGACACGCGATGTGATCGCGACGATTTTGGAGAGGTTGGGAGGCAGGAAGAAGTGAATCCGCATCTGCCGCAAGAGTGTCCCAATTGCGCGAGCACGCTGTTCGGCAAGTTTTGCCAGGCCTGCGGTGAAAAAGTTTTCGACGCGTACGATTTGAGCGTGAAGCATTTTTTCGCGCACCATGTCATTCACGAGCTAACGCATTTGGACGGCAAGATTTTTCAAACGCTCAAGCTGTTGCTCCTGCGGCCGGGCTTTTTATCCGCCGAATATTTTAACGGACGACGACAACGCTATATTACGCCGCTGCGCTTGTTTCTCACCGTCTGCGTGCTCTTCGCCTTTGTCGCGCTCGCGCAAAGGCCGCAGCACCGCTCGTTGCGCGGAACGATTGCAGCCGCGGACCCGACGGGCCTTACGTTGCGCCTGCTCGAAGCGCAAGCCGGACAAACGGACCTCGCCTCTGAAAATTTCCGCCAAAAGTTTTTTCAGAAGAGCGACGCTTACGGCACGTTCCTGTCTTTGACGGCCGCGCTGTTTGTCGGCTTGGTTTTGATGGCGATCTATTCTCGCGCGCGGGCATATTATGTCCAGCATCTTGTTCTCGCCTTGCACCTCGTCTCCGGTCTGGCGCTGATCTTTTTCTTTTTCATTCTACTCGAAGCCGGGCTGAATAAAATCGCGGGCCCCGCTTGGGCTTTGCCTGATACGCTGCAAGCACCGGCGCGATTGCTTCTCTTTACCATAATGCCGCTCGGCCTTGAAGCGCTTTATTTGTTCGCGGCTTTTCGCACTTTCTATAACAGTTCCATCGCGCACGCGCTCGTTGCCGTCCCGCTCGTCGTGAGCGCGATGTTTCTGCTGCAGAACCTTTTCACTGTTGTAGGTTTTCTGCTCGCGCTGCTTACGCTTTAATTGTGTACGGGAGTTGATTGCGTTACCCTTCCTGTTCAGCCGCGGTTTTTTTTGGAACTACACGCGGATCAAGAGCGCACGCGGACAAATCTTCACCGCGAAGACGCCAAGTCCGCAAAGAACGGCACAATGCAATCAAAGCTATCATGAAACTTGGTTTGAAAGCGATCCTGAGTCCAACCAAGCTACCACAGCGTTTTTTATGCTTCGCGATCTTCGCGTCTTCGCGGTTTGCAATGAAGCAGCATAAGCCACGGCCCAGCCGTGGCTGAACAATTTTTCTTTTCCTAGTTCACAATCAGCCTGTGCAATTATGCCCGACGACACCCTCATTGGCGGCTCGCACGACCAATTCCCGCTCACGCGCTGGTCGGCGATTGTTGCCGTGCGCAGCGAGAATGCGGAAGAGCGGCAGCGCTCGTTTAGCGTGCTCATTGCGGCATATTGGAAGCCGGTCTACAAATATTTGCGTTTGAAATGGCGCAAATCAAACGAAGACGCGAAAGACCTCACGCAGGGCTTCTTTGCGCAGGCGTTGGAGAAAGGCTATTTTCAAAACTACGACCCGGCCAAAGCGCGCTTTCGCACTTTCTTGCGCACGTGCCTCGACGGCTACGTTGCCAACGCGAACAAAGCCGAGCAACGTCTCAAGCGCGGCGGCGGCGCGCAAATTCTTTCGCTTGATTTCGAAAGCGCCGAGGGCGAAGTGCAGCACGTTGAAATTGCGGATCATGAAAACGTCGAAGCTTATTTTGAGAAGGAATGGCTGCGCAGCTTGTTTAGTCTCGCGCTCGAAACGCTGCGCGCGGAATGCGAAGCCAAGCAACGCACGCTGCACTTTCAACTGTTCGAGCGCTACGATCTTGATGACAGCAATGCGTCTCGACTCACCTATGATCAACTCGCCGCGGAGTTTGGCCTCACGACGAGCACGGTGACCAACTATCTCGCGCTCGTACGCCGCGAGTTTCGCCGCCTCGTGCTCGAAAAGCTGCGCGAGCTCACCGCGACCGAAGCAGAGTTTCAGGCCGAAGCGCGCGCGGTGCTGGGCGTGAAGTTGTAATGGCGCGGGTTTTTTTGTTCAAACTGTTTTGCCACGGCTGGGCTGTGGCATGTGCTGCTATCAAGCCACGGTCAAACCGTGGCTGAACTTGAGAGAAATTTTACGCACGAATTCCCGGCACTCATGCCAATCCTACAATATACTTCCGTGATGAAAAAGCGCTTGAGCCAACGCGCGGTGGCGATGTTGCACGCTTCGCTGCGCCACTTTCCGGAGTTGAGCGGCAAGACGATCACCGTGGGCTACACGCGCGCGCATCTTGGTGCGGCGATTCGCGAGCAAATGACGATTCGGCTGCGCGTGCGCAATGTTTGCTATAATACCATCGGCCACGAATTAACGCATCTCTTGCAAGGCACGGGCGAAATTCCCGAGGGCGAAAAGCAATGCGATATTTGGACGCTGGCGCGTAGCTCTCTGTTTTGCGACGATGCACCGACCTACCTCAAACTTCCGTTGCGTGTGCGATTGCTGTGGCCGCAATATGCGATGGCCGTGCGCGAACTTTGCCTGCAAGCGATTGCGCTCAGAAAATCCCGCCGCAATTACATTCAATGGCTCGAACGCGAGTTGCACCAGCTTGGCGAAGAGCAGCCGCAATCTGTTGGGCAAATGGGCTTCGCGTTTTGAGCGTTCGTTCGTAGTAACGCCTTTAGGCGTAAAATGTACCGAACGTTCCGCGCCTAAAGGCGCAACTACGAACTGCAACGATGAGCTGTAAGCATTCACGCTCTTCTCCAACCAATCTCCGATAAAGTACCTCAATGCGGATCCCGCTAGCGGGACAACCAAAAATTTTCTGTAAGCGGATTTTCGCCACACGTGGATAAAGCCCTTTTCTTGATCCGCTCACAGAAAAATTTTTGCTTTTCGTGCACCGAAAGAACTTTTAATAGGCTAAGAGAGTGCAGGAAGAGATGGAGGCGAGGGTTTGAATTTTTATAAGCGTCCCTCTTCAATGTCATTTGTAAGAACCTACCTTCGTGCTCGAGGAACAGCTTGTTTGGAGAATTGTATCCAGCGCGAGGGAAGTTCCTTCCAGGATGACAGTTCAAGGGTTGCTCGTTCATGATAAAAGAATCGAAACAAAAAAAGCCGGACACTGCGTCCGGCCTTTTCTTTTTTCAACCGAAAAAAATTTACAGCGCGGGCTTGCTCTCCAATTCATCCGCGAGCGCGCCGGCGTCGTAAAGTTTGCGCAGCGCTTCGATCATGAACGCCGTGTGCACGGCCACCGCGCGATTGCTCTCGATATTGTACACGTAACGTCCCACCAAGCTCTCGATGTTCCCATCGAAAATCAAGCCCACAATCTCGCCGTTTTTGTTAATCACGGGCGAGCCGGAGTTGCCGCCGATGATGTCGTTGGTCGTCACAAAATTGGCGGGCGTGGACATAGTGAGCTTGTCTTTGCGCTCGATAAAACGAGAGGGCAAATCGAACGGCGGCTTTAAGCCGAAACCAAAGGCGCGATCATACAAGCCATAAAGCGTGGTCATGGGTTGCGCTTTGGTGCCGTTCATCGGATAACTCGCAACCGTGCCGTACGACAAGCGCAACGTGAACGTCGCATCGGGATTCAACGTCTTGCCATAAACCGCGAAACGCGCTTTGCCGATTTTCTCACCCGCGGTTGCTTCGACGCTTTGCACATTCGTTTCGAACCATTTGTTCATGTCGCGCGCCATGGGATCGAGCTTGCGCGCAATGAGGATGAGCGGATCGTTCGAAGCCGTGAGGGCTGCCTCGCCGCCTTCCGCTAAACTTTTGCGCACGGACGGATCGCCGAGCTTGGTGTTGTTGATCAACTCTTTCGCAACCTCCGCGGGCGCGCGACCGTTGAGCACGAGCTTGAGGAACGGATCATTCGGCCCAAGTTGTTCCAACGATTCTTGCAAGCCGTCGGTAAGCATCATCTCTTCCAATTGCGGATACACGGGCGCCGGCGAAAAGAGGCGGAAGCGCAAAGACGCAAGCTGCGCTTCATGAAAACCGTCGAGGCGTTCGCCGTCGGGCTTCTTGGTCTCCGTCGCGTATTGCACGAGCGTGAGCGCCAAACTCGCCAACCGCGAACCGCGCAACGCACGATAGCGCGCGGGCTTGAGCATTTCGAGCTGTTTTTTTTGCACTGCGGCAATTTCATCCCACGCCGTGCCGTAAAGTTTTTTCCACTCCGCATTCGCCATAACTTTGGAACGGAAGTCACTTTCTTCTTGCTGCTTCTTCGCCATCACTTTCGCGTCGAGCAAGCCGTTGTATTCACCCAGCGAAGCTTTTTGCGCATTTTCAATGCTGAAGATTTGGCCCTGCGCTTGGCGCGCTTGCTCTTCGCCTAAAGCCGAATAGCGGCGCAAAACTTCCAAGCGGCGCTTGAACAGCGCGAGGCGATAGGGATAGGAATGGTCGCGTTGAAATTCGATTTGCGCCTGCGTATTCAAGCGATTGGTGGAACCCGGATGTCCGGAGACAAAAACCAATTCCTCCGCGGCCGCGCCGTTGGTGTTCCATTTCAAATAATGTTTGGTTGGCAGCGGCTGGTCGTTTTCATACACGCGCATGAGAGTCATGTCGAGATCGTGGCGCGGGAACGTGAAGTTATCCGGATCGCCGCCGAAGAATGCGATCTGCGCCTCGGGCGCGAAAACGAGCCGCACGTCCGTGTACTTCTTGTAGCGATAGAGCCAATACTCGCCGCCTTGATAGAGCGTGACGATATCCGAGCGCAGGCCCGTGGCTTCGACGCTCTCTTTTTCAATCTTCGCAATCTCGGCCTTGCGCGCATCGAGCGCGGCCTTGTCGCTCAGGCCCGCCTTCACGACGCCGAGCACGCGCTCCGTCACATTTTCCATGGCAACCAAAACATTCAGCTCGAGGTCGGGGCATTTGGCTTCTTCGCTCAAGGTCTTTGCATAGAAACCGTCTTTCACATAATTTTTTTCCGAGGTGGAAAGCTTTTGAATCTGTCCGCGCGCCACATGATGATTGGTGAGCACCAGTCCGTTCGGACTGACAAACGAGCCGGACCCGCCGTCATTGAAACGCACGCTCGACAAACGAATGTGCTCCAGCCATTCCGCGGTGGGCGTAAAGCCGTAGCGTTCCTTGAGCCATTTTAAAGGCACATTGTCAAACGTCCACATGCCTTCATCCGGCGGAAACGCCGCGGCGGTAAACAGGATCATTGCAAACAGCGCGAGCGCGAGTGCGCTCACACGAAAACGCCAGGAGTTGTGTTTCATACCTACCTCTTTTTGTGATGATAGAGCTTCGTCCTAGTGTTCATTCCCACGCTCCGCGCGGGTGATAAGCTATAGTCGTGAGGGGGCGGTTTGTAAACCCACTTCGATGTCATTCTGTAAGAATCTTCCCTAGTCCTGGAATGAACTCTTGCTTTGAGACGTGTGCCCAGTGCGAGGGAAGGTTCTTCCAGAATGACATTTCAAGAAGCATCATCACGCCTTCTTCAACGGCAGCACGACCAGCACATACGCGATCACGCCCAAAACTACCGTCGGCAAAATCCATTCGCCCACAACGCCGTTCACGAAACTAAATTCTGAAACGCCGAGCACGAGCCCGGAGAGCGATTCGAAACTGAAGTGAAATCTTTCCGCGAGCAGAACCATGCCCGCCAAGAACACGCCGGTGATCGACTCGCCGGCGATGAAGCCCGAGGCGAGCAACGTGCCGGTGTTTTCCACGCGTTCGCTTTGCGTAGCGTCTAATTTTTTCTTCGCCACGCGGCGATCCACGAGGCCTTTAATCGCGCCGCCGACAAAGATTGCGAAACTGGTCTCGAAAGGCAAATACATTCCCACTGCGATCAACATGGGCGAGGGCGCGCCCATCAACAACAACGCGACGCCGAACGCGAGGCCGAAGAGAATGAGGCCCCACGGCATTTCTCCCCCTACGATGCCGGTCGCGAGCTGGGCCATGAGTCCCGCTTGCGGCGCGGGCAGCTCTTTATCACCGATGCCGATGCCGCCGGCTTTGATATTGCCTTCGTGCAGAAGGATAATGGGCAACACGAGAATGAACGAGACCACGATGGTCGAGATCGTGGCCGCGATTTCCATTTTCACGGGTGTGCCGCCGAGCAATTGCCCGACTTTCAAATCTTGAATCATGTCGCCGGACATCGCGCACGCGCAACACACCACGCCCGCGACGCCGAGCACCGCGGCCACGCCTTGCAAGCCCGTAACGTTGAAGAGCACCATCAACAACGCGGCAATGATGAGCGTCGAAAGCGTCAAGCCGGAGATGGGTTGATTCGAGCCGCCGACCAATCCCACCAGCCATCCACCCACCGCGGAGAAGAGAAAGCCCATGACCAACATGACGATTGCGGCGACGAGGGCGCCGAGCAAGCTTCCGCTGAAATAGTAATAGAGCATCGTCATCGGAATCGCAAGCGCCACAGTGACGCCGAGAATGACGCGCGGATTGAGATCGGTTTCCAAGCGCGAGGATTGCGTCGTGGTGCTGCCTTTGTGCAATGCGCCTTTGAACGCGGAGGCGAGCGACTTGCGCAAGCCCCACATGGTTTTCGCCGCGCCTACGAGCATCGCGCCCACGGCAATGGGGCGAATTTGCGTGTACCAAATCGAGTTGATGATTTCGGAAAGCTCGGGCGAATGCCCATTGACCGAAAGCGAGCTCGCGAGCTGCGGATTCACAAAGAACGCGAGCGGAATGAGCACGAGCCAGGCGAGCACGCCGCCGGTGAAATTGATGGAGGAGAGTTTCGGGCCGATGATGTAGCCCACGCCGAGCAACGCGGGCGAGATCGCGGGCGTGGCAAATGCAATCGCGCCGCGATGCACGATGTCGCCCATGGGCTCGCGATTGGCGGAGAGGTGATGAATCACGGATTGCGGCAACGTGCGCAGCACTTCCACGGTCTCTTGAAAAATTTGACAGCCACGCGAGTCTTTGAAAAGTTGGATGAGCATGCCGAGGCCGAGGGCGCCGAACACATACTTCGCGCCGCTCTCGCCCTGTTGTCCGGCCTTCGTGATTTCCGCGCACGCGCGGCTTTCGGGGAAAGGCAGATCCGCATCGACCGTGAGCGTGCGGCGCAGAATGATGATGAACATCACACCGAGCACGCCGCCGATGAGCAGAATGAGGGAGGACTCCCAATAGTTGAAGCTCGTCCACAAACGCCGGCCTTGCACCTGCACGATGACGAACGCGGGAATGGTGAAGATCGCGCCCGCGGCCATGGCCTCGCCCACGGAGGCCGCGGTGCGCGTGATGTTTTGTTCGAGAATGGTGCCGCGCATGAATTTTAAACGAAACGCGGCAATGGCAATCACCGCGGCCGGAAAGCTGGCGGACACGGTTTGTCCGGCTTTGAGGCCGAGATACGCATTCGCCGCGCCGAGCACCGCGGCCATGACCAAGCCGAGCAATATGGCTTTGAAAGTGAACTCGGCCATGTTGCTCTCCGCCGGCACATAGGGTTGATCTTTGTGTGCTGCCATCCTTCCTCCGTGAGTTGGGTGAGTGTATCAAAAGAATTTTCTAAAAAAGCCGGACACCAACAGATCGATTAAGACCAACGGATGAAAAGCAAAAGCTTTAATCGGCGTGGAAATGCGGTGGAGGGTGAGCGATGAGATATACTCGTCAAGGCGCAATTCGAGACCATCGTTCCAGCGTCATTTCTTCCCAATGAGATAATCACTGAGCGACTTTAATAAACGCCGATGACGTTTCGCCGAAATTTTTCCGATTGTGCCTACAATGTCTTTGCGGGGAACCGCGGACAGAAAGCCGAGCCGTATCACAGAAGGCGAGAGCAAACCGCTTGCAGCAAAGTCCGCATCAGCCGGAGTAATCGTTTCATCAAATCCTTGCACTTGCTGGTGCAGTTGCGAGCTCACTCCGCATACGAGCAAATCACGAAACGGAGGCATTTCGCGCAAGACGATTGTCGGTCGGCTCTTGACTGAGCCATCGGCCTGTGGGAGGGCTGCGATTACAACGCTACCTTCTTTCATATTCCGGGTTCGGCTCTTTAATCAGTTCCGAGGAGTATTCAGGTTCGTCATCACCATATGCTCTCTCTAAAGAGTGCAATGCCAACTGCCGCCAATCTTCGCGTTCAGCAAGGAGTTCCGCTTTCTTGCCACGCGCTGTGGGCTTGCGGCGTTTGGGAGCAGACGTTTTTTTCTTTGCAGGGGGAGTGCCAATTGCATCCAAAAAGATAATGAGCACACGCTGCTTCTTGTTCGTTTTGAGGCGGGTGAGCGGCTTTATCTTTTTGCCGTCATAAATACCCTGGACCGTCAACAACTGATTTGCCATGGGAAGAGTCTCCAAAAAATTGCCTTTGATTCCAAGAGGCGCAACACCAACCGCTAGAACATACCTCGGTTTTGTCAGAATATCAATATGAGCATAGCTTAAATCAGCTCAATAGTCATCGCTGTGATCCAAATCTCTTCCTGCTCAAAACGCTTCTTTAAAAGCTCCTTGTAATTTTTAAAAAAGCGGCGATTTTTGCGAGTGTGTTTGACATCAACGCGAAAACGGGCAAGCTTATCCCGATAGGCGGTTCCTTGATAAACCCAAATGCCGTAGACAATGGTTGTGTCGAAAGCGAAGCCGCCGAACTCTTCACGGAGCTCTTTGTTGGTTTCCAAAAATTTTACCGCTTCGATCTTGCGCCCGTCGTTATACGTTAGCGGCAAGAGAATCTCGTAGCGCCGGAGCTTCATGAATCCTCGTCTCTCCACTGGGTAAGATTTCGTAACCGATTCCGGATTGATCCAGAATTTTCAATGCCGATTCTTCCACCCAATAAACGCCGCCTTGCAAGCTCTCACCGCTGGCTCGCGTTAATAACTCGTAGAAGCCTCGGGCTTCGTCTGCGTCGGTTTTAAATTTGATTCGAATCATAGTTGCGACTCCATAAGTTAGTGGTTGACAATTGCGCGCCATTACAAAGGTTGAATTGAAAATTTGCAATTCTAGATTTTCAATTCTTCCAGCTCGCGGCGCAAGGCCTCGACTTCCGGTTTGCGTCTCCCGTAGCCCATTTTTTCGATCATCCCTTTCGCAATGGCAAGATGCTCTTCCGCTTCCCCTTTGCTGTTTTCTTTTTGCTCTTTAATCTTCAACCTACACGCCTCCAAATGATAATCCGCCAAATGCAATTTCATCTCCCCGCGTTCGGCAATTTC
>Ga0247727_10009482_pt1 | contig 17624 bp, 18 predicted proteins | sample WisWelCaveWW1625_FD_202498 | JGI IMG/M metagenome (GOLD analysis project Ga0247727, IMG submission 202498) | Biofilm microbial communities from Wishing Well Cave, Virginia, United States - WW16-25 | ecosystem: Environmental > Aquatic > Deep subsurface > Groundwater > Cave microbial mat | place...
AGGGATTGCTTCGTCACTTCGCTCCTCGCAATGACACAATCGCGAAAGTCTTGACTATATGCGAATCTGTCAGCTGCGAGGTGTAGGGATGAAGAAGTTAGCTCTTATCAGTTTAGTAAGCGTATTACTTTCTTTTGGTTTTACCCACTCCGGCTGTGCCAAAGCCCCCAAGGAAAACAACACCATTACTGTTTGGCACTGGATGACGGACCGTCATGATGCCTTTATCAAATTAGCCGAGAAATATGAACAGCAGACCGGCATCAAGGTCAAATTCGATCTCTATGCCCCTTCCGAAGCTTATTCACAGAAAATCATCGCCGCTGCCCAGGCCAGAGTGCTCCCTGATATTTATGGCATTTTGGGGGAAAAGAAAATCCTCGCTTCCTTTATTGAAAGCGGTTATGTTACCGACCTAACCGAGGAATTTAAGAAAGATGATGCGAGCTGGGAAAACAGCTTGTTTCCCAAAGCCCTCGCCGTCAATATTTTCGCCGAAAACAACAGCTATCATATTAAGCCGGGGATTTATGGCGTTCCCATTGACGTTACCAATATCCAGATGGTTTATAATCAAAAGCTTTTTAAGAAAGCTGGAGTTGAGAGAGCCCCGGTTAATTTTGATGAATTTCTCAAAAGCATTGAAGCTCTAAATCGCGTTGGCATAGCTGGTTTGGTGTCTGGTTGGGGAGAGATGTGGATGATTGACTGCTTCGCCTCAAACTACGCGTTTAATATTATGGGGGAAGAAAAGGTCATGGCGACTTTTAAAGGGGAAGTCCCTTACACCGACCCGGACTGGATTAAGGTGTTGAATATTTTTAAGACATTGGCTGATCGCAAAGCACTTATGGAAGGGATTGTCACCAAAGGTAATAAATATGCCGAGCAGGATTTCGCCTTGGAACGGGCGGCCTTTGCCTTTAACGGTTCCTGGTGCGTGAATGTGTATTGGGACATGAACCCGAATTTAGAATACGGAGCGATGTTACCGCCGGCAGTTAATCCGGATTTACCCATGAAGATCTGGGGCGGGGCCGGTTCTTCTTTCGTGGTCAATAGTCAATCATTAAATAAGACCAAGACCATTAAATTTCTCAGATGGTTAACCGAACAAGACCAACAGGTTTTCCTGACGGAGGCAACCCAGAACCTGCCTTCTAACCGGCAGGCTTTATCGGCTATTTCTAAAGTTCTATCGCAATTTGCCGGGGCCATGGATTTCACCACCCATCCGACAACTTGGGAACTCAACGAACAATCGCCCGTTATTGAGGCCTTTGATAAAGGAATTCAGTCGATCATTATCGGAGAAAAAACTCCGGAACAAGTGGCTCGCGATGTCCAGAAGGTCAAAGAGCGTGAACTGCAGAAAGTCAAGGATCGCGAACGAAGATAGAAATATCCCGTAGGTGACCAACTATGAGTGAAGTATCCCGCGCCCGTTTCAAGCTTTTTTCTTTTACCGATTTTCGGGAAAGTTTTGGGAATTTCCTTTTTGTTTTACCCGCCCTGTTGATTTTTTCAATATTCTATATTTACCCTTTTTATAAAACGTTTCATTTGTCTTTTCATGAGTGGAACGGCATTAGTCTCAAGCAGTTTTTTGTCGGTTTTGATAATTTCAAAGAGTTAATGGGCGATGAAAATTGGTGGATCGCCGTCCGCAACGCCGGGTATATCACTTTAATCGCGCTGACATTTCAGAATGCCCTGGCCTTGGCCTTGGCCCTGGCCTGTGATCGAGAGATCAAGTTGAAAAGATTTTACCGCGTGGTTTTTTTTATCCCGCCTGTTTTATCGGAGACGGTCGTTGGGCTTATTTGGTCGTGGATATTGTATTCGGGGACGCAAGGCGGGCAGCACATTGGTTTATTAAATCATCTTTTGGATAAAACCGGTTTGGCGTACCTGGTTAATGATTGGCTTTCCGATCCCAAAACAGCACTTAGTTGTATTGCCGTGGTCCATAGCTGGAAAGGTTTTGGCTGGGGATTTCTTTTGATGCTTGCCGGTTTACAGACCATTGACCGGCAATTGTATGAAGCCGCTCGTGTCGACGGGGCCGGCCCTTGGAGTGTTTTTGTCCACGTGACTTTGCCAATGATGATGCCGGTTTTCTTAATGGTGATGATCCTCACGGTTTTAGGGGCGATGCAGGCTTTCGTTTTGATCTTGGTGATGGTCGGCCAGGGCTTGGTTTACCATACGGAAGTTCCGGTGACGCGCATTTTGGCGGCGATGACGGGTGGTTATCCGAAATTTGGTTACGCCTGTGCCATGGCGGTTATTTTTGGATTGATGCTGGTCGCGGTTTCTTTTACATTTCAAAAGTTATCCAGTAAAGTTAAACAAGCGTAAGGACATAATATGAAGGAATTCAATCGATACGTACTGGCGTCCCGCGGTGTCTCGTTTTTGATTCACCTGTTTTTATGGGCGGTAGCGTTGAGTTGTTTATTCCCGCTTTTTTGGATGATTCGTTCGGCCTTGATGGACAATGATACGATTTTTGTCGATAAATCTTTTATTCCCAAGGTTATTCATTTTGAGAATTTTTATTCAGCCTGGACCGAAGGGAATTTTGGCATGTATTTTTTTAACAGCGTTTGGTATACGTTCTGGGCTGTGTTTGGGATTGTGATTATTTCTTCATTGGCGGCGTATTCGATTTCCCGGCTGAAATTCCCGGGTAAGAATTTTATTTTTACTATGTTTTTAGCGGCGATGATGATTCCTTTGCCGGGAAGTTTCGTCCCTTTATACGTTTTGATGAATAAATTGGGGTTGATCAATTCGCGGATGGGATACATCTTTTGCATGATCAACGTGGGTTTGTCGGTGAGTGTTTTTATCTTGAAAACATTTTTTGACAAGATGCCCATCGCCTTGGAGGATGCCGCCCGCATTGACGGCTGTTCCCGCCTGGGAATCTGGCGGCACGTGGCTTTGCCTTTGGCCAAACCGGCAATTGCCGTCATCGTTATCTTCCAATCTTTGAATGTTTGGAATGAATATATCCTGGCGACGCTTTTACTAAATGATAAAAATCTCATGCCTTTGCAGCGCGGGCTGATTGTCTTTCAAGGGACGCATAGCGTGGAATACCATCTGCTCATGGCCGGCTTAACCATCACCGCCGTTCCCATAATTCTTGTCTATCTGATAATGCAAAAGCACATTATCAAAGGCCTTTCTTCCGGAGCGGTTGTCGGATGAATCTTCAGTCTTTCCAGGTTAAATTCGTTTGTTCTGTTTTTATGACCATTGTATTCTGTGGTTCTCCATCTTTATCTCTCGCCGAAGAAACGTCTCTTAATGCGCTCATCTCTGAAACGCCGGCGGCCGATTCCTTGACGGTAGAGCAACCCGGAAGGCCGAGCGGGGCTCTTTCGGATGAGCCTTATTTCGAATCCGAAGAGAAGCTTTCTTCAGAAGAATTCGTTAAAAAGGCCTGGGCCGCTTCGGGACAAAATGATCTATCCCGGGCCACGGAAATCACCAATGAATGTCTGTCCGTTTATAAAGCAGAAGCCGATCAGCTCAACAGTCAGTTGACCGATTTTCCTCCCCAGGATAAGATTGATGACTATCGTGTCATGAACGATGTGGCCACGTGCATGTTTATTCAGGCCGAGGCCTTAATGAGTAATGGAAAAACAGAGGCAGCCAAATCCCTTTTCGAGAAAATCATTGTTCAGTACAAATGGGCCCAGGCCTGGGATCCCCGGGGGTGGTATTGGTCCGTGGTTAAGAAAAGCAAGGCCAGCATCAGCATCATCACCGGCCAACCCTTGGAAGAAGAACTGAAGGCGGCGAAGCCAGTAAAAAAGACTATGCCCAATCTTTATTTTAAGGGTAGGGAGAATATCGTTGATTATACAAAATATGGACAATTTATTGCCGCGGGAACACAAGATTATCACTACAAGATCAATGATCCCGTTGGATTGCAGAAGGCTGTGGGTGAAGGGATCTATCCTGATGCCGGGAGTTTAGTGCGCAAAGACCCCGGGTATAAAAAGGCCGTCGAAGAAGGACGATTAGAAGGAAGCCATTGGGATTTTGTTCATACCGAAGATTTGGAAGCGGCTTTTTATAAATGGGCTACAGCCCCCGAACCGTGGGGGGTAAAACTTTTTTATCTGGGGCTCATTTTTGAAAAGGCCAAGATGTATTATGAGGCCATCAAGACCTATCATGCGATTATTGTCCATTTCCCGAACGCGACGGGAAAAACTTATTGGAATACGCCGTGGTATCCGGGGCAGGCGGCCATTGCCAAGATTCGGCACCTCGTCCGGGTACATCCGGAACTTGAATTTGATTTTAAGTGGGCTAAGATTCAGGTGCTCAATGGTTTTGATAATGATGTGGCCAATGATGTGGTCATCACCTTTCCCGGTGTTATTACCAAGAAGGGCTTTTGGGATAAATTGAAAGAGCGTTTTCATTTTGACGGAAAAAAGGTTCCTCTTAAGAAGGTGAAACAAAAATTGGGGGAAGGGAGGGTTCGCCTCGTTCAGTACGATAGTGATCATTGGCAATTGTTGGTGGACGACAAGCCTTTTGTCATCAAAGGAATAACTTATGCCCCGACGAAGGTTGGACAGAGTCCGGATAAGAATACGATTCAAAATTGGATGACGGAAGATATGAACAATAATGGTCGGATAGACGGTCCGTATGATTCGTGGGTGGATAAAAATTTGAATAACACGCAGGATAAAGATGAGCCGGCCATCGGCGATTTCCGATTGATCAAAGACCTGGGGGCCAATACCCTGCGTATTTATCATCAGCCTTTTGAACCGAACAAAGAACTTTTGCGAAGGATGCATAAAGAATATGGCATGATGGTCATCATGGGAGATTTTATCGGGAAGTATGCCTTGGGTTCCGGGGCCAACTGGTTTGACGGGACCGATTATGAAAACCCCGAACATCGCCGGAACATGTTGGAGTCCGTCAAGAAAATGGTTTTGGAATTCAAAGACGAACCGTATGTTTTGATGTGGCTTTTGGGTAATGAAAATAATTATGGCGTGGCCAACAACGCGGATAAAAAGCCACAGGCTTATTATCGATTCGTCAATGAGGTGGCAAGGTTGATTAAGTCCATTGATAAAAATCATCCCGTGGCCATTTGCAACGGGGATACTTTATTTTTAGATATTTTCGCTAAGTATGCGCTGGATGTTGATGTCTTCGCGGTCAATGCCTATCGGGGAGAGTATGGGTTTGGTTCCTATTGGGAACAGGTTTTCGATGCCACCGGCAAACCAGCCTTTATTTCTGAGTTTGGTTGTCCGGCTTACGCTAATCATATGACCAGCGCGGAAGCTGAGCAAGCTCAGGCCGATTATCATCGGGGCAATTGGCAGGATATTTCTTTGAATATGGCCGGTTACGTTGAGGGAACTGGGAATTCTTTGGGAGGCGTTATCTTTGAATGGATGGATGAATGGTGGAAGAATTACGAGCCGTTTGTTCATGATAAGACCGCTGGAGCGATTGGTCCCTTTCCCGATGGCTACATGTACGAGGAATGGTTCGGGCTCTGTGGTCAAGGGGATGGTAAGAACAGCCCATTCTTGCGCCATTTAAGAAAAAGTTATTTTCTTTATAAAGAATTGTTTAATCCAAAATTTGCTTCATATTAGCGAGACAGATTTTACTTTGCAAAATTGGCTTAAACAAAAATTGGCAAGAGAAAAGTAAATAAGCTATACTTAACTAAAATATTTAACACTAAAAAGGGAGGCAGGAAAATGAAACGAATTGTATTTGCAGCTTTGTTGTTGGCAGGGATATGTATCAACAGTACGAGTACTTCTGCTTGGGCGTATAATTTTGGGGATTACAGGTCGGTCACCTTAAACACAAAGGCCTGGGAAGCTTTAGCCAAAGATGATATCGAAGCGGTTCTCGCCTATACCAATAAATGCATTGAACTCTATGGGGAGCAAGCCAAAAAAATGCAAGCCAGTCTTACCGGGTATGTTACCGGGCCCAATGATTTGGTTTTCCAGCAATGGGCTTTAAATGACGTGGCCACCAGTTTATTTATTCAAGGAGAAGCTTATCGCAAGGCCAACATGAAAGATGAGGCCAAGGAGGCTTATCAAAAGTTGATTTCGGAATATTCCTACGGTCAATGTTGGGATACTAAGGGTTGGTTTTGGAAACCCGCCGAGGCCGCTCAAGAAAAATTAGCCGCCTTGGAATCCGATTCCTCCGTTGATTTTGGCGATGGTTCTTCGGAAGCTCTAACGAAGAAATCATGGGAAGCCTTGGCCAATAATGATCTCAAAGCTGTCGAGGCATTCGTGAATAAATGCGTTGATACTTTTGGGGAGAAGGCCGGCGAAATGCAAAATTCTTTGACCGGTTATCCTTGGGAATCCAATGAGAAAATTTTTTCCTACTGGGCTCTCAATGATGTGGGCACCTGTCTTTTTATTAAAGGAGAAGCTTATCGTAATGCCGATCAGGTAGAAAATGCTAAGAAGGCGTATCAAGAATTGATTGATAAATATTCCTATGCCCAATGCTGGGATCCGAAAGGTTGGTTTTGGAAGCCAGCCGAAGCGGCACAACAAAAACTTGATGAGATAGAATCGAATTAATACTTCAATGAAAAGGACAATAATATTTTTGTCAGTTTTTTGTATGCTTTGGATAGGGTGCGGAAAGAAAGCAGAAGAGTTTCCTTCTTCATCTAACATTCTCCAAGATGTCTCGAAAGCTTCAGAAGCGGAATGGCAAGCGGCCTTAGAGAATGAACATAACCAGCCGTTTAATCCCCTCCCCGTTTATAGCGATAAGGGTTCCAAAGACAATCATTTTATCCCCTCGGGTTTTATGCCTGATGGACAATGCGTGAAGTTAAATGATGCTTGGATAGAAGGATGTCATTCCGGGCAAACATGCATTAAAATTGTTTATGATGTTGAGTGTTCCTTAAATACCCAGAAATGGGCTGGAGTCTATTGGCAGAATCCGGCCAACAATTGGGGCAATCGAAAAGGTGGTTTCAATTTAACCGGGGCGACGAGATTGACATTTTGGGCTAAAGGTGAAAAAGGCGGCGAGCGCATCGAAGAATTCAAAATCGGTGGCATTACCGGCGATTATCCGGATTCTGACTCTGCCTTGATTGGGCCGGTGATTCTCACCAATGAATGGCGAGAATACACGATAGATCTAAGGGCCAAAGATTTGTTTTATATCAATGGTGGGTTTTCGTGGTCAACCAATGTCGATGTGAATCCCGAGACTTGCACCTTCTATTTGGACGATATCAAATACGAGTCCAATGGAGATCAGCAGCCTAGTCAGTAGAGTATAAATCACTTGAAATAGGTTCTATTTTGATAACCCTGCACCGAATTTGGTGCAGGGTTTTTTTGTGAAGAGATTTTATACTTTCCTACACTATAAAAAATAATAAAATTGATAGACATCATAACTCTTTAACTATATTATAATTACAGAATTTAGTCAGAATTTATGAAAGGCTTTTAGTTTATGAAATCTCTGGCTCACAAGGGCGATGTTTTAAATGAACGCCTTCGAAGAAATCTACTGATTCTTGAAACTATTCGCCGTTCCGGTCCGGTCAGCAAAGCCGATATCTCCAGAATCTCTGGTGTTAATGTTGTCACCATCTCCAATTATATCGAAAGCTATATCCATAACAATCTTGTCTGCGTCAAATCTTTGGATATTTCCGCTGGTGGCAGGCGCCCCGCCCTTTTAGCCATTAATCCTCAGGGAACCTTAGCAATTGGGATTGGGCTTAATCTTATCGACATGATTGGCGTGGTCATTGACCTTAATGGTCAGATTGTCGCCCGTGTGGTTAAGAATCGTCCCAATATTGATGCTAAAGATATTGAAGACAGTGCATTTACGCTTATTTCAGAATTATTTGGTCAACTTTCAAATGTCGATAAAGAAAAAGTGAGGGGCATTGGTATCGGAATGGCGGGTATTGTTGATCATCAAGGTGGGACGATACGCTGGCCGAGGAAATTGGATAGTGGCCAGTGCCAATACGTGTCTTTGGATATCCCTTTGAAGGATATGATTGAGAAAAAATTTAAGATTCCTTGTATCCTGGAAAACGATGCGACGGTAGCGTGTTTAGGAGAGCAGTGGTTGAATCCGGACCCGGATATTGAAAATCTGGTTTATATGTTCTCCGGAGTGGGCTGCGGGTTAATGTTTAACGGTGAGGTTTATCGGGGAACGAGCGGTGGAGCTGGGGAGATCTCATTGGAAGCGAACCCGGGAAAAAATGGGGCTGACCCTTTTTGGAATGATGCGCTTTTTTTTCAACCTTGGGAAGATGATTTGGGTATTGTCAGGGAGATCCGTGAGTCCATCAAAGACACAGACCCTGCTAAGAGTATGGTCTTAGAATTAGCCAAAGGCAAGATCGAAAATATTCATCTGCGGTTGGTCTTCCAGGCGGCTAAAGCCGGGGATACTTTGGCTTTGGAAAAAATCAGAAATGCGGGGCGAAAATTGGGGGCGAAGGTCGCAGTTCTCGTGAATTTATTGAATCCTCAAATTGTGATTATCGGTGGTGGCATGGAAGAGGGTGGAAGTATTCTTTTAGATGTGGTGAAAGCAACAGTCTCGGAATTGGCGTTTAATGAAATGGCCAATGCGGTGAAAATAGTCCCATCTCGTTTAGGCAATAATGCCGTGGCCATAGGCGCCGCGAGTTTGATTGTTCGCCAAGTTTTTGCCCAAGGGTAACAATTAATCCAATTTTCCCTTGTATAGAAAAAAATAGTTTGTTATATTGAAGCAAACTTAATCATTTAAAAGGAGAATTCGCATGTCGAATGTAGCCAAGCAAATCATTATCATCTTGGTTATATTGTTGCTGGGTAGCGTGGGAATGACGGTCCTTATTTCGAATCAGAAATCAGCTTTGGAACAGGACAAGATTGGTCTCGAAGAAAGACTTTCACAGGCAGAGGCGCAAGCAAGTAAACTCAGCAATGATAATCAGAGTCTTGATGGCCAGTTGAAGGAGGCCCAGAGTACAAAATCAAAGTTGCAAAAGCAATTCAGCGATTTAAACAATCAAGTCACGCAGTTGACCAATGATCGGGATACCTGGAAGAACCAGGTGGACACGTTACGTAGGGAACGAGATGAGTTGATGGTAAAGCTCCAGGAGAAACCCAAAGAAGTTATCGTTGAGAAGGAAGTGATCAAAGAGGTTCCAGCCACCGCGGGTGTCGCTGTTGACAGTCAAGACGAATATTGGGCGTCGGTTTTGAAGGAAAAGGCCTCATTGGAATTGCAAATAGACGAATTGAGAAGTGAGTTGTCCGCCGCTAACGTTGAAGTCGAAGAGTTAAAGAAAACCAGTTCCGATTTTAATATGGAATTGAGTCTTCTCAAAAACGAACAAGAAGAGATCGCGCGAAAAATCAAATACAGCGAGGATTTAGCTAATACGCTTTCAATTGATTTAGCTCGGGAGAAAAATGATAAACGTTTTCTGAACGATCGACAGGAGAAACTCCGTGAAGAAAACTTAGGTCTTCGCACGCAAGTCAAGGAGTTAAGTTCCGCTAAAATCGCGTTAGAAAAAAGTATTGCGCGTATCCGAGAGGATAAAGAAAAGATAGAACAAAAATTAGTCGAGACGGAAAGTGTTATTCAAAATCGTATTGATGAAGTTCTTGATTTGAAAACAAGTCTTGACCAAAGGTTGAAACCCTTGTCCTCATTCACGACCGCCAGCCAATCCAAAGAAGTGGAGTTGCCTCCGATTATTGTGAGCGCCTCCTCAGGAAATGAGGCGACCGGCGCCCAGCCCATGGGATTAAAAACGGGTTTCAATGGCAAAGTGGTCAGTATCAATGAAGACAATAATTTCATTATCGTGGACTTAGGTGAAAATGCTGGTGTCCGTATTGGGGACCGTTTGAGCGTCTATCGGGGAGATCAATATATCGCTGGTGTCGAAATCATCCAGGTGAGAAAAGATATCTCCGCCGCGGATATTAAGCAGAAATCTACCCGCATCAAAGTTGGAGATAGTGTTCGCTAGCCTATATCGTTAGATTACTCTGTGGAAAGCAAAAAAAAAGTCAGTATTACCGATGTTGCCCGCCGTGCCGGAGTTTCCATAACAACGGTATCCCGCGTCATTAATAATATCTCAACGGTTAATTCCAAAAATCGCGTCAAGGTCGAAGAGGCCGTTGCCCATCTGAAATTTAAACCCAATGTCAGCGCCCAGCGTTTAGCCCGGGGAACGACCAATGCCGTTGGCCTCGTGATGCCCGGTTATCCGGGTATTTTTCATTCCTTCTATGCTATTGAGTTAATCCGCGGTGTGGGGCATGCTTGCGAGACGCTAAAACTCGACATGGTCTTTCACATTGCCAACGCCTATAATCCTCTAAATACAACGAATGTCGGCGGCGTTATCTTTGCTGATATCATTGAGAACAGAAAACAGGTGGAAGCGGCTCTCGATGAGGGGATCCCCTGCGTTGTCATTAATAATATTGTCGAAGATTTAGCAGTGAGCTATATCGCTATTAATAATATTCAAGGAGCCTGTTTGGCCGTCGAATATTTGGCGAATTTGGGGCATAAGAAAATAGCCACCATTACGGGGGCTCTTAATACTCAGTCGGGGGCGCATCGTCTCGAAGGATATCGGCAGATTTTGAAAAAGAAAAGTATTCCCATCCGTGAAGACTATATTTTCAAAGGGGACTATTCCCGCCGTTGCGCGCGCCAGGCCACGGAACAGTTTTTAGCGCTCAAGGACCGGCCCACCTCCATTTTCGCGGCCAGTGATGAGATGGCGCTGGAAGCGATTGCCGTCATCATGGAAAACGGCCTCAGGATTCCCGAAGATATTTCCGTGATTGGTTTTGACGATAACCCCAACGGTTTATACGGATCCGTCAGTCTGACAACCATCCGTCAGCCATTATTTAAAATGGCGGAAGAAGCCGTCCGCTATATCCATGCCCGCGTTACCGGGAAGAAAAGTTCCCCCGTTAAGATTGTGATGCATCCCGAGTTGGTCACACGCGAGTCTTGCGCCGGTCCTAAATAATTCTTTCCTAACAAAATTCGAATTGACAACAAAATTGTTTGGCGGTATGTTATAAAAGTATTTTTGCCGAAATCCACCCCTGCTTAGGCCTGTCTGATCTGCCTGTCGGCAGACAGGCGGTAGGGCGAGAAATAATCAAAATGGATAAATTTTTTACCCTGATCATGTATATGTTGTGGATGGCAACCCTGGTTGGCCTGGTCATTATCACTTTTACAAATTTTCAATATATCGATTTAAACGTTATTGTTTGTGTTTTGACAATTTTCACCGGTATCAACACCATTATTACGATTAAAAGAGGATCGGCATGAAGCCACGGCAATTTGATTGTATCGTGATCGGCGGCGGGCACGCCGGGATTGAAGCCGCTTTAGCGGCCAGTCGCATGGGCATGAAGACTTTGATGATCACGATGTCTTTTGATACCATCGGCCAGATGAGCTGCAACCCGGCTATTGGTGGAGTTGGTAAAGGACAACTCGTTAAAGAGATCGATGCCTTGGGCGGTGAAATGGGTTTAGCCGCCGATAGGACCGCCATTCAGTTCAGACAACTTAATGCCTCTAAAGGACAGGCCGTCCGTTCTTCCCGTTGCCAATCCGATCGAAATCGTTACAAAATATACATGCAGGAAGTCGTTAAGAATCAAAAGAATCTGACCGTTCGCGAAGACACTGTCAGCGATATTGTCGTCAAAGGCGGCCAGGTTCAGGAGATCAAAACCGAATCTGGGCAAACCTACGCGACAAAGACCGTTGTCATCACGACCGGAACGTTTTTGAGAGGCCTGATCCATGTGGGGCATTCCACGACACCCGGGGGAAGAGTTGATGAGCCCGCCTCCAACCGTTTGACCGATAACCTCAAAGATTTGGGATTTGAAATTTTAAGGTTTAAGACCGGAACACCTCCCCGGCTCGACAGCCGGACGATTGATTATTCTCAATTAATCCGCCAGGATTCCGACAATCCCCCGGTGCCATTTTCGTTCAAGACGAAACACATTCCCCCTGAACAGAAATTCTTGCCTTGTTATCTTACCGCCACGAATGAACAGACCCATGAAATCATCCGCGCCAACTTGCAGTTTTCACCGATGTATTCGGGCAGAATCAAGGCCACGGGGGTTCGTTATTGTCCGTCTATTGAAGACAAAATTTTTAAATTTGCCGATAAAAAAAGTCATACCGTCTTTTTAGAGCCGGAAGGGATCAACACTCCCTTGGTTTACCCGAATGGTATTTCCAACGGTCTGCCCGCTCAAGTACAAGAGAAGATGGTCCGTTCCATCAAGGGATTGGAAAACGTGACCATGGTACGCCCCGGGTACGCCATCGAACACGGGGTCATTCCGCCAACGGAATTAAAGCCTTCTCTCGAGACAAAAAAGATTAAGGGTTTATTTCTGGCTGGCCAAATCAACGGCACGACAGGTTATGAGGAAGCGGCTTGCCAGGGAATGATCGCCGGAATTAACGCGGCCCTTTCTGCCGTAGGGAAACCGCCGTTTGAATTGGGCCGTCATGAATCTTACATCGGCGTCTTGATTGACGATTTAACGACCAAAGGCACGGATGAGCCTTATCGGATGTTCACCTCGCGCGTTGAGTACCGTTTGATTATTCGAGAAGATAACGCCGACAAACGTTTGGCGAAATACGGTTATCAGTTTGGTTTGGTGAACCGGGAAGAATACGATGCCGTCCAAAAAAAATATGAATTGATCGAAAAAGAAATCAGACATTTGGAGGAGACGAGGATCTTCCCGGGAACAAAATTTGATACGGTCCTTAAGGAGAACAACAGTAAACCGCTGCGCAAAGTGACTTCTTTGAGGGACGTCTTGAAGAGACCGGAAATACGGTATCACATGATATCGTCTTTTGACGGTGACTTAAAAAATTTGCCGACATCGATCATCGACCAGGTGGAATATGAGATCAAATACGAAGGTTTCATTAACCGGCAACGGAGGGATGTCGAGCGGTTCAGACACATTGAGAATATCAAGATCCCAGCGACCATGGATTATTCCAAGATTTCCGGACTGTCGAAGGAAATTTGTGAGAAGCTCAAACGTTTGATGCCGGTTTCTTTGGGACAGGCCAATCGTATTTCCGGAGTTACGCCGGCGGCGATTTCGATTTTGATGGTTTTTTTAGAAAGCAAAAGGAAACTCAGGCGAAAACTTAAAAAAATGGAGGGACATAAGCATGAAGATAGCCAATGACATCACAGAACTTATCGGCAACACACCGTTGGTTAGACTCAACAAAGTCACTAAGGGCTGTGAAGCCCAGGTGGTAGCCAAGCTCGAGTTTTATAATCCGCTGGGTTCGGTCAAAGATAGAATCGGATTTAGTATGATTGCGGCTGCCGAAAAAGCCGGAAAGATTGTTAAAGACAAAACGGTGATTCTGGAGCCGACTTCAGGAAATACCGGAATTGCCTTGGCCTTTGTTTGCGCGGTCAAAGGATATAAATTGACCCTGACCATGCCGGAGACGATGAGCTTGGAACGGCGGGCCCTTTTAAGGGCTCTGGGGGCGACCTTGGTGCTCACTCCGGGATCCGAAGGTATGAAAGGGGCGATCAAAAAAGCCAATGAATTAGTGGAGTCCGATAAAAATTATTTTATCCCACAGCAATTTGAAAATCCGGCCAACCCTGAAATCCACCGTAAAACAACCGCCGAAGAAATCTGGAACGATACCGATGGTAAGGTGGATTTTTTGATCTCCGGCATCGGCACCGGCGGAACCATTACCGGAGTTGCCGAAGTCATCAAGCCGAGAAAACCTTCTTTTAAGGCGATCGCGATAGAGCCGAAAGGTTCGCCTGTTCTCTCCGGTGGCAAACCTGGTCCCCATAAGATCCAGGGGATCGGTGCCGGTTTCGTGCCGGGCATTTTGAACACCAAGATCATTGATGAAATTATTCAAGTGGACAATGATGAAGCCATGGCCCATGCCAAGATGCTGATGCGAGAAGAGGGGATTTTGGCGGGAATTTCTTCGGGGGCGGCGTTGTGTGCCGCTTTACAGGTTGCGCGAAGGAAAGAGAATAAAGGCAAATTGATTGTCACCATCTTGCCCAGCACCGGCGAACGTTATTTGAGCACGGATCTTTTCGCGGAATTCAGGGATTGATTCTTTCTGTTCATCTGCGTGAAGGACCGGACTAACACCTACGAGGTGTCACGACACCTCGTAGGTGTTTCCTGCCAATGGTCGTTGTATGTCCAATACTACCAAACGGTTCATCCTTCTTTTCTTCATTTTAATTTTGTGCTGGTATACCGGCACAACCCTGCAAGCTGATTTCCAGGATTTTAAGGCGATTATCTTAAAGTTTCCCTTGGCGGTTTCCGGATTAGTTTTTGTCGTGCTTTACGTGGGTGTGACTTTTTTTGCCTGGCTCACTAAGGACTGGTTTAAGATTATCGGGGCGGTTGTTTTCGGGGCTTACATGAGTACCTTGCTCATTTGGATTGCTGAAGTTATCAATGCGACGATTTTATTTAATTTGAGCCGCAAACTAGGTCGGGGGTTCATTGAAGAAAAATTCAAAGGCCGTTTCGGCAAGCTGGATACACTCATCGAGAATCATGGATTCTGGAGCATATTTGCGTTAAGAATTATTCCCGTAGTCCCGTTTCGATTCCTCGATCTGATTTATGGTCTAACCAAGGTCCCCTTAAAGCAGTATTTAACGATCGTTTTGTTGGCATCGCCGCTACGCATATTTTTTATCCAATTTGTTTTAGCCGCTGTTGGGGAAAGCATTTTGCAGAGCCCTGATATTTCGAAGCTCCTTGCAATGCTGACGGATTATTTTTTGAAAAATCAAGTCGTTCTCTGGGGAGGATTTGCTTATTTCATCGCGGCCATGGTAATTATGCTGCGGATTCGTTATCGATTCTGCGCCAGTCGGTAAAGACGGGATCGAAATCGCGATGTTTGAGCATTTGGACGATTTCATCGACTGAACGTTCATCCTGAATATCAAATTGGGGATCGAGTTCTTCGGGATTCTCCGTAGTATAGCCGCCAACGGAAGTTTTTGAAGCGGCGGAAATTTTTGTGATTCCTAAATCCAAGGCGCGGTTGCGCAGCTGCGCATTTTCCCTTGTTGACAGATTAATCCCTAATCGAGGAAAACAAATCCGGGTCAGGCAAATGGCCTTGATGAGAATCAGATCCGTAACGCAACAAGGTTCAAATCCCAGGCTTTTGATGGGCCTGAGCCTTGGAAACGAGAGGCTGTATTCCACTCCGGGAAAATTTTTTTCCATCCAGCGCAAGTGTTCGAAAAGTTCGTAGAGGTCTTCCTCCACATCATCGGCTAACCCTAAAAGAATTCCCATGGAAATCTGTCTGATGCCGGCCTGGGCGATCCGTTCGGGAGCCGATCGTCGGTAATCATAATCTTTCTTTTTCCCAGAGAGATGGACCTGGGCATAACGCTGACGATGGTAGGTTTCTTGATAAATCGCTATGCCATCGACTCCGATTTTAAAGAGTTCTCGGTATTCGGCTTCTTCCATGGGATGAACTTCCAAACTGATACTGGAAAAATATTGTTTGGCGATTTCAACAGCCTCTTTGAGATAGGAGAGGGGAGTCGCTTTGTAAGATTCTCCGGTGAGAATTAAAATATTTTCTATTCCGGATTGGGCCACATGCGACATCTCCTTGTGCATTTCTTCACGGGTGAGTTTGATGCGGTTGATACGATTGCGGACATGAAATCCGCAGTACGTGCAGTGGCTGCTGCAGTAATTCGAAATGTAAACAGGGGCGTATAAAGAAATCGCCCGACCGAAATAATGCTGAGTGATTTTTTGGGCTTCGCGGGCCAAACGTTCGACCTGCTCGGGATTTTGTGTCCCTAGGATATTTCTTATTTCTTCAAGAGTTATCATTGTTCGAATAAAAATCCGGTTAAAGGAGAAGAGGCGTCCGCGTGAGATTGGGAGGAAGGTAACTTGCTCAGGTAAGCCAATCGTCCGGCGGCGGTGGCGAGGCCAAAGGCCTGGGCCAAATGTGCTGGATTTCCGGCAGTAGCCACGGCGGTATTGGCCAACACCGCGTCGGCCCCCATTTCCATGGCTTCCGCGGCCTGGGAAGGCCGTCCAATACCGGCATCCACGACAATGGGGACATCAATCTCATCGATGAGGATCTTAATAAATTCTTTCGCCTTGAGGCCTTGATGACTGCCGATCAGAGAACCTAATGGCATCACGGTGGCGGCACCGGCCTTGACGAGTTCCCTGGCTACATACAAATCCGGAAACATATAAGGCAGGACAATAAATCCTTCGGCAACTAACATCTCGGTTGCTTTGATGGTTTCATAATTATCGGGAAGCAGATATTTGCTGTCATTGATGACTTCAATTTTAATCCAGTTACCGTAACCTGAGGCTTTGGCTAAGCGGGCAATGCGCAAAGCTTCCTGAGCGTTCCTGGCTCCTGATGTGTTCACTAAGAGCGTGACGCTCTTGGGGATATATTCGACGATATTTTCCTCATGATGTTCTAAATCAATTCTTCGTAAGGCCACGGTGACGATTTCTGTTCCTGAGGCGGCAATGCTTTCCGCCAGGTCGGCCTTGCTGCGGAACTTTCCGGTTCCCAAAAAGAAACGGTTGTGAAATTCCTTTCCGGCAATCGCCAAGGGCATGTCTTGTATTTCCGTTTTGGTGATCATCTTTACCCTCCGCCTACAAGATTGACCAATTCCAGGGTGTCGCCGTCTTGGACTTTTCGGGAACCCCACTGTTCATTTTTGATGATGGTGCCGTTAAGTTCCACTATCACCTGGGCAGGATTCTTGCAGAATTGCTCAACGAGATTGCGCAAAGTCATCGCGGGATTGATTTCTTGCGGCCTGCCGTTTAAGGTGATGTTCATGGTGTCATCTTAAAATACTTCAACTAAAAATGCAATGGAAAAAATCCACCCGGAAATCTTAAATTAAGGGAAATCTTAAATTATTTTTTGACTTATAAAATTTCCGATGGGATAATCATCTCGTGCATGACTGACTACACCTGTCCTCATTGCCAGAATCCCATTTATGATGAAGACGCCCTTTTGTGCCATTTTTGCGGGGGAAGTTTAGAAAGAGCCGGCCGGGGATTTCTTGGGCGAATTCGGTATTCCAACCAGAAGGTGATTTGGTTTTTTGTCGTGTTTTTTGTTTTATTTGCCTTTGTGTTGGTGATGCTCCGATGAGATTTACAAAATAAAAAAAATGTTTTTTCTTGCATTGATATCTTCATTTATAGTATAAGATACACTATAAAACGCTTTAAAAAGCGGTTCGCTAATACAAAGGAGGCCAGCGATCAAAAATAAGATAGAAAAGAACAGAGTGTTCGGATACCAGTTATTGTTGGATCTCTATGGTTGCAAAGAAGGCACCTGTGATGATTTAGGCCTTTGTTACCAGTTTTTAGATGAGATGGTCGACGATCTGGGTATGGAGAAACAGTCCCCGCCAAGTA
>Ga0247727_10009483_pt1 | contig 17623 bp, 11 predicted proteins | sample WisWelCaveWW1625_FD_202498 | JGI IMG/M metagenome (GOLD analysis project Ga0247727, IMG submission 202498) | Biofilm microbial communities from Wishing Well Cave, Virginia, United States - WW16-25 | ecosystem: Environmental > Aquatic > Deep subsurface > Groundwater > Cave microbial mat | place...
TAAAATAAAGATGATTTTCACTAATGTCGGTGCTTTTCCCAACTATCACTGGCGACTTGAGCGTCGTGGCAATTTTGTCAAGGTGATTGAGAACGAATATTTGCTCCCGACGGTCTGTTCTCGAATCATTAATATATCGCAAACTCTCCTCGGTAAAATAGCATCTTTCGTTAAAGCAATCTGTGGTTAAAAAGATCACGGTTTGTGGCTTGGCGATCCCATCAACGATTGTATGGATCACCTCGCCGCGTTGCGAATAATCTACCTGCTTCAGCCTGTAAAGACCAGGATCGATCATGACGGGTCCACGATTAGCTCCGAATGCCAAAACTGCCGCTGTTTGTCAGCTTAAATATATAATAGAGAGTTATTATGTGCAAGCTATTTTTTAGACGTCGACCGGCGCAAGAAGCTCCTATTCTCAGGTTGTCCCTTCGGGATTTGCTGCCGACGGGGCGCGCTTCGCCTTCCTGCAGCACGCGCAGCAATTTGGCCTGCATATCAACATTAAAGCTATTCGAAGACTTCGCCTCTGCAATGAAGCCGGTTGCAGGTATGAAATCTTTTTGAAAAAGGAGCAGACCATGAAGGCCTCGATTCAGCATTGGATGAGAGGTGGAGCATTTCTCTTTTTATTAAAGCTTTTAGTCTCGACGAGCAGCGCACAAACCGCTCAAATACCCACCGTTGCGGTTATGCCCCTGGAGGCCTCCGGCGTTACCGCTGACGAAGCCAAATTGCTCGCGAGCCGTCTGAATTCCGAGTTGGTTCGTGTCGGCGCATTTCGGGTGGTCGAACGCACGCGCGTGGATGATCTTTTGCGAGAAATGGGGTTTCAGCAATCAGGCGCGTGCGCCACGAACGAATGCGTGGCAGAAGTCGGCAAGCTTCTCAGCGTGCAATACATGGTGGGCGGAACGGTTGGGCGAATTGGCCAAACTCTTGTCCTCGATACACGCCTGATCGAAGTTTCCTCGGGCCGCATTATTCGCACCACGTCGGACAATCATCAAGGGCCGGTCGAGGGACTTTTAGAGATCTTGAAGAATGTGGCGATAAGATTGGCTGACCGGCAAGAACAACCTCCTCCGAGCCGGCCACTTACCCAGATCAGCCAACTGCAATCGCAAATTATGGCGGATGGCATCACCATAGCGACCAGGAGTCAGCAGTATTACAGAACGCCGATTCAATTGGGTGGCGGCGGCTATTCTTGCAAAGGGTTTGAAATATCGCCTGATTTGCAAGAAACGGCGCACGCGAAATATAGCGCCATGGCTGATGCAGATCATTCATTGACTATCGTCGGCATTGGCAAAGAATTGGGAAGCGCGAACGCCAATCCAATCAGGGTGACCATGAAGGTCCTGCCCACCGAATTGACGGCCACGATGGAAGTCGAGAATCCCGCGGAGAACCAAAAACCGCAGAAGTTTCTGGTCAAATTTTCTTTAGAGGGCAGGAATTATGTTCTGCTTGATGAAGCCGGCAACGAGGTGAAATTAAACCTTGGAAAAGAGGCGCCTGGCCGCGCCGAAAAAGAGGCGTTAATGCGCGTCAACCGCGGCGCGCTTTTATCCGGTTGTGCCATCATCGCCTCGAAAAGCCAAAATTATTACAGGATGCCGAAGAAGATGGGTGGCGGCGCCCATTCTTTCAAGGGATATCAAATACCGCCGGAGCTGCAAAAAACGGCAACTGGGAGCTATACGATTATTGTGGATGACGATCATAGCATGACCATCGTCGGCATCAGCAAAGGACGTGGCTATGATGGCGTCAACCCCGAAAGAGTTGAAATGAAGGTATCGCCGGCGGGAATAAAGACGGCGATTAAAAACTAATCTTCCCGCGTTAGAACCAGACGATTCTCAGCAGTTGCTCATTTTCTTGCAGCAATACTTTAAAAACTTCAAACGATTTCCACGGCAAAAAGGGTCTTGACCGGAGAAGGGAAAACATATGTTGACACAAAATCAACGCAATAAAACCAGCCGGATCATCATCATAATCTGTGCCGGCCTCGGAGTATTTTCATTTGGCACAAAGTTATTGGGCCAAACGATCCATGATGCAATTTTCGTAGATCGAAAACAAGTCGAGTCGTCTCTGCGCCTCGCCCAGAGCCTATCGGCGCAACAATCGAGATCGGCGGCTGATTTCTTGAAAATTTACCGCGCGGAAGAAGCCATCGGCGCATTTATCATTGGCATACCGCCCGGCACACCGGATACACTACATGTGAAAATGGGATACTTCCACACGGAATTGAAAACCCAGTGCGTCAAATATGTGCGCGAAAATTTAAATCGATTTCAGGAAGTGGATGATGGGTGGAAAGGCGAATCCAACTATTGGGAGCCGAATCGTCAGTGGCTGGATAAAATTATCAGGCGCTATCCGGATTCATACGAAAGAAAAGAAATAGAATGGGATTTTGAATACAAAGCGTTTATCCGTCAATTTTCTTTTGATGAAGAGGCCAGAGGAAAAACGTGCGAAGAGTATTATCAGGACCCCGAAAGGAGAGAGGCTTATCAAGAAGTTTATTCCGAAAAGGAAATTGATGAAGCGAATCCTTCCTGCCGTGAGCTCCGCGCCAAATTTCAATCAGGGCGAGAGGCCTTATTGAAAAAATACGGAAATCTTCCTTTCACAAAGAAGCTGCGCAACATAGATGTGACGACCGTGGTTTTATACTTAGGAACTTGTTAGGCTTGCCAATAAGATTAGGAGTGATTGCAATGGATATCAGGAAACTCGTTGAGAATTTTACAAATTGGAACTTAGAGGAGATAGAAATTTATCGCGAGCTAATTTCCACAAGAGACGATAAAGCAATTTTTCCACCATACATTCCATTCGTTGGTAAGTCTTATGAACAATTCGGGATTTTGATTTATGCTAAAGCCCAGAACATCGCTTTGGGTGACAGATACTACGAATACTTAAAGAACATGACAACTGAGCAAAGAGTAAGACGACTTTATGATGCAACAACATATCCAGACGTTGCTATAGCTCCATATAATAGCGGTGTTATTCCAGCTCTGATTGGGATTTATCTGTATGCAAAACACCATATCAGATTAGAAAGCTTCGATGAAATTCAAAATTGTTTGGCCGTAGCGAACTATTATAAGTTTTCATTGAACAAAAATGGGAGAGATATTAACCCTGACAGCCTTGGAAGATTATCTAATCCGATGCAGTATAGAGAACTTAACAGTAAACTTTGTAAGCATGAACTAAATTTTCTAAGACCCCGTACAATCGTTACTTTTAAAGGTTGGCATAATAAATTCTTGCGTGATAACGGATATAAGATTGTCGAAATTAGCGATCCATCATTTATCTTACAAGGTGGCTGGGGACATTTTCGTAAAGGTGGAAGTTATTATAAAGCGGCGGATAGCGTGAAAGATCGAACAGCAATGGAATTGGCGGCGGCGTATTCCGAAAAATGTGAAGGAAATTACAAGGTGAAAAACAAGATTGATTCAGTAAGAATTTATCTTTTGAAATACTATCAAGACTGGCAAGCCTAAAGCATTGTGGATTATTTTAAAGAAAATTAGTTGCGCCGTTTCTGCGCCGGCTTCGCAATGCCCAGCTTTTCCATTTTATAGCGAATCGTGTATTCCGCCGTTCCCAGCAGGCGCGCGGCCTGGGATTGATTCCATTGGCTTTCTTCCAGCGCCTGGCGGATGAGCTGGGCTTCGAAGTCATTGACTTTTTCCTGCAAGGATTTGTGCGAAGCGTCGTCTTCAAAAGGGTGTAATTCCCAAAAGTTGGTAAAAAATCTAAAAAAGTTCTTTGAAAGTTTTGAAAATCTGTTATATTGAATAACAACAAAAAATCGCAACACTGGGGATTTTTCATCTTTCAAAGAGGTGCCGAGTGCCAACAACGCTCCCGGTCACGGGAGTCTTGCCGCTCGGATTTCAAACCTCTTCACCGCTGATTTATTACCCCAACTGCTCAAACTTTCTCAAGACTTTTTGAATCAAGGCGATCACCGCCAATTTCTTAACTTTGAGCTTGAGCTCCATAAGCAAGCTTTACAGTTCAGTGATCGTGTCACCGAGCAAGCGCTGCTTGAAAAAATCCATAACCCCGAACTGGTCGAACAGGCGATCAAACAATATCAGGCGAAAGGGTTTCATGTCCACAGCCGGAAGAAATCGACCACCGTTCAGTTATACGGCGGCAAGACGGTTTGGATCAAGACCGTCTATATGTCGCCCGCGAAGAAAAATAAAAAGGGCAGAAGACGCGGCGTTGGGCGACGCGGGCGAAAAGGAAAAGGCGTCTATCCGGTATTGAAAATGCTCGGGATCGCTCATCAAGCTTCTCCGGCGCTGCAAAACGAAACCACGTTGTCCGCCTTAAACAATACGTTCGCGGAGGCGACCGAGAACTTGGAACGTCATGGCGTTGACCTCTCGGAAAAACGTGTTCGCACCATCAGTGAAAACGTTGGCGCGGCTGCCCTTCAAGAGCGGGCGACGAAAATCGAACAATTCAACCATGGTCAACTCCCAGCCGGCGATACCTTTGCCGGTCAAAGGGTGGTGGTGGCGATTGATGGCGGTCGGACGCGCACTCGCCAAGCGAAAACGGGTAAAAAGAAAAAAGGGCAAAAACGCCAAGGTTTTTCCACGGATTGGAAAGAGCCAAAACTTTTTACCATTTATGCGATCGATGACGAGGGCAAGAAACTCAATCAGAAAATCCGACCGTTCTGTGATGGAACGACCGTGGGCCGTGACGCCTTTAAAGCGTTATTAAAGATGTATCTGCATCAGACGGGCGTTCCGCAGGCCAAGCACATCACTTTTATCGGGGATGGCTCGGAGTGGATTTGGAACGTCGTGAAGGAGACGATCACCGAAATGAATCTCGACCCGACGATGATCGCTCAAGTTCTCGACTTTTACCATGCCACGGAATCCCGCTTCGGCGGGAGTAGATGCCATGTCCAAGCTGACCCGTAAGCAAAAAAACCGGCTTTTTAAGCATGCCCGAAAGCAATTGAAACGCGGACGCCTTGACGGCTTGCTCGAAACGTTCGAAAGAAAAACCATGTCCAGTCCGAAAGCCCATAAAAAGCTGCAGTATTTCGTTGACCACAAAGAGCGGTGTCGCTATGATGTGTTCATCGCCAAAAAGATTCCAATCGGCAGTGGCGCGATTGAAAGTGCGATCCGGCGCGTCGTGAATTTAAGACTGAAAGGCGCCGGGATGTTTTGGCTTGAGGCGAATGCTGAAGCCTTCTTGCATCTTCGCTGTCAACTTAAAGTCGGGCGCTGGAATGATTATTTCGCAAGCCGTCTGAACCTATGAAAACTTCACCAACTTTTGGGAATTGCTCCCTCTTCAAAAGCGGCGGCGCTTTGCAGCTCGGACTGAAATTCCGCGGGAATCGTTTTCGAGGTCAAGACCACGGCCTCCGGCGCAGCAAGCGTGACCAAACGCTCGACGAAATTTTCCAGCTCACGAACATTGCCCGACCATTGGCGCTGCTGCAAAAAATTCAATAATGAATTCTCGAACGATTCAACCGACTTCTTTTGCTCGTCCGCAAATCTTTTTAGAAAGTGATTGGCGAGCAGCGGAATATCTTCGCGTCGTTCGTTCAGCGTCGGCAGGTAAATCGGAAAAACGTGCAGGCGGTAAAATAGATCTTCGCGGAATTTTTGCTGCTCCACGAGTTTGCGCAACGAGACGCTTGCGGCGGCGATAATGCGCACGTCCACGCTGCGGGATTTGTTGCTGCCGATGGGACGCACTTCGCCTTCTTGCAGCACGCGCAGCAATTTGGCCTGCATCTCAACCGGCAAATTGGCCATCTCATCCATGAAGAGCGTGCCCTGGTGCGCTTCCACGATCAAGCCTTTGCGCTCATAGTTGGCGCCAGTAAACGCGCCGCGCACATGGCCGAACAGCTCGCTCTCGATCAGATGCTCCGGAATCGCGCCGCAATCAATCGCCACAAAGGGAAATTTTTTGCGCGCGCTAAATTCGTGAATGGCGCGGGCCACGCGTTCTTTGCCGGTGCCACTTTGCCCTTCCAGAAGCACGCGCACGTCGCAGCGGCTGGCGGCTTCCACCGCGCGCAACAGCTCGATAAACGGCTTTGATTTCCCGATCAAACCGAGTGGCTCGAATTGCCCCAGTAACGCGACTTCCGGCAGCGGCGCGTTGAAATACTCTTGAATGCGCTGCACATTGCTGAGAAACGGCGTGCAAATCGCCGCGAGGTTTTCCAACAACTGCAGCGCGGCTTCGTCAAACGTCGTCGTTTGGCTTTCACTCAACACCAGCAAGTAGCCGATGGCTTTGCCCTGGCTCATGAACGGAACACACATCGCCGCGTGCACGGCTTCGCCGGCAAAAGCTTCCTGGTTAAAACGCGCATCCGCTTGCAAAGCGGCGCTCAAAAACGCGCGTTGATGTTTCATCGCCCAACCGACGACGACGTTCTGCACGTATTGATACGGCGCCGCGGCGATTTCCTTGCCGCCTTTGAAAATGGTCTTAATCGTTTCCTGCGTGCTGGGGTTGATCATCATGATCGACGCGACCTCGGCGTTGAACAGCGCCGTTGCCGTCGAAGAAATCAGACGCACGATTTCCTGAAAATCATTCTGCTGGCCGAGAATTTTGGCCAGTTCGAAAAGTGTCACGAATTTTGGAGAAGCGGTGGTCATGTGAAAGTTTTGCGTCGTGATGCAAACGTCGATTGAAAGGCAAAACGATTAGAATCACTATTGGTGCATTGTTTTGCATGCCAATATGTTTAAGGATAAACGATTTTTTTGAAAACGCAAGCCTCATTTTGCAACGAATCTCTCCTCGCGTCTTGCGGCAAAAAAATAAAAAGGCGATTCTTGTGTAAGAATCGCCTTCCGCACCGCGGCGCTTTTTTTTCGTCGCCGGCAGCAAGGCTCGCTATCGAGACGTATAAGCATCAAAACGGCGTGCGCTCGAGTTCTTCGCCAAACCAGAACTCCGGCGGGCCACTGACGCCTGCGTTCATCATTATGTTTGCTTCTTCCTTATTTGTAATATAAAGTTCTTGATTATTTCGATCTATTTATTATTTTCAATGATTAGGCTGTCAACGCAGCCAAAGTAATTGGCTCGACGAAGAGCGTGGCAACGATGAGTCGCTCGAAAATTCTGGATTCGATGGCGCGACGATTGAAGCGATAACAGAATTCCGAAGCAATTCTAAGAATGCATACCTTAAACAAAGCTTTAGAAAAAATACATTTTACTTACCAAAATGGTTTGGTCTTTTGCGACAACCCTGAAAAGGCTGAACACATCAGTGAGAAATACCATATTCAGGAAAAATGTAAAAAGCTCGGGGTTACCGCTGTTTTATTTAGAAGAAGTTATAATGAAAACTCCGAGATAGTAAATTCCAAACCCGTGCTTTATATTTTTTATGACGAAAATGATAGCCTCCCGATAAATAGCGAGAAACACAAAAAGTTACATGCAAAAATTTGGAGTGCTGGTGAAATTGATGTTTACTTTATAGTGTCCAAGACAAGAATAGATATTTTCAACGCCCGAAAACCTGCCCAGATCGTAGAAGGTACACAGGATTTAAGTTTAGATAATTTACGATTGGTTAGCGATACTCTAAAAGATTTTAATGATCAGCGTTTTTCCTCAATAGTATTTGATAAAGGAATTTTTTGGGAGCAAGAAGATTTTCTTGACCTAGGAGGAGATGAGAATTTTTACCGAAACCAACTCAATGAAGAGAATTTGCCTTTTCATCAATTGTTAGAGCATTTGAAGGATGTTCGTCAGCATTTACACCGACGTCAAAAAGATCTTTTAAAAGAAACAATCGATAAGCTCCTAATTATCTGTATTCTTGTGAAATTTCTAGAAGAGATTAAGGATGACAATGGAAAGCATACTTTAAGAAAAATCTATAAAGCCCATGAAGTGAATAATTTTGCCGAAGCTTTGGAAAAAGGAATCTGTATAGCGATTTTGGATGATCTGGCCAAAGAATTTAACGGACGAATATTTGACCGCTTTGAGAAGGAAGAAAAGGATAAACTAAAACAAACCAGTTTACAGTCAGTCGCCGAATTTCTCAATGGTGACCTGGATATTCGAACAAAGCAATTTTTTCTTTGGAAACAGTACAGCTTTAATTATTTGCCAGTAGAACTCATCAGTTCTATTTACGAAAACTTCTTGCCAAAAGAAAAGGGCGTAGTTTATACTCCCCCATTTTTAGTGAATTTCCTCATTGATGAAGTCATGCCTCTGGATAGAGCATCAACATATTTTTCTAATGAGAAATTTTCAGTGTTTGATCCAAGTTGCGGTTCGGGGGTTTTTTTAGTTTCCGCCTACAAACGCATGTTGCAATGGTGGTCAGTCACTCATTATGAAAAGACAGGAAAAATTGAATTTCCCCCAAAAGAAGTTTGCCAGAATATTTTGAAGAATAACATTTTTGGTGTTGATATTAATGGTACAGCAACACTCATAAGTATTTTCAGCTTGACCATTGCTTTACTGGATAAACTCGAGCCAAAAGAGATTTGGGATAATTTAAAATTAGATAGTCTGCGCGATAATATCCAAACCCAGGATTTCTTTAAGTGGACTAATACTGATGGCCAGAGGAACAAAAAATATGATCTTATACTTGGAAATCCTCCATTTAATCCAGTATCAGGATCAAGTAAAAAAGATGCAGTTTCCGAAGGCCAGATTCAATTATTTGGTGTTAAGAATAAAGACATCCCAAATAATAACTTTGCTCTTAAGTTTTTTGAAGGGGCGATGTTTTTTGGTAAAAAAACCTGCTTAATCGTTCCTTCCAACGTTTTGCTTTATAACAAAGCTGCACAAAAATATCGAAACCGCTTGTTCACAAAATTCACAGTTGAAAAAATTTTTGATTTTACTCACTTGCGCCGTTCATTGTTTGGCAGCGCAGATACACCAGTTTGTGCAGTCTTGGCAAATACGAGTGAAAGTGATGGACAAAACATCGAACACATCGTGATTAAACGAATAGCCTCTATTGAAAAGAAAATTCTTTTTGAAATAGATCACTATGACCGTCATTTTGTGCGACATGATTGGGCGATAGACGAAGCAAAGCAATTCGTTTGGAAAACAAATTTGCTGGGTGGCGGGAGATTGTTTCACTTGATCTACAGGTTGAGCTTATTGCCTACTTTAAAGGATTTCATTTCTTCTAAAGAAAAAGAGAACGATGAATGGATCTATAGTTCGGGATATAAAGTCGGTGGAAAGACAAAGAAAAAAAGTGCGGACTTTATTAATAGGGGAAATAAAATAGGATCCATTACTGAAGAAGGAGATTATACCATCTCATCGGATGGTGAAGAAAATACACTATTGGAGTTTTTCCCTGATGAAAAATTATATAAGCCTCCTTTTTTAGTTTTCGATCAAATTTTAGGGGAAAATAATATCCCAATTTCCTTTATTCGTCATTATGAAAAAAAAGAACTATTATATTTTAACAGGGATTTCGTAGGAATCCATGCCCCACAAGAAAATATTAGTGACTTAGAAAAAATATACAATTCTGTCAGGTTTCAATTTAATAACCTATATAGATTTTATGCCCTGCTTATTAGTGGAAGTTGCATGGTCTTGACTGAAACCGAAATCAACAAGAGAGATATAGACGCCTTACCTTTCCCAGAGAATATAGAATATCTAAATCTTACAAAGGCTGAAAAAACTTTGCTTGAAGATGTCTTAGAATACTATATTCATTTAGGCAAAGCTATCAGCGAAAAGGGGCAAGGGAGGAAACTTCATGAAAAAGTAAGCCAAGAACAACTCAAGGAATTTGGGGGAACTTTTTGTGAGGCTTTAAACCCAATTTATTCGAAAAATGATAAATCCTGGCAGTGTGGAAAATTTTTTCAAACTGAATCATTTACTATTTGCCAACTTGGCTATGGAAGGAACAATGGGTTATCTCATGAATTGTTTGATGACAAAGAACTAGACAATATTATCAAATCTTTGATTTACAATAATACTTCCAATCGTGGTGCGATTTTTACAAGAGTATGCAGGCTCTACAAACATCTGAATGGTTATGATTGCGTATTTTTAATCAAACCAAACGCTGTTCGCTATTGGCTTGGTTCAATTGCTTTACATGATGCCGATGAAACTTTTATGGACTTAAAAGAAGGCGGGCGTTAACACTGATGATTTTGAATACAATTCGGAATGAATTTACCGAAATAGAGGAAGGTAGCTCAAATCGGGCACTTTTGAATCTTCTCGAATATATCGAAAAGACTTTGCCTGACTTTCCAAACTCGCAAGAGTTTGTTGACATTTTAGAAATGAGAAAACACGAAAATCAACATTCTTTATCGTTCTGCGTATATATGACGAATAAGTGCAAATCCACTTATTATTTCAGCAGAGAAAATGCTCAAAAAAGCAGCTTCACGGTTGATATAGGAATTTATCAGGGGAGCAACTTAATTTTTACGATGGAAGCAAAATTATTGCCTACTCCCAAAGGAACTAAAAGAAAGCCAAGAGCCGAACATGAATATGTATATGGTAAAGGAGGAGGTATACAACGATTTAGAGATGGATTTCATGGAGTTGACAATCGAAATAACCCTTTATCTGAAAACGGAATGATTGCCTATATCAAAGAGAACGATTTTGAATATTGGTTTTCTAAAGTCAATCAATGGGTTTTGGATGCCAACTGGGAAAAATCGGAACAACTTGAAAAGATATATTTTAAATCGACTGGTAAACTTTTTTCCAGACATACGCGCCAAAAGGCTGCGGACGTAAATTTATATCATTTTTGGATCTATGTAAATCAGCACATGATTAGAACTCCTGTCAGAAATTCTTTCTCATCCTAACCATTCTTTCTACTTTAGTTTTGCACCAAATTTTTTTTCCAAAGCTTTTCTGACGTCTCCAGAACATGAATTCGGAGTTTATAAAATCACCATGCACTGGCAACGTTTTGCAACGCATATTCCATCGCCTGCTCCACCGCCATGTTTTTACCTGCCGCATATTCGGCGTCAAATTTTTCTTCACCCAGCGCGGCGCGCGCCGCAGAAACTTCACGATCGAACCGCGCACGAATGAAGGCCGGAATGGGAGCGCCGGTAGCGAGATGCAAAGCCTCCGCCGCGGCAAAAAGGCGGGCGGCACGATTCTGATTTCCAACGGTGTGCGACAATCGACCGAAGCCGAGCAACGCATTGGCCACGCCAAGTTTATTGCCCGTTTCCCTGGACAGATGCAAACTCTCCTTGTAGCAGGCCAGGGCGCAGTCAAGGTCATTTTTCTCAAGCTTGACGTGGCCGCGAAAGTTGAGGGCGTATGCCATTCCCCATCTATTCTCCAGCGCCTGGAACAGCGACAGGCTTTCTTCTAGAAGCTCTTCCGCCAGCTTGCTGTTTCCCTGTTCATGGGCCACGATTCCCGAGGTGTAACAATAAAAAGCCAGCCCCCATTTGCTTCCCACTTCTTTGATGAACGGCGCGCTCTTTTCCAGAAGCGTTCTGGCCCGCTCCAGATCACCATAAACAATCGCCGCATTGCTCTGATAGCTCAAGGCAATGGCCATGAGATGCTTATCATCTAAAGCCTTCAACCTGCCATAAGCCTCTTCCAGTAGCGAGGCCGCCTTTTCATAGTGACCTTGCATGCCCTCAATCCATCCCAGGCTGGTCAGCACGAAAGCAATGCCGCGTTCATCACCGATTTCACGGCGGAGGCTCAGACCGCTTTCATATAGAGACCACCCCGTCTTGAAGTCGCCTTGCAAGCATGCCGCCCACCCCAAATTGTTTAGCGCCAGCGCGATCCCGCGTTTATCGCCCAACTCGTGATTCAAGATCAGACTCTCTGCCGACAGCGTGCGCGCCGTGTCAAACTCACAGCGCATCACGGCCACCCAACTCAGGTTGTTAATGGCAGTGGCTTCGGCTTTCTTGTTGCCAAGCTCTCGCCAAATCTCCAAACTTTCGAGAAGAAGCAGGTGAGCGGCAGAGCCAGAAAGAAATCGGCATGAGCGCGCTTTGTTGCCTCCCAGTCTTCACTCGCGCGCAAGCATTCCAGCGCGTATTCACGTATCGTTTCCAGCATGACGAATCTGGGCTCATCATCCGCTGACGGATCTTGACGGAGCAGGCTCTTGTCAATCAAAGCTGCAATGCCGTCTAACGCTGAACAAATCAGATCGTTCTGGGCGTGGCAAATCGCCTCCACCGCTTCCAAAGAGCATCCCCCGGCAAACACGGCCAGTCTGCGGAACAACGCTTTCTCTTCCGCATCTAGCAAGTCGTGACTCCACGCAATGGCTTGCTGCAAGGTATGGTGGCGAGCCGGCATATCTCGCGCGCCACCTTTCAAAAGCTCGAAACGTTTCTCAAGCCGCGCCAGCATAGTTTGCGGGGAGAACAACTTGAGCCGCGCGGCCGCCAACTCGATGGCCAACGGCAGGCCGTCGAGACGAAAACAAATCTCGGCAACGGCAGGCGCATTTTCATGAGTCAAAATAAAATCCGGCTTGACCGCGGCAGCGCGTTGGACGAACAGTTTGATGGCGGCGTATTGCGTCAGCGCGGCGAGCGCGAAACCGTGCTTGGGATTGGGCGTCGCCAGTGGCGGCACGGAAAACTCATGCTCGCCCATGAGATGCAACACCGTGCGGCTGGTGACGAGAATTTTCAGCTTCGGACAAGCGGCCAACAATTCGGCAACGACCGGCGCCGCGGCAACCAGATGCTCAAAATTGTCGAGCAGCAAGAGCAAGTTTTTTTCGCGCAAATAAGTGCCGACACCCTCGGCTACTGAATGCACGGGATTTTCAAATATTCCGAAGGTTTGGGCAATGGCGGACAGCACCAGTTTGGCATCCGTGTTTGCGGCGAGAGAAACAAAAAATGTCCCATCCATAAACGTTTCGTTGAGGTTGGCGGCCGCTTGCAGGCCAAGCCTGGTTTTGCCAGTGCCGCCCGGCCCGGTTAACGTGACCAACCGCACCGCATCGCGAAGCAGAAGCTGCGTGATGGTATCAAGCTCTTGCTCGCGTCCGAGGAGTGGCGTTGATGGCAGAGGCAAATTGCCGAGGCGCGTGCTTTGCGTTTTTATCACTGGCGTCGCGAGGCTTCCTGTTCTTTGCAAAGCTCGCAAATCCGCCAACATCGCATCGACATGTTGATAGCGCTTATCCGGATTTTTAGTCAACGCTTTGTTGACGATGGTTTCCAACGCTGTCGGTGTGTCCGCGCGCAAATCGCTGATCGGCTCCGGCGTTTCGTTGATGATCGCATAAATCAACACTTGCTCATGATCACTCTGAAACGGCAATTGTCCGGTCAGCATTTCGTAGAGCACCACGCCAAATGACCAGAGATCGGTGCGCTGATCGACTTTTCTGCCGCGCGCCTGCTCGGGCGACATATAAGCCACCGTGCCCATCGTCGATTTGTCTTTGGTTAGAAATGAACTGCCGGCGAGCTTAGCCAGGCCGAAGTCCATGATCTTGATTTGGCCTTTTGTGGTGATCATCACGTTGGCGCTTTTAATGTCACGATGGACCACACCTCTTTCGTGCGCCGCTTGCAGGCCGGAGGCGATTTGAAGCGCGTACTCAATAATACTGGTCACTGATAACTGCTCACTGTTTACTTTCTTCTTCAGCGTTTCTCCTTCAATAAATTCCAATGCCAGAAACAACTGCCCCTCGTTCTCATCGATTTCATAGATGGTGCAAATATTGGGATGATTCAGCGCTGCCGCAGCTTGGGCCTCGCGCAGAAATCGGCTCTTCTCCTCGCCGCCGAGCGCCATTGTCGAGAGAAACTTGAGCGCGACGATGCGCTTGAGCTTGGCGTCCTCGGCTTTGTAGACGACGCCCATGCCGCCAGCGCCGAGTTTTTCGAGGATCTTGTAGTGCGAAATAGTTTTGCCGATCATTGCCGATCTCTAAATTTACAAGATGACGAGTGCCTCGCTGCCAAGATTGATTTCTTACTCCAACCCCAACTTTTTTAAAATAGCTTGAAACCTCGGCTCCTGGCGCAGGGGGTCGAACTCGGCGTCGACTTTCAGCGTGTTCATGAAACTGCGCGTCGCATAAGCTTTTTCCAGCCAGACCAGCGCCTGCTCTTTGTCGCCAAGGGCGAGATAAACTTTGACGATTTCGCTGGGCGCGACATAACGTTCTTTCGGCCATGCCTGCATGTTGTCCAGCACGTGCAGCGCTTCGCGGCGCTTGCCGGCCAGAGCATACGCGCGCGCCAGCATCGCGATAATCTCCGAAGCCGAATCGATCTGCGTTGATTTTTGAATTTCTGCCAGCGCTTCATCCAAACGGCCCTGCTGTTGATAGACTTTGGTCAAATACAAGCGCGAGACCCAATAATTCGACGACAGCTCGATCGTTTGGCGCAATTGCTCGGCGGCTTCGTCATAGCGGCGCGAGTAATACAAGGAGGCGCCCCAAAAATGGTTAATCTCAGTCGACAGCGGATCTAGTTCCTGCGCTTTTTTCGCTGCCGCGAGACCTTCATCGAATCGGCCGGTCAAAACCAAATACCAGCCATACTTGCTGTGCGCCAAAGCGTTGTTTGGATTCAACGCCAGCGCGTGCTTAAATTCGCGCACCGCGGCGGGATGATCATATTCATACACAAAATGCAGGATCGCCAGCCAAACGTGCGCCTCCACCAGCGTCTCATCCAATTGAATGGCTTTCACAGCCGCGGCTTTGGTTTTGGACATGGCCTCCGGCACGGGCAAATACCAATCCGCCATGCCCATGTAATAATAGGCCAACCCGAAATAAGCCAGCGCATAGCTCGAATCCAACGCAATCGCCTGATTGAAATAGCCGATGCCCTTGTCCAATCCTTCGCGCGTGTATTGGCTGGCATAGTGTTGTCCCAACAAATAAAGCCGGTACGCCTCGCTATTGGTCGTGGAATGCTTTTGCATTTGTCGCTGCTCCGTTGGCGACAATTGCAGCCGCATTTTGGCCGTGATTTCATTGGTGATGTCGGATTGCACCGCCAGAATGTCTGCGAACGGGCGATGGTAATTCTCTCCCCAAATCACGCTACGATCGCGTGTGTCAACCAGCTCCACGCTGATGGACAATTGCTTCTCACGTTGCAGCACCGTGCCCACGAGCACCGCTTTCACGCCCAGTTCCTTGCCGGCAGTTTGCGCATCGGTGGCGCGGCCTTTATAGCGAAATGTGGCGTTGCGCGACATGACCTTAACGTTGGGCAATTGCGAAAGGCTGTAGATCAAGCTCTCGGTAATGCCGTCGCTGAGATACTCCGCGTTTGGGTTCGGGCTCAGATTGGTGAAAGGCAGCACGGCCAGCGAGTCGATCGTTTGTGGAGGCTGACTGAAAAAACGCAGCCCAGCCGCAATCAGCGCGACAAGCAGAACGGCGACGGTGCCATATCGCAGGAGGCGCTTATGATGAGGCGAGGCTGCGGTTTTGATCGTCGTGTCAGTTTTAAAGCCGAGGTTGCGCGTTTTTGTTATCGGCCGCAAGTTGCCCGCCACTTCGGAAGCGGACTGATAGCGCGCAATGGGATTCTTTGCCAACAGCTTATTGAGAAGTTCCTCCATTTCCTGCGGCACGTCTGGTTGCAAGCTCGTGATCGGCTCCGGCGTTTCATTGATGATCGAATAGATCACCACCTGCGGATGATCGCCGCGAAAGGGCAAGTCGCCTGCGAGCATCTCGTACAGCACCACACCCAACGACCAGAGATCGGTGCGATGGTCAACTTTTCTGCCGCGCGCCTGTTCCGGCGACATATACGCCACCGTGCCCATCGTCGATTCTTCTTTAGTCAATAACGAGCTGCCGGGGAGCTTGGCCAAACCGAAATCCATGATTTTGATTTGGCCTTTGGTGGTAAGCATGATGTTCGAGCTTTTGATATCACGATGAATGACGCCCTTCTCATGTGCTGCCTGCAGGCCCGCGGCGATTTGAATGGCATATTCGATTACACTGTTAACTGATAACTGGTCACTGAATACTTTCTTTTTCAGCGTTTCCCCCTCGACGTATTCCATCGCAATAAAAAACTTATCCTCGGCTTCGCCGATCTCGTAGATGGTGCAAATGTTGGGATGGTTGAGGGCAGCGGCAGCGCGGGCTTCCTGCTCAAAGCGGGCGCGCGCCTCAGGATCGGTCGCAAAATGGGAGGGCAGAAACTTGAGCGCGACTTTGCGGCGCAGTTTGGTATCCTCGGCCAGATACACTTCGCCCATGCCGCCCTGCCCAAGTTTGGCAAGAATTTTATAATGCGAGAGAATTTGATCAATCATGTTCTATTGCTTCTCAATTGTGCTCTTTCGCTATTATAAGAGATAGTCAATCTTTGCAAAAAAGCAAGTAGGCTTTGATTGATCGACAAAACTCAAGAGAGAACAAAGGGTTTTAGCTATCCAGCGTAGTTGCGTGCCCCGTTCTCCAAAACGCAATGAGAAACAACACGCCGAATATCGAGTCCATAATCGCGAAACCGAGAACAACGCCGGCGGTGCGTTGTTGCACGAACAACCAAACCACGGCAATGCTATAAGTAGCTTTCTCCAAAAATGCGGGCAGCATCAGCAGGCGGTATCGCCGCGGGTCGCGGGATAAGAGCAAAAACAAAATCTGCCATGAGACGGCGACGCCGATGAATCCATAATAAAGTTCGGGATGCGTGATCGCCGGCGGAAAATCTCGGCTGAATTGGCTCTCGGTGAAGTACATCGGCACGAGAACGATGAGACCGTAAATTCCGGCGATCCGGAAAACCCATTTGGCGAAGTTCATAGTCGTCTCCTTGGATTAAGCAGAAGCAACGGATTTGCCTTTTCTCAATTGAGAAAAGTATAAACGAATTTCGGAAAATGCAAGCGTGTTTAAAAATAAAAAGGGTGACGAGTTCATCGTCACCCCGGCATATTGAAAATAGAGGTTGTTCAATACACACACGTTCTTCATGGCAGGTTTTTATAATCTTGACTTCGCGGCAGCATTCCGATCACCTCCGCCAACTTCTCCGGCGGCGCGGTGAGTTTGCGCGCGGTGAGATCGAGCCAGCCGCCAGCGCTGGTGACGCGCGCGACGAGCTTGCCGTCGGCGTGAAAAAATTCATTGCGCAATTGTAAATCTTTTTTCCAATAAAATCAAGGCAATTTTCAAAACCGCAGCGTAAACACCGTCGCCACATTCGGCTCGGAGCGGGCGGTGATGGTGCCGCGGTGCAGGCGCATGATCTGGCGGGAGAGGCTGAGGCCGATGCCGGAGCCGTCGGGTTTGGTGGTAAAAAAAGGGATGAAAATTTTTTCGAGCACTTCGAGAATGATGCCGGGGCCGTTGTCCGCGACTTGAATGATGACGCGACCTCGTTCATCGAGCCGCGAGTTCAATTCGATTCCGGCGTCGGGCTTGCTATCCAAAGCTTGGAGCTAATGTCAATAGTTGTGTAAACTTTTTTTTCAAATTTAAGCGGCGTTCCGTGACTTTAGGCGTTGTGAATGTTTTATGGCATCGATCGTTTCAGCAACTTGT
>Ga0247727_10009484_pt1 | contig 17623 bp, 14 predicted proteins | sample WisWelCaveWW1625_FD_202498 | JGI IMG/M metagenome (GOLD analysis project Ga0247727, IMG submission 202498) | Biofilm microbial communities from Wishing Well Cave, Virginia, United States - WW16-25 | ecosystem: Environmental > Aquatic > Deep subsurface > Groundwater > Cave microbial mat | place...
TCACGAGTACCAGATCGCCGCGGAGCGACTCACGAACGCAAGGCCCGGGGCTCTGCCCCGGACCCCGCTGGATGAGGAAAGAAAGAAACGAAGAAGAGCTGCGCTTCCGGCGAGAGTCCCCGAAAGCGCTCAACCGTCCACTGAACCGGGGCAAGTCCACCCATGTGGGCTCGGATCACGGCGGTTCCGCACCCCCAGCCTTCTCGCACAGCCGTTTCACGAGCGCGGCCGGCGGCTCGAAGCCGGCCCGCCGGGCCAGAGCGACCTCCTTCCACGCGCCGGTGTAGTCCCCCGTCGAGTAGAGCGCCGCGGCGAGGTTGGCGTGGGCCTTGCCGTAGTCGGGCCGCGCCGCCAATGCGAGCGTGAAGTGCTCGATCGCCTCGCGGGTGCGGCCGCTGGCGGCGAGGGCGGTGCCCAGGTTGTTGTGCGCCTCCGGGTAGGCCGGCACGATCCGGATCGCCTCCTCGTATTCGCGGATCGCCTCGTCGGTCCGCCCCAGCACGGACAGCGCGCCGCCGAGGTTGTTGCGGGCCATGGCGAAGCGCGGGTTGAGGGCGAGCGCGCGCCGGTAGTGCTCGATCGCCTCCTGCGGCCGGCCCTGCGCGCCCAGCGCCTGCCCGAACACGTTGTGCGCCTTGGCGCTGGGCCCCGCGGCGGCCAGCGCGTACTCGAACAGGGTCACCGTGTCGCTCCAGCGGCGAGCCTGGACCCACGACCCGGTGGCCAGGAGCACGAGCGTGAGCACGATCGCCAATCCCGCGAGCAGGCCTGGGGCGCGCTCGGCGCCGCGGTCCGAGCCGGCCGGTGCGCGCCCGTCGGACGCCGTCCCGGCCGCGGCTCGCCGCTGCCGCGACGCGCGACGTGGAACCCACTCGAGCAAGTCCGCGCTCCCCCACGCCACGATCACGAAGATGCCGATGAGGGGAACGTAGGTGTAGCGATCGGCCATCGCCTGCGACCCGACCTGGACCAGGCCGATCACCGGGACCAGCGTCCCGACGTACCACAGCCAGCCGAATGGCAGATAAGGACGCCGGCGGCGCTCGCGGAAGACGAGGAGGGTGAGGGCGCCGAGCAGCGCGACCGCCGCCGCGACTTTCCAGCCGGGCAGATCGCCGAGCGCGTGGGGGTAGTGGACCGCGAGCCGCGCCGGCCACAGCGTCTTGCCCAGATAGGCCGCGTAGGCGACGGCGGCGTTCGCCACGCGGGACGAGAGCGGCAGGGCGTCGACGGCCGCGAGCGCCCCTCCCGCGCGCTGCGCCAGCAGGGTCACGACGCTCGACGCGACCGACAGCCCGAGCAGCGGAAGCTTCTCCACCACGAGCCACAGGAACCTGCGCCGAGGGGCCGCCCGCGCGTCGGCGGGACCGAGCCGGCCGAGCGGCCAGTAGTCGAGCAGCAACAGCGTGAACGGCGCCGTGACCGGCATCGGCTTCGAGGCGAGCGCCAGGGCCACGAGCAGGACGACGAGCCCGTAGCGCGAGGCCCGGGGGCGCCGGACGTGGCCCAGATAGGCGGCGATCGCCAGCAGCCAGAAGAACGTGCTCAGCATGTCCTTGCGCTCGGCGATCCACGCGACCGACTCGACGTGCAGCGGGTGGAGGCCGAACAGCGCCGCGACGATCGCGCTCCTCCAGGCGAGACCCGTCATCCGGTCGAGCAGAAGAAACAACAGGACGGTGTTGGCGGCGTGGAGCAGCAGACTGGTCAAGTGGTGGCCCGCCGGCCGGTCGCCGTACAACTCGGTGTCCAGCATGTGGGAGATCCAGGTCACCGGGTGCCAGTTCGCGGCGTGGAGCGAGCCGAAGGCCCACGCGACGCCGGGCGCGGTGAGCCCCGCCTGGACCTTCGGGTTATCGGTGACGTACCGGTCGTCGTCGTAGGCCAGGAAGCCGTTGCCGAGCACCGGCCAGAGGGCCGCGAGCACCGCGGCTGCCAGCAGCAGCGAGGCCGGGAGCCGCGGCGAGCTGTGGGTGGAGGCTGCCACGTGGAGAGCTTACGCCGCGTAGCAACCCAGCGTGCCCTGCGACGCCGAGCCCGCCGCGGACCGTGCGCTCAGCCGGCCCTGGTATCCGGGGCGCGGCGCGTGCATCACCGTGGCGGTGTTGAAGCCGAGCGAGATCTTGCGCGCCAGAACGTGCAAGAAGAAGTTGATGCCCCACACGCGATAGTGGGGATCGAAGTGCGCTCAGCGGTTGAACACCGCGATCGAGCAGGCCCCGTCCGGAACGAGCACGGGACGGACCTCGCGCAGGAGCGCGGCCGGATCGCCCACGTGCTCCATGACCGACGGGGGACACCTCGTCCCTTGAGGGGACTCTCTTTGCCGCGAACCCGCGAACCATGAGGCTTGGGGGCGACCGGCCGACGCCAAGCGTTGGCGCGCCGCAAGTTAGAGGGCGATTGCGTTCCGGCAGGGGTCGAGTCCCGCCCTCGCCGATCCGCGCCATCGATGCCGGCCTGGATATCTTTCCCCCCGATTTCGATAGTCTCGATCGCCATGGCTTGCTCGCCTGCAGTTGCTCCGAATCCGATGCCGTTGACGCCGGGAAAGGCGGCGCCGCCCGCGTAGCCCTCGAGGGCGCGACCTACGACGTTCGAAACGTCGCCATGACCATCGAGACGAGCGAGGACTCGTGGTTTCGCATCGAGGGAGTTCCGGCGGTTGGGGGGCGGTCCGGGGCGCTTCCTGCCTTGCCGTGGGAGGCAAGGCTCCATGACCCGACCCACGGCATGATCCGGATGCCTCCCGGATACGAGGACCACGGTCGCGAGTTGTGCATGAGAAAGCTCGGCGCTCGATCGAAAGAGGAACTCGCACGCGGGGCGTGCCCGCCGCCCGCCACGTGGAGAGACACGCGATGAGCCGGATCTCGGGCCGCGAGATGGCGATGGTGGTGATGGTGGCGATGGTGGCGATGGTGGTGATGGCCCTGCTCGTCTCGTTTTCTGCGTGCGGCGAAGAGGCACAGGTGGTGGGCTCGTCCGAGGCGGCATTTTCGACGGAGCTGGAGGTGCGGGATGCCTCCGGGGACTCCCGCCGGCAGCTTCTCGGTCGGCGAGCCGGTCGCGATGGTGCTACGCGCCCACAACCGGAGCGAGTCCTCGCAGAAGTTGGCGCTCCCGACTTCCCAGGTGTCCGATTTCGAGGTGACCGATCCGTCGAACGCGGCCCGCGCGTGGCACTGGTCTCACGACAGGCTGTTTGCGGCGGTCCTGACCGAGGTCGTGTTCGGCGCCGGGGAGACGAAGGAGTTCTCGGCGGTCTGGGATAAGACCGACGATTCCGGCGCATCGATGCCCAAGGGCGAGTACGAGGCGGTCGGGCACGTCGCCAGCCAGGAGACGGGCCTGCGCTCCGCCGCCGTTCCGTTCTCGATCCGGTAAGACCCGCCGCACCCGCCTCAACCCGTCAGCTCGAGGGTCCGATGGCGCCCATTCCCGGACGCCGCGCGGAAAGCGCAATCTCGACCGTTGAACGGGGGGCGCGGCGAGGCCGCGCCCGCAGGCCCACGGCGATTCCGGCTTCGTCTGCTAGCTCACTGGGTCGGGTCGTGCGCGGCGGGCGTCGAGCCAGATCCCGATGCCGAGCGCGAGGAACACGCCCAGGCCGACCCAGTTGCCCACCGGCCCGTCGGCGTCGATCGTCGGGATGGCCAGCCAGCCCCACTCCTGGACCACGTCCGTGAGCCCCTGGAGCACTCCGGCGAGCGCGCCCCCGGCGATCAGGCCCGAAGCGACGAGCGTTCCGCGGTCGTTGCGCGCCTTCTCGAGGGACGCGTGTCCCCGCGCCGAGGCGCGGACGAGCCAGGCCACGATCGCCCCGGCGAGGATCGGCGTGTTCAGCTCGAGCGGCAGGTACATGCCCAGAGCGAACGCGAGCGCCGACACACCGGTCATCTCGACGATCCCGGCGATCACGGCGCCGAGGCCGTACAGGAACCACGGCGCCTCGCTCGACCCCATCATCGAGCGGACGACGGCGGCCATCGCGTTGGCTTGTGGGGCGGGCATCGGGTTCGGGTGCGCGGGCGTTTCGACGTATCCCTGGGTGTGGGCGAACAGCAGGATCACGGCCGTGGCCGTGATCGAGGCCAGAACGCTGCCGCCGATCAGCGACCACTGGATCTTGCGCGGCGTGCCGCCGATCCAGTAGCCGACCTTGAACAGCGTCGCCATCGATCCGGTCATCGACAGCGCGGTGCACACGACGCCGCCGATCAGGAGCGTGGCCAGCATCCCCTCCGGGCCGGCGAGACCGAGCCCACGGCCGAGCACGACCGCGGCGACGATGAGCGTGGTCAGCGTCATCCCGGACACGGGCGTGATCGAGATCATCGCCACGGCCCAGGCCGACACGGCGGCGAAGAGCCCCGAGACGGTCAGCGTGAGTGCGAGCGCGACGACGGTCTTCAGCCCGGCGTCGGGTTGTCCCGCGAGGACGATGAAGCGGAAGTAGGCGCCGATCGCCACGCTCGTCGCGAGCAGCACGCCCCCGACGGTGGCCAAGGGGATGTCCTGGGCGGTCCGCGGCGTGGCCGGTCCGGCTGCGCCCGACCGCAGGCGCCCGAGCTCCTTGCCGACCTGGGCCACCGCCTGAACCATGACCGGGCTCATCTTGAGGATCGAGATCAGTCCCGCGGCGAAGATCCCACCGATTCCGATCAGGCGCACGTACTCGACGAAGATGTCCTCGGCGCCCAGGCCGGCCACGGGGGGCAGTCCCGGAAACAGGCCGCCCTCGCCGCGCTCGCCGAGGCGGGCCACCAGCGGCACGAGCACGAAGTACGACAGGAACGAGCCTGCGCAGATGATCGCCGCGTAGCGCACGCCGATGATGTAGCCGAGCCCCATCACCGCAGCCGACGTGCTGAGCGTGAACACCGCCTTGACCTTCTCGGTCACGACCGAGAGGGCGGGGACGAGCGCGGTCGTGAACACGTCACGCCACGCGCGGAGCGCCAGGGCCAGGTAATCCAGGACGAGCCCGATCCCCATCGCGCACAGGAGCACGCCCGCCGCTCGACCGCCCCGTTCGCCCGTGACCAGGATCTCCGTCGTCGCCGTCGCCTCAGGGAACGGGAGCTTGCCGTGCATGTCGGCGACGAAGTACCGGCGGAACGGGATCAGGAAGCACACGCCGAGCACCGCCCCGAGGAGCGGCATCAGGAAGATCTGGAGGAATCCCGATCGTTCCTCGAGCCCCAGGACGTAGATCGCCGGCATGACGAACACCGTCCCGCCGACGATGATCCCCGCGGTGGCGCCGAGCGCGATCACCTGCAGGTTCTCGAGGATCGTGGAGGGCCGGCGCGCGACGGCGGAGAAGCCGACTGCCAGGATCGCGATCGGGATCGCCGTCTCGATTCCCTGACCGAGCTTGAGCGCGATGAACGCGGCGGCCGCCGAGAACAGAACCGTCATCGCGAGGCCGAGCGTGACCGAGCGCGCGGAGATCTCGGCGAACGCCCGCGCCGCGGGGACCAGCGGCTCGTACGTCTCTCCGGGCGCGAGCGGGCGATACGCGTTGTCGGGAAGCCCCGCGATCGGTTGAGGCGAGTCGCCGTGGCTCATCGGGTCACGATCCTCCGCGGGTCGTCGATGGCGATGCAAACGTCCGGCGGGGTGACCTGCGACGGATCAACCCGGCTGTCGCGTGTCGGGCCGTGGCTGCAGATGCTCGACGAGGAACTGCAGCGCCTGGCCGATCAGGATGACCTGGCCGCCGCGCCGCGCGGCGCCGTGCCCCTCGCCGTCGAGGAGGATCAGCCGCGACGGCGCGCCACGTGCGCTCAGCGCCTCCTGGATCTGGATCGCCTCGCCGGCGGGCACGCGCGGGTCGTCGACCCCCTGCAGGATCAGCAGCGGATCCTGGACGCGGTCGAGATACGAGGTCGGCGAGAGTTTCCGCAACGCATCGGCGTCGCGCTCGAGGTCCCCGTACTCGCTGGCCCGCAGCACGCGCCGGTAGGGCGCCGTGTTGCGCAGGAACGTCCGCAAGTCGGAGATGCCGACGATCGACACGCCGGCGTCGTACGTTCCGGCGAACATCGTCATGCCGATCAGCGTCGAGTAGCCTCCGTAGCTGCCGCCCATGATGCCGATGCGCGGCTCTTTCCCGCCGCGAGCGAAGCGACGCCGCAGCTCGCGGCCCGCGTCCTCGATGTCCGTGATCACGTCGAGACGCTTCGGGCCGTCGTCGGCCGAGAGCCACGCCTTCCCGTAGCCGTCGCTGCCACGGACGTTCGGCTCGGCGAACACGAACCCCGCGTCGACGAACGCCTGGGATCGCGGGCTGAACCCCGGTCGGGTCTGGCCCTCCGGTCCGCCGTGGAACTGGACGACGATCGGGCACGGCTCGTCGGGCGCGGGCGCATCCGGTGAGCAGCGCGTCGGATAGCGCACGAACATCGGGATCTTCGTCCCGTCCCGGGCCGTGTAGTGGTCGAGGCGCGGAACTGCGAAGCGCGCCAGGTCGACCTCGGGTGCGGCCGGTCGCGACCAGGCCGTCAGGGCCCCCAGGTTCCAATCCCACACATAGCTCTGCTGCGGGCCGCGACCGGTCTCGACGCCGATCGTGACGAACCGTCCGTCGGGCGTCGAGCGTCCAGCGCGCACGTGCTCGGCGTCTTTGGGCGCGGCGAACGGCAGCTCCGCGAGGGTCGCGGCGTCGAGCACGCGCAGGCGCGCATAGCCGCCGTCGTTCAGCTCGACGTACACGCGCCTGCGCGCCCGGTCGAGATCGAACCCGTCGACGTCCATTGCGACGTCCGGACTCACGGGGACGAGAGCGCCCCCCGGCCGGAACCGGTACAGGCGCCGGAACTCGCCGAGCTTGTTCGTCCGCACGAGGAACTCGCCCGGCGCGGCCGCGTAGGCGACGTCGTACTCGTTCTTCTCGTCGTGTCCGATGACCGGTGTGTGCGTCCGAGTCTTCCCGCTCCACTCGTGGTATTCGGCGGTCAACGCACCGGTCGACTTGCGCAGCAGCAGGCGGATGGAGCCGTCCTTCGCCTCGTCGTGGTCGGTGATGGTCCACAGGCCCGGCTCGTCGAGGATGCGCTCGGCCCGCGCGCCGGCGAGGTCGTACCGATGCAGGGCGTAGCTGTCGGGGCGCACGTCGTTCGAGCCGTAGTAGATCGACTTCGAGTCGCGAGTCGTGAAGCCATAGAACGCACGGGTTCCCTTGACGTGGTGCACGACGCGCAGCGGGCCTCCGGCGACGGGCTGGAGGTACAGTCCCGGATTCTCCTCGCCGCCGCGGTCGCGGCTCAGCACGAGCAACCGCCCGTCCGGTGTGATGTCGACGGCGGAGGTCGGATCCTCGCCCCCGGTCATCTGCACGGGGAAGCCGAGCGGGGCGTCGAGCCGCCAGACGGCCGGGGTCCCGGTCACCGACCAGTTGAAGAACAGCCGGGAACCGTCGGGCGCGGGCAGGCCGAGCGATGGTGAGCGGATGTCGAGCAGGACCTGGATCGGCCCCGATACCTCGGCGGGGAGCGGGGGAGGCGCGTAGCGGGCGATCGTCTCGCGCGTCACGCTCTCCTCTCCGTGGCCCGAGTAGGCCGGGGAGGTAGGTGTGTCGGCGGCGGCGCCAGAGGTGGCGCAGGCGAGCAGCAGGAGAGCGATCCACGGGTGTCGGTTCATACGTCCTCCGCACGCCGGTGTGCCCCGCTGCCGGCCGATGCGCCTGCATCATACCGGCCGGTCCCGGCTGGGCAAAGCGCAAGCGGGAGCGAGGGCGGGTCAGCGGGTCGGTGCCGCGGGAATCTCGTACAGCGCCACCGTGCCACGCCGGGCGACGGGTCTGAGCCCCTCGGCGATCCAGCGCTGGAACAGCGCGTGCTCACCCGGTCCGAACCACTCGGTAAAGCGATACTCCCTCTCGAATCGCTCGAGCTCGCGGAAGCTCACGACCACGTGGCTGAACGCCCGCAATCGCTCGTTGATCTCGTCGACGCTCCTGGCCCCGGCGATGAACCGCGCGATGTCCGGTCGATCGTAGGCCGAGGAAGCGAGCGTCGGGCGCGGGAGGAGTCCGATCCTGCCGTCTCCGACGAGCAGGATGCGCGCGTCGCGCGGCAGCCGGGTCGCGGCTTCCCGGCCGAGCTCGGCGAGATGAATCCGGTTCGCCTGGATGTCCGCGCGCGATACGCCGCCGAACAGCGTCGTCTCGTCACCGTGGTAGTGCAGGTGGCGGCGCGTGCCGTCGACGATCGGCCCCGCGGCCGACACGGCGAGCGCAGAGGCGAGCACGATCGACACCGCCCTTGGTCTCCTCGCTCGCACCCCGAAATCGAGTACCGCCTGCACGGCGGTGGCCGCAAACGGCACGAGCAGGGCCAGCATGCCGAGCCCGTAGCGCACGTTCAGGGACGTGACGCACCAACCGGCGTACGCGACGAACGCGGCGACGGCGAGGCCCGGTCCTCCGACGACACTCCGCAGCCGCCACATTCCGAGGATCGCGACCACGAGGAACACCGGATTGATGCCCGCGGGGAACCCGAGGTCCCCGGAGCGCGTGAGCAGGTCCCACGCTGCGAGGACGAACGCCACGGGGCCGCGATCGTCGAGACCGCCGTGGGACACGCGGCCCGTGACGATCGCCGCGCTCCGCGGATCCCAGTAGCGTCCGCCGAGGATGCCGTAGAACGCCGGGTACAGCGGGCTGCCGGTCAGGACGAGAGTCCGCAGCGTCCACGGAATCGCGACGAGCACGCTCACGAGGCCGATCCCCGCGAGACGTCCCGCACGGCGCACGAATGCGCCCAGGGACAGCACGGCGGCCCCGGCCGCGAGGCCGGCGACTGCCGGAAGCGCCGTGTACTTGGTGGCCCAGGCGGCCCCGGCGAGCAGGCCGATGAGGACCGGACGCTCGCCGCGCGTCGCCGCGAGACGCTCCGCCGCGACCGCGATCGCGAGAGCGACGAACAGGTCGTTTCCCGCGAACGCCCCGAGCGACAGCGTGACTGGCGCGACGACGAACAGCGCGGCGGCTGCGCCCGCTGCCGGCCGCGCGCCGCCGAGACGGCCCAGGCGGTACGCGGCCCACGCGAGCCACGCGAGGCCGATCGTGTTCATGAGCTGCGGGCCGCTCCCCCCGCCCAGCGCCAGCGGAAGGACGTACAGCGCGTCCCACCCGGCGGGCATGAACGTGAAATGCATGCCCGGCAGGGCGGGCCAGGCTCCGGTCAGGAGCGCCTGGCGCGGTGCGGCCACGTGGTACACGAGATCGTCGTAGAACACCGTGGGCCACAGCGCGAAGCGCGAGACGATCGCGAGAAGCGCGATCACGAGCGCACCCGCCACGATCTCGATCCACGGAGCCCCGGCTCCGGCATCGGGCTCGGGATCGCGCCACGTCGCGACGAGGCGACGACCCCCAACGGCGGCGCCGGCGACCGTCAGCACGCCAGCGGTGACGACGACGTCCAGCGGGTACAGCCGATTCAGCAACGACAGCGCGAGCCAGACGTGCGCTTCGACCGCGACGCCGACGACGAGCCAGACGAGGATGCGCCCGCGGCCGCGATCGGCGCCGAGCGGCAGGATCGAGGCGCCGAGGAGCGCCGCGATCGCCCAGGCCCACGCGGCGCCGGCGATCGATCCGACGAAGCTCCCGGGGAACAGATCACCCGCGGCCGGATTCCAGCTCGGCTCCATCCAACCCTCGGCGGCCCGCGCCGCAGCGATGGGCGCCGATCATACCGAGGCGTGACGCGGTGCGGAAGCCCGATGGATCTACCGGTCGCTGTGGTAGTGTCTCGGTCGGCGCATGACGACAGGCCTCGAGGTCGAACGTCTCCTCAATGATCGCGCGGGTGCGCACGTGACGGCCACGCGTCCGCGCGTCAGCGTCGTGATTCCCGCGTTCCAGGAAGAGCGAGGCATCGGCGAGGTCGTCCGTGCGGTTCGACAGGTCCTCGGCCCGGACGCGGAGATCCTCGTCGTCGACGACGGGTCGATCGACGGCACGGCACGGATCGCCGAGGCGGCCGGGGCGCAGGTCCTGTCCCACCCGTACAACATCGGCAACGGCGCCGCCGTGAAGACCGGCCTCCGGGCGGCGCGCGGCGCGGCGGTCGTGCTCATGGACGGCGACGGCCAGCACGCGCCCGAGGACATCCCACGCTTCCTCGCGCTCCTCGACCGGTACGACATGGTCGTCGGCGCGCGCACGGTCGGATCGCGTGGACGGTTTCATCGGACCCTGGCCAACCGCGCCTACAACGGCCTCGCGAGCTATGTGTGCGCGCGGTCGATCCCGGACCTCACGTCGGGGTTCCGCGCCGCGCGGGCTGACGTGATCCGGCGCTTCATCTACCTCCTGCCCAACACGTTCTCGTACCCGACGACCTTGACCCTGGGGATGTTCCGTGCCGGACACCGCGTGGCCTTCGAGCCGATCGCGGTCCGGCCGCGGGTCGGGAAGAGCAAGATCCGGCTGCTCGAGGACGGGTCGCGCTTCGTCCTGATCATCCTCAAGATCGCCACGCTCTACGCGCCGTTCCGGGTGTTCCTGCCGGTATCCCTGCTGTTCCTCGTCGCCGGTGCGGCGAACTACGCCTATACATACGCCACGGCGGGACGCTTCACCAACATGTCCGGGCTGATGCTCGCCAACAGCGTGCTGGTGTTCCTGCTCAGCCTGATCGCCGAGCAGATAGCGCAGCTGCGGTTGGACCGGACGGAGTCGGACGCGACGTGGGAGCGCCGGCGCGAGCCGTGAGCGAGCCGCTCCCCACCGAGGGGCTTCGCGTCAAGTACCGTGCGCGCAACCCGATCGTGCGCGCCTTCGTGCGCGGTTTCCTCGACGCGTTCGACTCCTGCGTGCGGCGCGCCGCGCCGAGCGCGGTGCTCGAGGCCGGTTGCGGCGAGGGGTTCCTGACCGATCGGATCCGTACGCTCGTTCCCGGGGCGCGCATCGTCGGGCTCGATGCGTCGGCCGCGGTGCTCGCCGTCGCGCGGCGCGAGTTTCCGGACCTGCCGCTCGTGCGCGGCTCGATCGATCGTCTGCCGTGCGCCGACGGCGGCTTCGACCTCGTCGTCGCCTGCGAGGTCCTCGAGCACGTGACCGACCCCGTGGCTGCTCTGGCCGAGGTGCGTCGCGTCACGGCGCTTCACGCGCTCGTGAGCGTTCCCCGGGAGCCGATCTGGCGCATGCTGAATTTCGGCCGCGGCAAGTACTGGAGCGGACTCGGAAACACGCCAGGTCACCTGCAGCACTGGAGCACCGCCGCGTTCCTGAGGCTCGTCCGTCTCGAGCTCGACGTCGTCGAAGTATACCGACCGCTTCCGTGGACGATGGTCCTGTGCCGGATCCCAGGATCTTCGACGCGGGGAGCCGGAGAGCGATGAGATTCCGCGGGGCGGCGCGAGCGATCCGTGTGACCACGGGCGCCGTCGTGTCCGCCGCGCTCGTCTACTGGGTCGCCCGCGCCGTGGTCAGCCAGCTCGCCGAAATCGAGCGGCACGCCTGGACCATCCGGCCCGCTCTCGTCGCCGCGTCCTTCGTGGCGCTCGCCATCGCCTACGGCCTGTACGCGTTGCTGTGGCGCCGGCTGCTCGCCGACCTCGGCACGCGGCTCGATCGCGCGACGGCGCTCCGAGTCTGGATGATCGCCCAGCTCGGCAAGTACGTTCCCGGCAAGGTGTGGGGCGCGGTCGGCCGCACGGTGCTCGTCGCGCGGGCCGGGGGCGACCCGCTCGCTGCGGGTTTGAGCATCGTCTACGAGATAGCGCTGATGGTCGCCACAGGCGTCGTGCTCGCCCTCGCCGCGTTTCCGCTGTGGAGAGCGGGCATTTCGCAGGTGGTATTCGATCGGGTCGGGATCGCGGCGCCCGCGATCGTGGCCGGCGCGATTCTCGTCTCGGTCTTCGTTCCCGGAACGTGGAGGCTGGCCGGACGGTTCGCCGCGTGGCTCGTGCCCGGGGCGGCTGTCCCCACGCTTCCGCTCAAACGACTGCCATGGCTCGTCTTTGGTTACGCAGCGACCTGGCTCGCTACGGCGACGGGATTCGCCTTGCTGCTCGCGGCGCTCCACCCGGTTCGGGGAACGGAGCTGCCCGGCGCCGCGGCGGCGTTCGTGTTCGCCTGGGTCGCCGGCATGCTGGTGTTCGTCGCGCCCGCAGGCCTCGGAGTGCGCGAGGCGGTGCTCCTCGTCTACCTCGACGGGCTCGTTCCGCGCGAGGTGGCGCTGGTCGTCGTCGTGGCGTCGCGCGCCTGGACGACCGCGGTCGAAGTCGTGGGACTCGCGATTGCACTCGCGTGGTCCGGTGCGCACGGCTCGGGGCGCGAGACCGACGCGTCGGCGCGGGCGTAGTTGCGGGCGAGCTCGGCGCACGTTTCGGCAACCGTGCCGCGGTCGGCCACGGCCGCGGCCGACCGGGCGAGGCCGGCGAGCGACAGGCTGCGCCGGGGGGCGCGCCCGAGCGATCGCTCGAACTGCCCGAGCGCCTCGTCGGGGCGACCGAGCCTCAGCAGGACTTCCCCGTAGAGCTCGTGCGAGGGTTTGACGATCGCCGGTGGACCGAAGTCGACGGGGAGCCCGTCCTCCGCGGCCGTGGCCGCGTCGAGCAGCGCGAGCGCGCGCTCCGTGCGGCCGGCATCGAGGTCGATCAACGCCCGGAGGCTCTTGTCCAGCACGTCCGCCACGACGAGATCGCTCTTCGAAACGTCGGTGTACGCGCCGGTCTGGTGACACAGTGGACCCGCCGCCGCGACCGCGTTCCGGTCCGCGAGACGGGCCGCGGCCCTTTCGGCCGTGGCCCCGTCGCCGCGCAGGATCGCGGCATAGCCCGTGGCGAAGAAGTCCGCGGCGGCGCCGGTCACTTGGGTTTTCTGCGGCTCGAGCTCGGCGGGAGCCTCCCTCCCGCCCGTCTCGACGATCCACGCCGCGCGGATCGCCGCCCGGTGCCACAGCGCGCGCGGCGATCCGCTCTCCGCGGCGTAGGCGGTCATGCGCTCGAGCGCGGCGCGGGCATCGTCGAAGCGGCCGAGCTGCAGATACGAGTAGGCCAGCCACTGGAGCGCGTGGTAGTTCAGGGCGTCGACGCCGAGCGACTTCCGGGTGCGCCTCTCGGCGGACACGTCGACCGCCTTGACGTTCGACTCGACCGCCTCGTCCCACTCTCCGAGGGCGACGTAGATGTGCGAGATCATGTGCTGCGCGTGGGACGCGGCAGGCGCGATCTTGGCGTAGGTGCGGGCGGCGCGCAGTCCGAGCGGTGCGTGGATCGGATCGTCGTACGAGTGGATCAGGTAGTGCGTGGCGCCCGGGTGGCGCGGGTTCAGCGCGAACACCTCCTCGGCCACCGCGCCGGCGCGCATGTACACGCCGTAGTCGCGATTGCCCTGCGCCGTTCCGAGGATCGCGAGCGCGTATAATGCGCGCGCCTCGAGGTCCGCCGGAAACCGCCCGGCGAGGTCCCGCATCGCCTCGCCGTAGGCCAGGTCGCGGGCGAGCTTGTCGCCCTCGCCGTAGAGCGCCTCGACGGCCGCGACGTAGCCCCGCTCGCGCTCGGTGGGCGCCGCGGCGCGACGGGCCTCTGGCGTCGGCGCGAGCTTGGCCAACGCGGCGCGTGCCGCCTCGCGATCCTGCTCGCGCCACAGAGGGTGGTTGTGCGTCATCGCCTCGCCCCAGTAGGCCAAGGCGAACCGGGGGTCCCTTCCCTGCGCCTCCTGGAACGACTCGCGCGCGTCCTCGAACTCGAAGCTATGCAGGAGCAGCACGCCGCGCAGGAACGTCTCCTGGGCTGCGGCTGCGCCCGAGTTCGGGAACTGGATCGAGCCGAGGTCGGCCGGGGCGTCGGTCGCGGTGGCGCGTCCGGCTACGAGCGCGGCCACGACCCAGGCCGAGCCGAGCCAGCGCGGGCAACGAGCGCGCGTCACGGGCAGGAGCCTGCCGACACGTCGATGCCGGGGTCGCGCGAGCCCTGCTGCGAGCTCTGGTCGTCGTCGTAGGATTCGGCTCCACCCGCGTCGCAGTAGCGCACGACGAACCAGAACGCCTCGCCGGACGCGGGCACGGCGTCGAACGAGGTCGTGGTGCCCGCGACATCGTCGCCCACGCACTGCAGCGACGTCGTCGTGAAGTCACCGCCCGAGCTGCGCAGGGCGCGGAGGTCGCCCGCGACGACGTCGAACCCGTCCGCTCCGAGGACCGGGAGCCAGGAGAGCACGTCGCGATCGACGGCGATATCGGGTGCCGGACGGGCGTGGAGGTTGAACACCTTGTCGTAACAGAACATGCCGTGGAGCGAGACCACCACGTCGATGCGCGGGAAGTTCCCGCCGCCGAGTACGACGCCGCTGTCGAAGTGCTCGATCGGCCCGTCGCCGATCTGCAGGTCGAGCGTCATCTGGTGCTGTGCCGCGAATTCTCCGCCCACGCGGTAGGTCCCCGAGCCCCGGATGTGCAGCGCCGCGGACCCCCGGCCGGCGCGCCAGTCGACGTGGCGCACGTCGAAGTACCGGAAGAGCCAGTCCGACCCCGTGGGCACGAGCACGAAGCTCCCCTCGATCGGCTCGAAGATCCGGATCGGACACATGCACGGGGAGAAGCACCCGTCTTCATACGACGTGTCCTTCTTCAGGCGGTAGCGCGTCGCCGCGGCGTCATCGGCCTCGGCCAGCGCGGGCACGAGGGACAGGAAGAGACCGATCAGACCTGCCGAAGCGAACCGGCTAGCAGGCATTCCCAACCCCTCCCATCGCGGAGATAAGGATACACCGGGGGAGGAGAGCCGGGGGCGGGCCGGCGCGAGCGCCGGGCCGCCCCCGGAACGATCACTCTCCTGGAGCGGGGGCGCCCAGCTCACTCCACTCCGGCGCGCGATAGGCGCCACCCACGACCGCGCCGAGGGCGAGCAGCTGGCAGCCGTCGGGGCCCGGAACGATCTTGCGCTTCTCGCCCGGACCGACGCGGGCGAACACGCCCGGCTCGAGCCGATACTCCTTCTGGCCGACGAGGAGGCGCGCCGAGCCGCGCAAAGGCACGTACACCTCCTCCTGACCGGTGCTCGTCTCGTCGTGCTCCGGATAGTCCGCGTAGTTCGGTGGCAGGTTCTCGACCTGCATGCCGAACGACCGGACGCCCAGGGCCGCGCGGGCGCGCACGATCGCGCCGCCGTAGATCGATTCCATCTCGTCGACTCGCTTCACCGTCACGTCGCTCATCGCCGGGTCCTCCTTGGGAGCGAATGGTGCCGGCAGGGTAGCAGCAGGACTTGCAAATTGCAAGTCGTGCGGCTATCGTGCCCCCGTGCGCTGCGCCCGCCGGTCGAGCTGTCCGGTCAGCGTCGCCCTGGACCTCCTGGGCGACCGCTGGACCCTGCTCGTCGTCCGCGACCTGCTCCTGTTCGGCAAGGCGAGCTTCGGCGAGTTCCTGGCCTCGGGCGAGGGCATCGCCACGAACATCCTCGCCGAGCGGCTGAAGCGGCTCGAGCACGCGGGGCTCGTCGTCCGCGAGACACAAGGACGCGGGATACGCGCTTGCTACGCGCCGACCGCGAAGGGGATCGATCTCGTGCCGACGCTGCTCGAGCTGATCTCCTGGAGCGGCCGGCACGAGAAGACGGCGGCCCCTCAGGCGTTCCTGCGTCGGCTGCGGACCGAACGGACGGCTGTCGAGCGGGAGATCCGCGAGCAGCTGCGATCGCGCGTGCCCGGAACCAAAGGCGCCGCCGGCCGTCCGCGTCGCGCCACGGGTTCGGCCCCGTGAGGCGACCCAGGAGCTCAGCCGGGGTGCGGACGATAAGAACGTCCCGCAAGGCCGGTGTCATTCTCGGATGCGGAATGCTGCTTTCCCCACCGAGCGTGACTCCCCTGCAGGTGCCCGAGCGGACCCCGGTTGTCACGACACCGCATTTCGCCTTCTACAGTGACTTCGACACCAACCTGAACGACGCGCTGATCGCTGCAGGCATCGCGCGGAAGCGCGGTGCGCCGGAGCTGTTCCATTCGGGGGCCGAGGTGTCCTGTCGCGGCGAGCTGCCGCAGTCCGTGCGTGCCGCGTGGGACGGGGCCGTCGACTACTACGCCGAGATCATCTCGCCGGCCGAATGGAGCGATCGTCGGCAGTACCTGCTCCGGGTGCAGCTCGCAGGGTTCGAGGAGGAACTGAAGGATGCTGGGGCCCGGCAATTCGCCGAGATTGCCCAGAGCTTCCGGGCGGCCGCAACACCGGCATACAAGGCGTGCCGCTGGGCTACCCAGGACGAGAAGAACCGTCAGTGGATCGAGGAGCTGAGGTCGCGACTGGCCGCTGACGAGCCGAGGATCGCTCTCCGATTGGAGCAACTCTATCGGAAGCGATGGAGCGGCTTGCCGATTCCGGTGGACATCGTGGACACAGTGAACTGGAGCGGAGCGAACTCGATCTTTCGGGACCCTGCCGGCGGGCACCTCCTGATTTCGAATTCGTACCAGGGCCCGGCAGCCGTCGAAGTCGTCTTCCACGAGGCCTCTCATCTGTTGATGGGCCGCGGTGATCCGCTGCGGCTGGCTCTCGACGGTGCCGCAAGTGCAGTTGATTTGCGCCTGCCCGGCGATTTGTGGCACGTGGTCTTGTTCTATACCACCGGGGAAGCCGTGCGCCGAATCCTGGACGACGACGGCAAGTCGGGATACACACCTCTCGTGTACGCGATCTTTGACCGGGGCACCTGGATCGGTTATCGCGAAGCCCTCGAGAGCGCGTGGCGCCCGTATGTCGACGGCGAGCGAACGCTCTCCGAGGCCGCGGCGAGTCTGATCGAGGCGGTTCGCAGGCCAGGGGAGTCGCAACAGGATGACGGGAAACCGAAGCCTCTGCCGCAACTCCCCGAACGGGAGCTGGACTCTCCCGCTAACCCCAATGCGACAGAAAAATCGGTGACGAGTTGACCTTCATCAAAGCAAATGGCCTCCCAGTGCAGTGTGGTTATTGGTTGGTTACCACGCACAACCATCCCCACGCCAAGAGGCCATTGCTGATGAGAGCAAGAAAAGCAGATCTCAAGAGCCGAGTTAACAGTTCTTTGCGCTTGCGGTTCCACGCTCGACTCTGGACGTCGGCAACACTCCAGGGGTGGTCAACTGCTTCAAGCAAATCGACGAACACCTGCCGGCCGCGGCATGAGTGTTTTGTCACATTAGCAGGCTGCTGAAAAACGGAGCTGACGGAGCATTCTCGAGCCCATGATCACCTCCGCATCGAGACTCAGAGGTCGACCGCGTTGGTCGAGACCGGGGTGCTCGCCGCTTTGGCGGCACTCTCGGGCCCTGCGAGGATGCCTCTCACGAGGATCCCCACGCCAGATTCCTCATTCGGATCAGGTTGTAGGCGGCGAGAGCGAATCGAAACATCCAACCGGTGGAGCCGGATTTGCTAAGCGCGAGTTCAGCGCGACGGGACCCAATCGCCTCCGGAGCACACGGCCCAACTCAACACTGCGCAGGCCGACGAAGTGTTCTCGAAGGCTGAGGAACATGAACTCCTGTTTCAAGACCTCGGTAGAAGGGTAACACCTCGCCGTGGCCCGTCGCGTAGACTGGGCGAAAGCGGCGGGCTGACTGGACACTGGATCGCAACTGACGTGACGGATCAGTTCAGCAGATTGTGGGGCAGGAGCACGGCGG
>Ga0247727_10009485_pt1 | contig 17621 bp, 13 predicted proteins | sample WisWelCaveWW1625_FD_202498 | JGI IMG/M metagenome (GOLD analysis project Ga0247727, IMG submission 202498) | Biofilm microbial communities from Wishing Well Cave, Virginia, United States - WW16-25 | ecosystem: Environmental > Aquatic > Deep subsurface > Groundwater > Cave microbial mat | place...
CTCATAGTCAGTGTTTGTACTTGCTTGCCCATCGAGATCCTTTCGGTTTTGAGTGAGGATCCCAAGATGCACAAACCTGACATTTCTATCGAGTCCCATACCTGACATTCTTAAAGAGTTATTACATCAGGACACTACCTGTGTTCCGGGAGCATTGCAACTCGCCACCCGCTTTTGTATATTGAACAAAAACTTCGGGGCGTAGCTCAGCCCGGCTAGAGCGCTTGGTTTGGGACCAAGAAGTCGCTGGTTCAAATCCAGTCGCCCCGACGATTTTTCATGCGGACATCTTGCAAAGTATTGCTAAGTACGGCGAAGCCTTCGATACCGGCTAGAGCGTGGCGCCTCTGGCGCCAAAGTCGTCCCGCTCAAAAGCTGGATCGCGCCGACTTTCTTTCAAAGGATTTCTGGCGATGAAAACCATTCTGCGGCGTCTCCGTCGAACCTACTCCTCATTTGGACTTGTCGAGCAATCGCAGATTGTTGCCTCCACAGCGGTCGTTGTCGCCATGGTCACGATCATCGGCGCACATTTTTTCCTCAGCAAAGAGCTCCAGTGGCTTGATTTCATCAGCATCCTCACGGTGGGCGTGATTGGTTATGTGAGTGTATACTTTTCGCTGAAGTACGGTCGCCAGCTCGAAGATCAGCGGCGGCAACTCCTCGCCCTCAATGCCATCACTGAAGCAGTTAGCCATTTCGTTGAGCTGGAATATGTTCTGCAGAGTGCGCTGCAAAAAGTCATGGAACTCCTGGGTGGGGATTTTGGATGGATCTATCTCATTGAAGAACGGCGTCTGGTGCTCAAGCATCATCATGGAACAAGGGAGAAATTTTTTCGACCGGAGATTTCGTTGACAAACCCGGGGGTTGCGTGGATCACCGGAGCCTACAAAATGCAGGCAGATGGTAGTGGTTTTACGGACTTTATATCACCAACGCTCGAGAACGAAGGTCTGCAGGCCTGGGAATCGATTCCGCTCGAGCGCAAAGGTGACTTTGCCGGTGTACTGATTATCGGGACCAAAGCCAGCGGACAGTTCGAGGCAGGACAGCTCAATCTGCTGCAAGCATTCGGTAATCAGATCAGTATCGCGCTGCATAATGCCTATCTCTACGAAGAGGCCCGGCAATCTGAGAAGCGATATGCCGATCTCTACGAACATTCTCCCGATATGTACCACAGTGTGAATCGCGATGGCATTATCGTAAACTGCAATGTTACAGAATCAGTGGTTCTGGGATACCCAAAAGAGGAAATCGTCGGAAAACACCTGGCCAAACTGTACCCACCATCTCAAGCCGAACATGTCCGGAATAACCTTCGGCTCCTTTTTAGTCTCGGTGAAGAAATCCGTGGCGTTGAAGAGCAAATGCGAAAGAAAGACGGAACACGTATCGATGTCAGTGTGAACACATCACTGGTGCATGATGAAGAAGGTAAGCCCGTGCTTGCGCGAATAGTTGCCAGAGATATTACAGAGAAGAAGAAGCTTGAGCAGCAAATCCTCCACGCACAAAAAATCGATAGTATCGGCAATCTGGCCGGTGGGATAGCCCATGATTTCAACAATATTCTTGCGTCGATCCTCGGGTCAGCTTCTATGATGAAGCGAAAACTGAAGGAAAACGAACTGTGGTATTCGTATGTTGACCTCATGGAAACTGCGGCACGCCGCGGAGCTGCACTTACTCGCCAGCTGCTTACCTTTGCGCGGAAGAGCAATGCATACATTCGTCCACTCGATATGAACTCCGTTGTCAAGGAAACGCTTCGCCTGTTCGAAGCCACCATCCCAAAAACGATTCAAGTCGAGAAAGAATTATCAACAGGGTTCGTCGTCGTCAGGGGAGACGAAGGCCAGCTTCAGCAAGCGTTGCTCAATCTCTGCATAAACGCGAGAGATGCCATGCCCGACGGGGGAGTGCTCAACATTGCGACCGCCCCCGTGGAATTAACAGCAGCAGACGCCAGGCGGATTCCGGATGCCCAACCCGGGCCGTATGTGACACTGACAGTTATGGACAAGGGCGTGGGAATTCCTCCGGAACTGCAGTCAAAAGTCTTCGAGCCTTTCTTCACAACGAAGGAACAGGGAAAAGGAACCGGCTTAGGGCTCTCTGTTGTCTATGGCGTTGTCCGGAGCCATGGGGGTTTCATCACGCTCGAAAGCGAAATCAACTTTGGCACAAAACTCACTTTGTATCTTCCACGAGTTTCAGAAGCTGAGCTTCTGAAACGAAGGGCACAGCCGAAAACACTTGCCGGGGGAAAAGAACGAATACTGTTTGTGGACGACGAGACTTCCGTTAATGCCGTCGGTGCTGCTATGCTGAAAGATCTCGGGTACTCGGTGGACACCGTATTCGACGGCCATCAAGCGCTCGAAATACTGAAGAGCGATGCCGAGCCTTTCTCCCTCATCATCCTTGATATGAACATGCCCCGGATGGGAGGGAGAGAGACATTCCGGAAGATCAAAGAACTTTCCCCCAACGCGAAAATTCTTATTTGCAGCGGGTACAGCGGCGGCACCCTTCAGGATGAGGAGTTTAAGAACGCCATCGACGGATTTCTCCAAAAGCCGTTCAGCGTGGACGAGATGGCTGAGAAGGTACGTGAGGTGCTCAACCAAAATGGCTTGTCCGCCTCAGGCGGATGAGGCCGCCGTATGAGAAAATTCGCCCCGGGTCTGCTTTTCACCAAAGCCCTCTTGAGTAGTTATGAGCCCATTTTCTGAAAAACTTCGGACAGCCCGCAAATCTCGAGGGCTTCTGCTCGAAGACATTGCCGCGGTCACGGGAATCCAGAAAAGATTCTTGGAAGCGATTGAAGAAGGAAGAATTTCCATGCTGCCGGATATTTACATTCGCGCGTTTATCCGTTCGTATGCTAGGGCCGTTGGTCTTGATCAGGATGACATGCTGCGAGATCTCGGTCAGGCGGAACAGAAAGCCTCGGTCGTAAGACAAGGAACCTCTCAGGAAGCCGATGAGGCGTTTTCCGGCGCAAGGCGCTTTCTCAAATTCCTTACGCAAAATCGAGTGGGACGGCCATTACAACAAAACGTTCCGGTAATCATTGGGGGGTTACTTATCGCTTCGTTGGTAATTTTACTCAGTGTCTTTAATCGGGGCGAGCGTGGTTCGGCAGTAAAGGAAATTCCTTTTCCGGAGGTTGTTAAGCAGCGGGAGCGTGCGACGCCCGGACCTGACGAGCTCGCTGGTCCAGCCGGCAACAGTATGGGAGCGCGACCGATGACGGAAACCTCTTTTCAGCGGCCCACTATTCAACCTGCATCCCAGCCATCATTGGCACTGAGGGCAATGGCGTTCGATTCCGTGTGGATACGCGTTCTTATTGATGGGAACGTAAGCAGGGAATACCGTGTTCCGCCGCGCTGGAGTGGAAGCTGGGAGGCTGTGGATAATTTCACGATCTCGCTGAGCAATGCAAGTGCCGTTTCCTTTACCCTGAATAACGTTGCATTGGGGATACTTGGTACGCCCGGCAAGCCCGTACGCAACTATCTTGTCCATCGTCAAGCTCCATCAGCAGTTCAGAAGCCTGCAATAACCGGGAATGAATAAGCCCAGCCAATCCGTTTCGAATCGAATAGCTCAATTGAGAAACCAACTTCATGAGCATGACTACCGCTACTACGTATTGGCACAGCCGACAACCACTGATGAGCAATATGATACGTTGATGGCTGAGCTTCAATCGCTCGAGGCGCAGTATCCTGAACTCGTCACGCTGGACTCGCCAACACAGCGCGTGGGTGGACAGCCTACAAAAGAATTTCAGACAGTGACCCATGCGGTTCCGATGCTCAGTTTGGCCAATGCATATTCAGAAACGGAAATCGAGGAGTTTGACCGCCGCGTACAGTCGTTGCTCGGGAAAGAATCCTACCGCTACGTATGCGAGTTGAAGTTTGACGGGGTTTCGTTGAGCCTGCGATATATCGAAGGCGTCTTGACACTCGGTGCGACTCGAGGCGACGGCAGCCAGGGGGATGACATCACCAATAACGTCAAGACTATTCGATCAATTCCCCTGCGGATGAAAACCACCGACACGTCCCTCCTTCATGTTGAGGTACGTGGGGAAGTGTTTATGAAAAAAGAGGATTTCAAGAAAATGAATGAAGAGCGCGAGCTTGTCGGCGAGAAAATTTTTGTGAATCCGCGCAACGCAACCGCAGGCACGTTGAAATTGCAGGATGCGAAACTGGTTGCCGCACGCCCGCTCAATTTTTACGCCTACTCCCTCCGTTCGGAGCGGGTGCAGCTGAAGAGCCATTTCGAGAATCTCACTCTCCTGGGAAACCTCGGTTTTCCAGTGAATGAGCACAGGCGGCTGTGCAAGCGCGTGGATGACGTCGTCGAGTACTGGAAGCAATGGGAGAAACGACGTGACAAGCTCTCCTACGACATCGATGGCATTGTGGTGAAGATCGATTCGCTCCGTCAACAGGAAACCCTTGGAGCTATTGCCAGGAGTCCGCGGTGGGCGCTGGCCGTAAAGTTTGCCTCCCGAAAAGCAGAGACAAAACTTTTGGACATCAAGCTTCAAGTGGGAAGAATCGGTACCATAACTCCGGTTGCCGTGCTGCAACCGGTATTCCTCGGCGGCACCACGGTCAGTCGCGCTTCCCTCTACAATGAAGATTATATCCGTGAGCTTGACATTGGTGTGGGAGATACTGTTCTTGTCGAAAAGGGTGGGGATGTGATTCCGAAAGTCACGGAAGTCATCAAAAAGCACCGGCCCAGAGGCGCAAGGTCGTACACGTTTCCAACGAAATGCCCGGAATGTGGATCGAAACTGTTTCGTCCGGAGAGCGAAGCGAACTATTTCTGCGAGAACTATTCTTGCCCTGCCCAGCTCAAAGGTCGTATCGAACATTGGGCGATGCGGGGAGCAATGGATATCGAGGGCTTGGGCGAAGCAGTCGTTGGTCAGCTGGTTATGTTGAGGTTTGTGAAAAACGTCGGTGATTTGTATTATCTCCGTCAACATCATGAAGACCTCACTCAGCTTGAACGCTGGGGAGAGAGAAGTGTGCAGAATCTGCTGGACGGCATCGAAGCAAGCAAACAGAAACCCTATCATCGGGTGCTCTTTGCACTTGGTATCCGACATGTCGGCGCAGGCGTAGCACAGGTCCTTGCAGAACACGTTCCTTCCATTGATGATCTGCGGAAGGCTTCACACGAGGATCTGCAAAGTCTGTATGAGATCGGGCCAAAGATCGCGGAGAGCATAAGCCGCTTTTTCAAGGAAAGACGTAACCTCGAAATTATCGAGCGACTGCGAAAAGCGGGAGTAAAATTGGCCGGAGCAAAAAAAGAAATGCGCGGACCGCTTGCAGGCAAGACCGTAGTTCTCACCGGAACACTCTCCAGGATGACCCGTGAGGAAGCCAAAGAACTCATCGAGGCCCAGGGGGGGAAGGTCGCAGCGACTGTTTCGAAACATGTGGACTACCTCGTTGTCGGGCAAGAGGCTGGATCGAAGCTGGAGAGGGGGAAAAAACTTGGCATCCGGACGTGGGACGAACAGGAATTTCTTTCCATTGTGAACAAAAAGGAGTAACGCCATGCTCCGTGACCTTCGACAGTCGGTTGGTCTGCTCTACGCGCGCTGGTGCTTTCGCAACGACCGCGAGCCACAGCAACCCCTGACTGATTTTTTCCGCCGCTCGCGCAAAATCCTTGTTCTTCTCCCTCAGGGGAACAAGGAAGCAGCCCTTGCAGGAACTACATTAAATAAGCTCTGGGACATGCTCAAAAATATGCATCTTACCGTTGTGACGACAGGGATTCGCCCTACCCTGTTAAGTGACTCCCTTCAATCAGAAGTGATCCTTCTGAAAAATGTCGATGTGAATAAATTCTTCATACCCCGGAAGACAGTACTCCAGCGCGTTCTTGCCCAATCATACGATGTTGCCGTCGACCTGAATCTTGACTTCATTCTCCATGCTGCGTATATTTGCAAAGCCTCCCGTGCACCGGTTCGTGTGGCCGCCATGCGTCAACATGGCGAGACGTTTTTTAACGTGCAATTGAATCTTGACCGCACGGCATCACCTCAGGTTGTCTACGAGAAGTTTGTCGAATGTTTAGGGATGTTTTGATTGGTCTCAGGCTACGATGAAGTTCGAAGTTACCAAAAACGGCAGCGCCACGATACTCAGGCTGAACGAACGCAAACTCGATTCAGCGGTTTCCGGCGAACTAAAGGCCGAGTTTCTCATTCTCTGCAAACCCAAGGTCACGGAGAACCTCATCGTGGATTTGGAAAAAGTCGATTCGTGTGACAGCAGTGGTTTGAGTGCGCTGCTGATTGCCGAGCGTGCGATGCGTGAGCATGGGGGAACGGTGAAGCTCGTGAATGTTCACAAGAAGGTCATGAGCATTCTCAAAATCTCGCAGCTCGATCGGCTGTTTCAAATCCACGATTCACTTGCGGACGCGCTCAAAGCGTGATTCGTATCCCTCGCAGGCGCCGAAGCAGAGGATCCTCCTCGCCCTCCCGTAAGACGCTGAATGGGATTTTCCACTCTTGACGCCGTTATTGTTCTCGCCTATCTCCTTTGCATTTCGGTTTTCGGGATCCTTTCCGGGGGCAAACAGTCCTCAACGCAAGATTATTTCCTAGGTGGGAGGAACATTCCCTGGTGGGCAGTGTGCTTCGCCGTCGTAGCGACGGAAACCAGCACGCTGACGTTCATCAGCATCCCCGGTGTGGCCTACATCTCGAACCTCAACTTTTTACAACTAACCTTTGGATACATCCTCGGACGAATATTCATCGCCCGGGTTTTTCTCCCGGCCTACGCTCAAGGAAACATCGCTACCGCATATGCCTTCCTCAAGAACAGATTTGGCGACAAGACGCGGAATGCGGCATCGGCAGTATTCATGATAACCCGGCTTCTCGCAGACGGTGTCCGGCTGTATGCAACGGCAATCCCGATTGCGTTGGTCACAGGCATCAACTATCCGACGGCAATCGTTATTACGGCGCTCGCGACACTTCTCTACACGTACATTGGCGGAGTGCGGTCGGTGATCTGGATGGATGTCGTACAGATGTTCATTTATCTCGGTGGAGCAGTCGCAGCCATTATCGTTTTGACTTCACAACTTCCTGAAGGGGTATCCAATTTGTTGAACCTCGATCAAATCCAGGAAAAGTTAAGCGTTGTACGATGGGGATTTGATCTAGATCTTCACACGTTTTTCTCCACACCGTATACGTTTATCGCAAGCGTGATCGGCGGCGCGTTTCTTTCAACGGCTTCCCACGGTACCGATCAGCTTATCGTCCAGCGACTGCTGACCACCCGCTCGCTGAAAGATGGTCAACGGGCGATTGTGGGAAGCGGCATTATCGTGATGCTTCAGTTTGCAATTTTCTTATCTATTGGCATCCTTCTCTTTGCGTTCTATCACGGCGCTTCGATGGATCCCAACGAAGTCTTTTCGCATTATATTGTTCATTACATGCCGTCAGGAGTTTCCGGCTTGATCATTGCCGGCCTGCTTGCGGCGGCAATGTCAACGCTTGCCGGATCGATGAGCGCCCTTGCCTCTGCAACAATGTTTGATTTTTACAAGCCGTATTTTGAAACAGGGGTAGATGCGAAACAAGAAATTGTTCTCTCTCGTTTTTTCACGTTTCTGTGGTGCGCACTTATTGTCGGCTCGGCGCTGTTTTTCATGAACACGACAAGGACAGTCGTGGAGCTTGCCCTGGGGATTGCGTCATTTACCTACGGGGGGCTTCTGGGCACATTCTTGCTCGGAGCACTTTTCAAACGAGCCCGGCAACGGGAGGCACTCATTGGTTTTACCGCCGGAGTTCTTGTGATGATCGGGATTGTTTCTTCCACCACCATCGCCTGGACATGGTACACGGTTGTAGGAAGCCTGACAACAGTGATCGTTGGTACCGCGGCTTCTTTACTGGGGCCAACATCGTCTGACTGAAAACCAACATCACCTGCACCCCTTCCCATGAAGCCTATTGATTGGATCCTCCTCATCCTCTACTTTGTCATCAGCATTGGAATTGGTTTGTATTATGCAAAGCGTGCTGGGAAAAACACGAAGGAATTCTTCCTCTCGGGGAGGAATTTGCCCTGGTGGCTTGCTGGGACATCCATGGTCGCGACGACCTTCGCTGCGGACACGCCGCTGGCTGTTACTGAGTTGGTGGCAAAAAACGGGATCGCGGGCAACTGGTTGTGGTGGAACTTTGTCTTCGGAGGCATGTTAACGGTGTTCTTCTTCGCACGCCTGTGGCACCGTGCGGGCGTTCTGACCGATGTGGAGTTTACCGAGCTGCGATACTCGGGTCGTCCCGCGGCAATTCTTCGAGGCTTCCGGGCGTTATATCTGGGGCTTTTCATAAACTCCATTATCATGGGTTGGGTGAATGTAGCCATGGGCTCCATTCTGCAGGGGATGTTTGGAATATCGTCGTCGCTGGTCATTGTGTATGTCGGTGGCTGCATGGTGATTGTTGCACTGTACTCCGCGGTTTCCGGCTTATGGGGTGTGGCAGTGACCGATGTGTTTCAATTTGTGGTTGCGATGGCCGGGACCGTGATACTCGCATTCGTTGTGCTGAATATTCCTGAAGTTGGAGGTATTGCAGGACTCAAGGCCAAACTCCCGGAGTGGCGATTTGATTTTTTTCCGGCTGTCGGTGCTCAGGGAGGTGGAGATATTGCACGAGGGCTTGCGCTGCCGCTGGCTTCTTTCCTTGCCTATGTCGGAATTCAATGGTGGGCATCATGGTACCCGGGTGCAGAACCGGGTGGCGGTGGGTACATAGCCCAGCGCATGATGTCCGCTAAAGATGAGAAGCATTCTTTGCTGGCGACTCTCTGGTTTACGATCGCCCATTATTGCGTACGTCCGTGGCCATGGATCCTTGTGGGATTGGCTACCCTGATCCTCTATCCGGATCTTGCGGACGCGAGAATGGGCTACGTTTATGCGATGCGTGATCTCTTGCCAGCGGGACTCCTCGGCTTATTAGTTGCCGCCTTCTTTGCCGCGTATATGTCCACGATTTCCACCCATCTCAATTGGGGTACTTCATATATCGTCAACGATTTTTATCGACGCTTCGTCCGACGCAGTGCAGGCGAACGCCACTACGTCTTCATCTCCCGCGTGGCTACGATTCTCTTGATGATCGGGTCGATTCTCCTCACTCTTGTTATCGATTCAATTTCCGGTGCCTGGATGTTTATCATCGAAGCGGGAGCTGGCCTGGGTCTAATTCTCATTCTTCGCTGGTACTGGTGGCGCATCAATGCGTGGTCCGAGATCGTAGCGATGACCGCCCCACTTGTCGGGTATGGCTGGGTAAGACTTTTTACGACCATTCAATTTCCCGATTCACTCTTCATCATCGCGGGTTTTACGACACTGTGCTGGGTTGCTGCAACGATCATTACGCCTCCCTCGGACTCTGAAACGCTCAAGAGGTTTTTTGCGCGAGTGCACCCCGGCGGATTCTGGAAACCAATCGCCGCTCAGGTTCCACGTGTGAAACCCGACTCCGGGTTGAAATCCCTCTTTGTTGATTGGATTGCCGGCGTTATCTTGGTGTATGCCATTTTGTTCGGTGTTGGAAAACTGCTGCTCGGTGAATACGGTTCAGCGGGTATGTTACTCGTGATAGCAGGAGCGGCGGGGTTTCTTCTCTATTCACATCTGTCCAAAGTCGGATGGTTGGCCCCTCTCGACGACTCGTTGAGGAGAAAGTGAGCGAGTGACTTTCTCCTTCATGTTTGCTGGCATTAGCAGTGTCAGATAGACATTGCGCTGCGCGAAAGGACCGGAAAATCTAACGTTTAGGATTGCAAGAAACAGGATGACAATCTCGATGATTGGGCGAGTCAGCGGGGAGGTGTAGTGTCAAGGCCTAAACCCTGAGCCCAAACCCCAACGTCCACACCCAGCTTCTTGCATCTCTTTCAGGTTCTTGGCATATTTATGTAAACTTCAGAGAACAATGGCTTTTCTTCCAAAATACATCGAATTTCACGGTACCATTAAGCGCCTCAGGCTCAAAGACAATCTGCTCATAAAGCTCAGTATTGCTGCATCGGCGATCGCGCTCGTCGCACTGATGTTCCCTCGTGGTGAGGCGATTGAATATGAGTACAAAGTCGGCAGCATCTGGGTTGAAAAAGATCTCATTGCTCCATTCTCCTTCGCCGTTCACAAAGAGGAGCTCCAATATGAAAAGGAAAAGCGCGAGGCCGCTTCAAACGTTTATCCAATTTTCGAGCGGAGCGCACGCGCTGAGCATGTCCAACGAGAGAGTCTCGGAACAGCACTTGAGCGTTTTCGTTTCACGCCAGGGTTGCAGTCGATCTGGATACAACGGCAAAAGTTCAGTGGAATATTGGATGATGTCCTGCGCATTGGCATCGTCGGTGAGCGAAGGTTGATACAAACGCATAGATTCGTTGCGATACGAAAAGGAACAGAGGAGGAGCTTGTGGCTTCGGATCGATTCTATGATCTTGAACAGGCATTGAACATGATCGAGACGCGATTGTTGGGCTCCTTCAGGGAAGGTGAAGTGGCGACTCAGATGGCCGCCGCGTTCAGGAGGATACTTCAGCCAAACATGTTCTACAATCATGCTGAAACCGAGAAGTTGATTCAGATTGCCATCGACGATGTGCCGCGGACGGTGGGTTTTGTTCAGGAGAATGAGCGGATCGTTGGCAGGCAGGAACGCATCACAGAGGAAATCAGGCTGAAACTCGATTCGCTGCGCAAAGGGAGAGCTGAGCGCGCCGCAGGGCACAGTCACGTATGGCAGCACCTTGGGGTGGTCTTGCACGTCGGACTTGTGACGATGCTTTACGGTATTTATCTGTTCCTCTTTCGCAAACGGGTACTTCATGATAATGCGAAACTTGCCCTCATTGCTCTGCTCATTGTCATAGAGTGCTTCTTCGCCTATCTTTCTCTGGCGATTGACGTTCGCCTGCCGATCCAGTTTTTGATTCTCGTTCCCGCTGCGTCGATGCTGTTAACCATCATCTTCGACTCCCGTCTGGCGTTCTACGGAACAGTGACGATTGCCTTGCTGATCGGCGGCATTCGCGGAAATGATTATGCGATATCGTTGGCTTCGCTTGTCGTGGGAGCGCTGGCGGTCTACACTGTACGTGATATCAAACATCGAACGCAGATCTTCCGATCGCTGATTTTCATTTTTCTCGGCTACGTGGTCGTTATCCTTGCGCTTGGATTCGAGCGTTTTGCGCCGGTCAACACCATTATGACGGAACTCGCCTTTGCGCTATCCAATGCAGTCTTTTCGCCCGTACTTACCTATGGCCTGCTGATATTCTTTGAGCGTGTGTTCAACGTCACCACGGATCTGACCCTGCTGGAACTTTCAGATTTCACCAAGCCACTCCTTCGAGAGCTTTCTGAAAAAGCGCCCGGCACATTTCATCATAGTGTTACGCTGGGAAGTCTGGCAGAGGCCGCCGCTGAAGCCGTCGGCGCGAACGCCGTTCTTGCCCGCGTTGGAGCATACCACCACGACATCGGGAAACTGATGAAGCCAGAGTATTTTGTGGAAAATCAACTGGCTGGTAAGAGCAAGCATAATCGCCTCCGCCCACGGATGAGCGCTCTCATTATTGCCTCACACGTGAAGGACGGTATAGAGCTGGGTCGTGAGCATGGTATCCCGCAGGTGGTGCTCGATTTCATCCCTCAGCATCACGGTACAACGCTAATGAATTTTTTCTACGACAAGGCAGTACAGCAGGCGGCGGCCAGAAAGAATCCCAAAGACGATGTACACGAAGAAGATTATCGCTACCCCGGTCCGAAGCCACAGACGAAGGAGACCGGGATTGTGATGCTTGCCGATGCGGTAGACGCAACGGCGCGTGTGCTCGATGACCCGACCCCGCAAAAACTCGAAGCGATGATCGACAATACGATCAAAACTCGCTTCATGGAAGGGCAACTCGATGAATGTGAGCTTACGCTTCGGGATCTCACGAAGATCAAGCAGTCATTTCTGAAAATTCTGGCTGGCATACACCATTCGCGGATCAAGTATCCTGAGCAAGAGAAGGACGAAAAGAAAGTGGTGCCGACCAGTTCCGCAACCACTGAGAATATCTCGGTTCCCCCTCAAGATCAATATGCCCCCGGCTCAGAAAGCAACCTTGTTACAGAACAAGCGCAAGCACAAGGCGGCCCGAAGCCCTCTTCGTGACCGTTTGAAGTTGTACGTTGATTTTCTGCGGCTCGAAAAAAGTGCCGCTGCGAATACTGTGTACTCGTACGGGCTCGACCTCGGACGCTATCTGGAATTCCTTGAATCCTGCGGCGTAACGTCGCTGGAACGCGTTCGCCGTCAAGAAGTATCTGCATTTCTCGGTATGCTGCGGGAGATTGGACTGTGTGCGCGGAGCATTTCGAGGAGTTTTTCGGCGATCAAAGGATTTCATCGGTTCCTTGTCGACGAAGGAGCTACGAAAAATGATCCGACGCAGAACATTGACGTTCCGAAACTTTCCCGAACGCTGCCTGATGTTTTAAACCAGGACGAGATCGAAGCGATTCTCACTCAGCCCAATACTGTGGAACCCCTGGGCATCCGCGATAAGTCGATACTCGAGACAATGTACGCTACAGGGGTGAGAGTAACAGAGCTGATCACTCTGACACAGTCCAACATCGATTTCAACGGTGGGTTCGTTCGCGTCTTTGGAAAGGGGTCGAAAGAACGGCTCATCCCTATAGGTCGCGCTGCACGGGAATGGATCACCGTGTATCTCCGGACTGTGCGATCATCGCTGGCGGCAAAGGGGCGTGGACGAGACATTGTATTTCTCAACGCACGCGGCGCGCCCATGACGCGAATGGCAATCTGGAACATCGTGCGCGAATACACGCTGAAGGCAGGTATCAGGAAGGATGTTCATCCACATACGATTCGCCATTCTTTTGCAACGCATCTGCTTGAAGGGGGTGCCGACCTGCGTGCCGTGCAGGAAATGCTGGGGCACGCCGACATCGCAACGACGCAGATCTACACCCATATCGACCGGGAATATTTGAAAGAAGTTCACAAGACCTTCCACCCTCGGGGATGAGGGCAACACTGCCTGATCTGCCGGAGGTAGTTAGGAATCACCGAAGTTAGGAGGACCACGAATGAAATCTGACGGTACGGGTAAACTCACGCTCGACAATCTCAGGAGCGAAGTCGTAGGCATTGATACCATGGTGCCGCTCCTTGATGGTTCCCGGCGGCGTTACGTGTTTCTCGACAATGCCGCAAGCACTCCCACATTCCGCCGTGTTCTGAAATGCATAGAGGATTTTCTGCCGTGGTACTCAGGCGTTCACCGGGGAACAGGATTCAAATCTATTGTTGCAACAGAGGTATTTGACCGCGCGCACGAAGTGGTTGGAGAGTTCGTGGGAGCCGACGTTTCTCGAAACGTCATGATCTTTGGAAAGAACACAACAGAGGCTATTAACAAACTTTCTCGCCGGCTTGAGTTGAATGAACACGACATCATCGTTACGACAGCGATGGAACATCACTCCAACGATCTTCCCTGGCGGACGAATGGAAAGGTTTTCCATGTCGAGACGTTGGCCGACGGTTGTTTGGATCTAAAAGGGTTGAAGAACATACTTCATCTGTACCGAGGTAAGGTGAAACTCGTCGCCGTGAACGGCGCGTCCAACATTACGGGAGTATGCAACCCGATTCACGACATCGCCGCGTGGGCACATGAAGCAGGCGCGAGGATTTTTGTCGACGCAGCGCAGCTTGCCCCCCATCGCCGCATCGATATACTGCCCGATGACGATTCACGACACATAGATTTTCTTGCCTTTTCCGCGCACAAGATGTATGCCCCCTTTGGAAGCGGAGTGCTTATCGGTCCGAAAGAAGTTTTTATGGAAGGAGCTCCGGATATGGTTGGCGGGGGAACCGTCGAGGTCGTTACGCTTGATGAGGTCTGGTGGACGGTGCCGCCCCACAAAGAAGAGGCAGGAAGCCCAAACGTGGTCGGTGGAGTGGCGCTGGCTGAGGCGATCCGGATTCTTCAGGAATTGGGAATGGACTCTATCGCGGATCATGAACGTCGGTTACTTGAATACGCGTACAGGCAAATAAGGAAAGTACCCAGGATTATTCTTTATGGACCAAGGGACGATGTATCTCAGAAAGTCGGAGTAATCGCATTCAATGTTGAAGGAATGCACCACGCCCTCGTGGCAAGTATTCTGGGAGCAGAAGGAGGGATTGGCGTTCGCAACGGCTGTTTCTGTGCCCAACCCTACGTGAAGAAACTTCTGCAGCTTTCGCCGCAGGAAGAAGAACTTTCGGGAAAGGAGATTCTTTCGGGAAACAAATCGCATGTGCCCGGAATGGTTCGGGCAAGTCTCGGGTGCTACAATAATGAAGAAGATATCGATGTGTTCATCGAGTCGCTTGAACGCATCGTTCGCAAGGACTATCGGGGAAGCTATGAGCTGAATCCTGCGACGGGAACATTCGTCGCGAAGGGTTTCCACATTGACGTGGCGGACTACTTCCCGTTCTACTGGGCAGGTGAGCCGCGGATGGAACGGACCTTCTCGGAATCGGCGTAACAGGTCATCAGCGTGCTCGAGGAGCTGTACATACTCCCCGTGTTACTTTTCTCGGTCGTTATCCACGAGATTTCCCACGGTTATATGGCGCTGCGGCTTGGAGATCCGACGGCGAAGGAGATGGGGAGGCTTACACTTAACCCGATTCCTCACATCGATCTTGTTGGATCGATCATCGTACCGTTTTTTTCGCTCGTGGTTGCAGGACGAATCTTGATCGCATGGGCAAAGCCGGTTCCGATCAATCCCCTCAACTTTTCTGATTATCGGAAGGACAGCCTTCTCGTTTCCGTTGTAGGACCTCTGTCGAACATTCTCCTTGCATGTATCTGTTCGCTCTTCGTGATCGTTTTCTTGAGCGCCTCAGTATTCGTTCACTCGTGGAACAGTGATGTGGCGGACGAGTTCATGAATTTTGGCATAAAAATGTTTTACGGCGGATTGTATCTGAACATAGTTCTCGCAGTGTTCAACATGATTCCTATTCCGCCGCTCGACGGCTCGCATGTCCTGGCGTCTGTTCTTCCGACGAAGCTTAGCGAACAGTACCGTAGTATCGGATTTCTTGGAATTTTCTTGATTCTGATGTTGATGCGCGTCGAGCCTTTTCGTATTCTCTTTTCATGGATTATTGAAACACTCGCATTTCCCTTGATCACGCTGATCCACTTTTTTGCCTGACAGATCGATGCCGCGTCGAATCGTTATCCTCGCTGAGGGGAAATTCAGCCCGCTTGAATCCAAGACAGCCAATCAGGCCATCCGGTATCTGACTGGTGAAGTAATCGGTGTCATCGATAGCCGTCAGGCAGGCAGAACGGCGGAGCAAGTATTGGGATTCGGTGGCAATATTCCGGTGTTTTCGGATCTCAGGGCATCTCTGATCGCCGAACCGAATACGCTTGTCATTGGCATAGCACCCACCGGAGGACAGTTGCCGGATTCGTGGCGGCCGATTGTGCGGGAAGCCATCGAAGACAAAATTGACGTCATCGGCGGTTTACACACATTGCTTTCCGAAGACAGCGAACTTGCTCCCCTGGCGAGGCGGAACGGAGTGCAGTTGATCGACCTTCGAAATACTCCGCCGGAGTATAATGTCATCGCAAAGGGAAGCTGGCAGACAAGGATGGCGAAGACCATCCTCACGGTTGGCACGGACTGTAACGTGGGGAAGATGACGGCTGCGCTTGAGCTTCATCGCGAATTTGTGCGGCGTGGGCGGAAGTCCGATTTCGTTGCGACGGGTCAAACCGGCATCCTGATTGCAGGAAAGGGAATTGCCGTCGACCATCTCATCAGTGATTTCGTGGCGGGAGCGATCGAGCTGGAAGTTGATAAATCTGCCGCTGCGGGTCATGAATATATTTTCGTGGAAGGACAAGGTGCTTTACAGCATCCAGGATATTCTGCCGTGACGCTGGGACTGATGCATGGCGTGATGGCTGATGCGATGATTCTCGTTCATCATCCGGTTCGACACACAAACGACTATGGTATTCCGATTACTGATGTCAAGGCGTCGATTCAGCTGCACGAAGGGTTTTTCAAGCCATTTTCATTTCCTTCAAAAGTAGCCGGAATCGCAATTAACACTGTCATGATGACCAACCAGCAGATTGCAACAGCGATTCGCGATCTTGAACGGGACACGAATTTGCCGACTGCGGATGTTCTTACAATAGAAGGTGTGAAAAAACTTGCGATGGCGTTAGAAGAATATTTTACTACTTTCCGACGATTTGAAGATTAGCTATGGAGATTATTACCCGAACCACCTTAACGTGTCCTGTCTGTAGAAAAAATCAAGAAGTCGATATGCCCGAAAATGCCTGTCAGCATTTCTATGAGTGTATTCACTGCACTGCAATCCTTCGGCCTAAAGAAGGCGATTGCTGTGTCTTCTGTTCCTATGTTCAACACCGATGCCCTGTGAGGCAGTGGGAATCGCTTAAGAAGCGGTGAAGATCTTTACCCTCCAGCGAAGAATAGCGAGTTTTCGTATATTTGTGCTATGAAACTTCAGGATGTCGTCGTTGTTGGTGCGACGGGACTTGTCGGGCGTAAGATTGTTCAGGTTCTGGAAGAACGGAACTTTCCTGTCGGCAGACTGATCACAGTTGGTGCTCGGACATATCATCCCAATTGAAAGAGAAGGGAGAGATCGAATGAAACAGATCCGGACCATCGCTTGCCTTTCACTTGCGCTTGCCATCGGATACTCGACCGCCCAAGCTCAAACTCCAATCTCGTTCTTCCCGCACGCTGCCGGTAATGTCTGGCAGTACCGAGATGCAACTACCAACGAGATAGTGTACACGAGATACAATGATAGCGTCTGGACCGATAGTGCGGCAAGCATCTTGATAGCCGGCAGAAGAACACCTGGCCAGAACCTCTTTGAGAAGATAGACACGTCATTGAATGTTTTCAACCTTGTATTCCAGCCAGACTATCCGCGGTACAAGCTGCCTGCGAATATTGGAGATTCCTGGGTGGCGGGCATTCTCACGCCGAACGACACGGCGGTGGTAACTGTAACAAATGTTTACCAAGGTTATGTGTTTGGAGTCTCCACCACAATCAAGGTCTTCACATTTGAGATTCGACGTCCCCCTCCAGACCCTCCCTTCTGGCTCGGTGAAGATCACATGGCAAGCGCGTTCGGGTTGGTTTATTCTCTCATTGAAGGAGGGAGCGCCCCCTACTTGGCAGGTGCAATCATTGATAGTGTGCTGTGGGGTCAGATCGTCTCGGTGAAGGAACAGCGCAGCTTGCCAAATGAGTTTGCCCTGTTGCCGAATTACCCCAATCCGTTCAATCCTGCAACGACGTTTCGCTTTACGGTCCCCGCCGAAGGAAGAGTACAACTCACAGTGAATGACATACTAGGCCGCTTGGTTGCAGCGCTATTGGATGATGTGAGA
>Ga0247727_10009486_pt1 | contig 17618 bp, 7 predicted proteins | sample WisWelCaveWW1625_FD_202498 | JGI IMG/M metagenome (GOLD analysis project Ga0247727, IMG submission 202498) | Biofilm microbial communities from Wishing Well Cave, Virginia, United States - WW16-25 | ecosystem: Environmental > Aquatic > Deep subsurface > Groundwater > Cave microbial mat | place...
TACGCCATACGAATGATTTTTTTCTCCCCTGATTCGTACAACGTATACCGGACCTCGTACAACAAATTAAAAAACGCTGTCTTTGCCTTTTGCCAACCAACCTACCGTGGCTTCAAATGATGAACCGCGCGCTGTCCCCGTCCTTGTGCAACTTTAGACCACGATTGACAAAAAAACGATAAGAGATAAGTGCTAAGGGATAAAAATGAAAATCTGAGGATGTGTAACGTAACCTTAAATAATTTGGGTTTCGTTACACGTCCCCCGGACTCTTTTTAAACGGACAGATTTTCTTCCAACCGCGACCATGGCTGTTTTTTTTCGATAAAAAACGCCAAATCATCCTTGCCCGTTTCCCCCGCCGTATCCACCGGTTCGGCCGGGACCTGATCGGCAATGCCCAAAAGCATCGGCACATTGGCGGCCGGAGTGATGTTGATGATCATGGGGATGAACCCTTCGATCTTCATATCTCCTATAGGCTGAAGATTCAACGGAAGCGGGATGCCATTTCCGTCACGCTTGATCTGAAGGTTCAACAGCGCCGGGTTTAAATCGATACCACCCAGAGGCTGTCCGGGTTGTTTAGCCAAAGTGGCTTGATCTACCAAATCGTTTTCGTCTGGGGTACGCGCATTTTTTAATTTCCCTAAAAGCGTGGTAAAAGCACCAGCTTCCTTAAAACCAAATGCTCCTATTTCAGCCAGTTTAGCTATTTCCTGAAGATCTGAATATGTACGGGCAAATTTAATAATTTTATCCCATTGTTCATCGGTAACTTCAGTTGCAGACACATCCCCAAAAAGCAGGCCTTTCTGATTAAAAACTTTATTCATAAAGAAACTTATCTCTCCTCCCGCATTCCTCAAAGCATCTTGATAACGGTATGGTGGACTATTTTGAGGTTGCTCTTGAGCCCAACCAATTAAAGGCTTATCTTTTTCACCTCTTATCGCCATTTCCTGTTGAATCACATTAGACATTTGTCTCAAAGTATCTCTTAACTGCGTAGCCGTCAGCATGGCGCCATCTGGCTTTACATTTTTCAAAAGACTTTTACTTTTAAACATATTTTTCATAGCATTCAACTGGGTTGACACATTTAAGGCCAATAATTGAAAATCGTCATCTTTCGGCTCACCTAATTTGGCATTAAAACCTATGCCAAATCGATTTGGATATGACCTCGAACCATCATAAGCAAAAGTTATCCAATTTTCTCCCTGGGGCGCCTTAAAATATAAACCTTTCATTATGGCAGTTGCTATTAACAAAGTTTCTTTTTTAAATGAAGCTTGCTCTGATGTTACTATTCTATCAGACCACAAAACAACGCCGTGAACTCCTCGTTCTTGGCCATCTGCCGAATCAAAATAAAATTTATCATGACTATTAACAGAGGACTCCATGGCCTCGATTGCCGCAATCCCTTTTTCAGGCTCAATTAACTGCGCGAGGTCGGCAATGTTAATAGAAAGCAAAGGCAACATAAAATTAGATTCCGCTCTATTTATAGATTCCAATATTCTCGGATATTCTCTAGCACGCCTCTTCAGAGCTTTAATAGTTTCATCTTCAATCGAATATTGCGTTGCCTTTTTTAAGAAAGTTGTAATGAACAATTCGACCACACTCTCAAGTGTCGTCTTCGGGTCTGTTTGGAGTTCCCATGGAATATCCATGCTGAAAACAAGATCCCCTGTTATCGTATCTCTGCCTGAGACTTTGGTTTCTTCTCTAATACTGAAACGAATATGCCTTTGCAGATAATCATATTCCCCCTTTTGAACTTCCAATTCCAATCCGCCTAAAAATCTTTCAACTTGTTCCTGAACGGTCATGGCTTTGTCTTTTGTGGGGGAGGGGGAAAAAGCCTTCATCGAATCGATCACCGATTGTAAGGATCTCTTGACACTAGTCCGTCCCAACCTATTGATCAATGAGCCTGCCTTGGTCCGCCCTGGATTCTTCCCGAATTCTGTGAACGCCCTTAAATCTTCGGGGGCGATCGCTGTTGTTTTGACGTTCTTCGCTTGTCGCAAAGAATCCCGTAAAATGATCCGGTTGAGGTCATTGAGATCCCAGGCAGGTTTAAAATCACCTCTTTTGACGGCCAAACCAAAGACAAGCAGTTCAACATAAACCTGGTTTAAAGTTTTAATATTTTTCCCATAATAATCCCTGATTGTGTTAAGAAATTCCGGCGCGTATAACTGCTTATCAATTTTCAAAAGTCGGGCCATCTGTCTGTACTTGCCTCTCCAATTCTTATTTCCTTTAAATATCACTTGTAACAGGCTTCTTCTGTCATTATCAGAATCAGTCCTCTCAATCTTTGAGGCAAACTGAGCTATCTGGGTTGCCAGGACTCTACTTAAACTTTCTTCGCGTTGTAACAACGATGCTAAAGATTCTGTTAATCCTAAATGATATATCTCAGGGATCACGTTTCCCATCGTGATTCCAGCCGGATTTTTCCCCATAGTTCCAAACGCCTTTAAGTCAGATGCCGCGTTGACTGTTGTGTCAATCGATTCCTCTCGGCGCGTAAAATCCCGTTGAATAACACTAATTAAAAAATATTTATTCAACTCAACTTTTAAAGCTCCTGTTTTCTGTAACCAGCCTAAAACAAGCAATTCAATATAAATATCATTTAGTTTGGAGTATTCATTTTTACTTAACGCCAGACTCATATCCTTTCTTTTTGAATAATACCCCCTGATCTTATTGACAAAAGATCTCTCGTATAATCCCTGATTAATCCCCAAAAACTCCGCTAATTCTTGATAGGTTTTTGTCCCATCTTTCTCTCCTTTTAATTCGTATCTTAATCCGTATCTTAATTTCTTCTCAGAATCTATTTCACCAAGATAATCCCAAATGACCTGAATCATCGCCGCGTCTCGCGAGGCCGCCAACTGCGCCGCATCGCTTAAGATGGACATTTTTATGATTTGTTCTGAAACTGTTTTGAACAGTGACAGTTCCTGCGGTTTTTTTTGCATTCCGAAATTATTATTCCTTGACATATCGATCAAAGCACGACGGACATTCCTAAACAACTCTGAAGGAGTGCTTCCAATTTTAGTTCTAATAATCTCATGATCTGCGCCATCCATGATAATAACTTCATTATTTTGAAAACTTATACCTAATTCTGGATCTCCTACTGTATGAATCGTAATAGCTTGAGTCAAATACTCCTTTGCCGTTTCGATAGTAGGGGTCGTGATACCGATCTCATTAGATAGCTGGACAATAAGGGCTGAAAGATTTCTGCGGATTATAGTAAAACTTTTATAATACTTCGCATTTCTTTTGATCTCCCCAGCAAAGTATTCTTCAAACGCCTCTATCCCCATCTCGTCTCTTATTGAAATAAGCAAAGGATTAATGCTTGTTCTAATTCGAAGAAGCGACTTAATAATTTCTGCCAACTGAGCGATCGAGAGTTGTTCTTGGCCTTCCTCCATTCTTTTGGGATCAGGCCTGATACTCATGGCAAGCCTTGGGATAACATGCTGTATATCCAAAAGCATGTTGGCATATGTCTGTACATAAGGATTGAGACTCAATACATCTGATGCAAGATGATCTCTGTTCTCAGGAATATTTCTTAAGAAATCAAAAATCATTTGATCCAACTGTTTCCTGGTCATGTTAGACTTCTGAAATCCATCTGCCAGCATCCCCCCATCTATTTCATTTTCATCACCGGCAGGTACTATATAAACAGCGCCATTTGAGGAATAGAAATAATACCGTCCGGTTTTATGCAAATCCCGCTTTACCAACGCAGCAATAAATGCTGCGGCCATAACACCCGTATCCACTTCTCCTGTGATGTCAAAACTTTTAGCCTCTTGATCATCAATAAATAATTCAACAATGTTCTTATGTTGTCTTTGGGCCTCATTGAGGGCCGCATTAACCACTCTGAGAAAGACTGAATTATTGCTGATCATGTTTTCAGCAGCAGTATCCCTCTGAAGTTCTTCAAGAGAATAAGATCCATCAGACGTTTCTCCCTCCAACCTCCATCCTCTTGAACCTTGTAATGGATCACGGTTGGAGCCAAAAATATTACCTAAAGCATGAACATATACTTGACGAGCGTCTTGCACATCTTGATCAATCCAAAATTTAATCCGAATAAGATCGCCTGCCAAATCCCCCTGATTGAAGCTAACACCTTGTCCTTTTCGCAAATAATACGGCATAAACTCAGATACCAACCGTTGCGCTTCTTTTTTTGAAATCACATCCTCTCCCATCGCTTGGTCAGCTTTACTCGCCATGGCCTCGTCACTCAACTGAGCTTTATCTCTTAAGGAGCCTAAAATCATTCCTCTCAAATTCTTTTTATAATTCTCTGCCGTTAACTTGCCTAATCTATGCTGTACATTCATAAATTGCAGCACAGTCGTGATCTCTGATCCGTTTGCTTGAGCAGCAATAATCATATTCATCTCTTTAACTGTTAAAAATTTTTGAAGATTCTCATTTTGACCTATGATCAATTCCAAATCTCTTAAATTCACGAATATATCAAAAACTTGACCTGGATATTTCTCAATAATAGAGTCAACCTTGATTCCTTTTCTAAATCTTTGTAAATCCATAGCTACATTTAGGTCATATAAATATGATATAATTTTTGCCCATTCCTGTATTCCTCCTTTAATATCCTCGGTATCATCTAAATTGTTCTTAATTATCGTTGAAAAAGCATCAATAACACCGGGATTGCTGATCATATATTTAAACAGTAAGGTTGGATTTTTGGAAGTCTCCACGCTAGGATCATACGCGAATGCTTCTTTTATAGTCGAAAATAAAGCGCCTATCACACGCCCATCTCCATCACGTAATCTTGAAAGCACAAAACGATGAAAATCATCATTCGTTAATCCTTCTGGATATTTTTTCCCGTCATCCCTTGTGGCCTCTAAGGTTCGTAGATATGCGTTCAATTCGTCTAAATTCTGTATCATCGCTGAATCGGATGTTTGCTCTAATGCCTTAGCCGCCATGGCCGCGTCAACGGCCTCTTCATGTTTTGGCAAACTTGCCGCGTTAGGAATCTCCAGCATGGCCGCATCCACTGTTATATAGCCAGTGCGGGAAACGGGGGCTAAACCGTTAACTACCATCGCCCTGTCAGGACTTGAAAGCGGCAGCATCATAAAGAATTCCGGGGTTATCATACCTTCTCTGACAATACCAGGAAGAGGCGCAAAGACTGTTCCCCCTGAAAAATACTTACGCGGGATGATGTCGTGGCTCGCGGGGTCATATTCTTCCTTAATATAGTCATAAACCCCTTTCTTAAACGCTTCCAGATATTGTTGGTAGATCTTCTCTTTTGCCGCCTTGTCCTCCACCTCGATCCCGAGCGTCTTGTTTTTGTCCACATACACCTGCCCCAGTAAACTTTCTTTCAGGTTCAGCTTATACCAGGTGGCCAGGATCATTGAACTATAAATTTTGCGTAACTGCGCGAACGTAGCCCCCTCATTCACCTCTTTTTCGATTTCGGGAACAACGATTTCTTTGATGATTTGACTGGTCACAGCGCTTGTTTCGGTTGTATCACGATGCGTCCCTAAATTATTCTCCTCACCACTGCCGCCGGCCTCTTGCTTCGCATTTTCTCTCAACGCCAGATAATCTTCTTCCATCATGACCTTCAGGTGGCTTTCCACCACAAACGCCGTCCCTTCATGCTCAAACACGACCGCTTTTTCAGGGACGATCCAGATCTTGTTAAAGGTGTTCATGGGCACATCCACGCTTCCATATTTTTCATAAACCTGGGCCTGCACGCGCTTCCAGAACTTTTGGCCCAACTCATCTTCCGGGTAGACCAACGAAGCGGAAAGCTGTTTGAGCATATAATCCTGAGCCAAGAGGTCACGCCCCATCTCTGTCACCCCGAAACTTTCAGGAATCATCCGGTCTTTTTCATATGGAGAAAGGTTGACCCACATCTCTTCTTCCGGAACCGTCAACGCCGCCATAAAATATTTAATCAGCTTCTCGGACTCCGCGCGCAGTTCTTCCCCTTTGAGATTTTCATGTCCTGTATCTACCAAAAATTTAAAATTTAACGGGTTCGCCGGATCGACCGTGATCCCTTTAATGATCGCGGGCGCGTGAGCGGGTGTCAACCCCACCATTGTCCCTGGGATAGGCAACCCTAACACGGCTTGGCCCACCTGCGGAATCAGCTGGGCGTAGCTGGCCTGTGGCGGAACGACGCTTGTCATCACAAACGCCGCCATCACAAAGACGCATATGACTTTGTATGCCTTACTTTTTCTGGATTGTTTTTGAAAGGTCATCATGGAAATTACCTCCGTTAATTGGGTCAAGTGTCGCCTTTTAAGCGTCAAAAAGTTAGGTTAATATAGACAGCCCACATATATAAAAAATTTAAATGAGTTTACAGGATCTATCAGTAAGACATTTAGATCGGATCGAGCTACCCGTTGGTACTGATCCCCGTGGCAGGATAATAAATGTCACATCATTTTTATTATTAACTTATGAAGTTGGTATAAAGATAACACATTACCTTTAAAGTTGTCAAGAAAATCTTTGGAAGATTGCGGGAAAATTGCCAAATTTTGCGAAAGCTTCAAAAACTTTTCTTACTTAAAGGTTAGACTCAGGTTATACTTTTTCTGCGATGAACAAATATTCACATTTTTGGCTTTGACGACCTTTATCGATTTGACGTATACTGGTTCTTCTCAGAATTGCGAATTTAAGGAAAGCAGTATATTTAAATTCAAAGGAGATAAAAGATAATGATTAAAGTTAATGTCAAACAACTGTTGCACAATTTTTCTGAATATAAGAAAAAAGTCAAATCCGGAGAACGGGTTGTTATCCTGGAACATAAAAAACCTATTATGGACTTAACTCCATACAAGGAACATATTGAAAAACCCGGCTGGAAACGCGATCATTTTGTCCTTCCGGCTTCAAAAATCTCGGCAAGTGAAATATGCGTAAAAATGCGCAGGCAAGCAAGATACTAATCAAATGAGAGCCTTTATTGATACTTCCACTCTCATCAAAAAATATATCGATGAGCGATGGACCTTGACTACAGTTATTTATATAAAGTTCCCTTTAATCAGGATTTAGAGAATATCGCTATAGACCTACGCCAAAAATACACATTAAAATCCATGGACCTTATCCAACTGTCTTCCGCGAAGATAGCTCATGGACAAATCTTTCTTACTTCTGATAAATTCCTCCATAAAATTGCTGTTCAAGAGTTCAAAAATGTAGAGTTTGTATAAATAAAAAGGGCAGGCTTAAAAATCAATTGATAACTTCAGCCTGCCCTTCTTTTCAATGAATCCCTTCAAAAAACCATTATTTAATCCCTAATTCTTTTTGTAAATCAGGAACCAGGGCTACATCCGTGATCTCAGCGGAAAACCCACCGATATCAAGATTTTCCAAAGACTGCTGGGTGATGGGAAGCACAACCCCATTACCATCACGTTTTAACTCAAGGTTCAACAACGCGCGGTTGAAATCGATACCACCTTTTGCCTCCAGATCTACCATCGCAAAATCCCTGCGTCCGGCAAGTTGGGATACGGAAGTTCTGATCTCAGGAACATTCATCAACCTGGCAACCGTAGGAGCTATCGCAATAAGACGCTGTTGATTCTCACCAGTTGGATTTAAGAAGTCCGGACGTTGAGCAATTTCTTGAGCTACAGCCGCGATCTGCGCTGGTAATTCAGCTTGCAGTTGCTCAGCGCTAATTCCAATCTTTTTTCCTTCGGCCGCATTAATCATACTTTTTGCTAAAACCTGCGGTTGAACAGAAGTAAAAACACGAGCTAGAGCCGGTCTACTATCTAGATTTTCCGTTGTTGCCGCGGCAAACCTGACTTTGACTGGCTCCATATTCAATACTGCGACCAACTCAGCGACACCGTCATTACGTCCCGTTGTTCCATTGTCGATCGCTTTCAACAAGTTTAAATTTTGTCTAGCTAGCCCCAACTGCGCAATGACCTGAGGGGTGATATTCTCTGCTCCTGCCGTCTCGGTGAGAATTTGTCGCATGACAGGTTCATTCAAAACGAGAACAGCATTAACTTCCGGTCTTTGAATAAAAGTAGTGGGGTTCATCAAAGCGTCCCTTGTTGGAGCGTTATTTAACGCCGCGATGAGAATTCCCGCATTTCTCTTATCTTGACTGGTTACCTCACCAGTGCTTATTCTTTGAGCCATCCCTGTTTCATCGGCATTAAATTCCTGAATCTGTTTTACCAACATAGGTCTGTTGATGCTCAAAGGATTAGCCGAAGTACTAATAATAATATTAGCCGCTATTTGTTCATCTGTGTCCTGAACCGCGCTAACATGGGGGCTGACATCACTACGCATTGATCTAAGACTAACAGCGGACACCTGACGTCTGACTTCAGGACGTGATAACTCTGCAACCACAATTCCAACATCATGCTGGGTAACCGGCTTCCCGGCCGTCATCAAGACGGCGACTTCCGGATTCTGTTGCATAGTTCTGATTTGATCTTCCACCTCACCCAAATTAAGAGACGGCCCTTGAGGGGAGACGCTTTTAAGAAGCAATGCCCCGGCTCTTGGAGAAATTTTTATCAATCTGTTCAAATCTTGCCTCACTGGGGTCGCTGTTGCCGCGTTTAATAACGCGAGTTCCATCTGGACTTGCGGATTCCGCATAACATCGGCCAATTGGTCAAATTCAATGTCAAAATTTTCTCCTGACATTAATGCCGGTTGAGCAAATATTCTATTAACCTGATCACTTACACGATTCATATTCAACCCGGGCTCAGCCATATTGGCGATGGCCGCGATAGTGATTTCTGGAGCAAAAGTTTCGAGAGAAGCTTTGGCCAATTCCATCCTCACCTCTGCGTCATAAGAAGCAGCTTCTACCTTCACTTCATTCCTAAACGCCGGGTTATTCATCAGACCGGCAATTTTTCCCGCAGTGGCTGAAAATTGTTGCTGGTTACCTTGCGAGAGTATATTCGGCTGCGCTTGAATGGCTTGAGCCTCATTTAAAAACTCTGTTTCAGTGGCACTGCCAAGAGGCGCATGCTTCATAGCGATCGCCGCGATTGCTTGAGCCGGGAGACTAGCCAAGGCCTCAGCAGAAGCCGTTCTTCCCCGCGCGGTCACCGGTTCAAAATTTCGCATGGCCGCTTTAACTTCCGGTTTAACAAGGCTTGCGGCAAGTTCAGGGAATTCAGTTATCTCTGCTTCAGTTATCTGTCCGGAGATGATCTTGGCAAGCACGTTAGGCCGTTCTTTCGCTCTGGCGATCTCTAGTCTTAAAGGCGCTGTTTTGGTGCCGGGAGCGGCAAAACCGATTGCGGCAGTGAGTTGTTCTACCCCGACGTTTTGAGCAGCGTTTAGCTCAGGCAATTCGACGCTTGCTGACGCAAAGATAACTTGGGCCACATGGCTTTCCGCTATCGGATTCTGTGTTAATTTTTCTAATTGAGGAACATTATCCTGCTCTGTGGTCGTGCCGGCGTTTAATCTTGCCAGCACTTCAGGGTTTGTCTGGGCTTTTAAAATTTCGATTTCTATTTCAGCCGCATTAACAGGTTCTGTTGAAGCGCTCTTGAAAGCATTTGCCAACGTGGTCGGACTTCCTTTTATTATCGCCTCGACACTGGGCCGGAATTTTGCGGCTTCCCCATCATCAAAATTCCTCATAGCCAGAACAACTTCCGGAGAGGACATTTCTGCAACAAGCTCAGCGACACGATTATCCGTAACCTTTTCCCCACGGCTTAATTGGAGCGCGATGTTGGGTTCTTGTTTAACAATATCGACTTGCCTTGCCACATTATCGACATCAAGCGACTCCCTGCGAGGTGAAGCCGCGACAATCCTTTCCGCGATCTTCCTTGTAGGCCTGATCAATAACTGTCTAAAGGATCCCATTGGGTTTGCTCCTCCGGCACTTAAACCGGATAAACCTCTATTGACTGATGGAATCTGCGCGAGTTGTCTAAAAATCCGCCCTCCTGTTCCTTGTTGCGCCATTTCCTGTCTTAACGCCTGAATACTAACCGGTACAGGAGCCCTGGAGACCATCTCAGCAACTACCGTGTCCCTATCAAAAGAAAGCGCAGCAGTCTCAGAATAAGGAGTTTGACTAGCGGTTCGTACCGATAATTGGCTTAACTCAATTGAGCCAACAGGATGACTCGTGACACTAGTTATAAGAGGAAACTTAGTCATAGCGGCAGGGGATACCGGCTGAGGTTGGGCCTGAAATTCGATAATCTCGGCCTCCAATGCGACCGGATTGATATTAGGCATTACTCGATTAACCGCGTTTACGACCGTCCGCGGTTGATAAGTTTGAACAGCACGAACAGCCGCCTCTGTTCTTTGTTGAGACGTAAGCCTTTGAGGTTCCCTTTCTTCTAATCTAAATCCTACCCGCATTGTCTTACCTTGCGTTTCAGTAGCCGCTGTGACCATCGCAAAATCTCTTTGAGGCAAACCGGCTTTAGCCAATGATACATTTTTAGGTATTGCTATCTTTGTTTCTTGAACACGAGGGGCAAGTCTTCGTCCGGCAACGATTGACGCGAACCCTCCGGAAAAATACCGTCTCGGCACAAATTCCAGAGTATCCACGTCAAATTCATTCTTGGTATAGTCATAAACCCCTTTTTTGAAAGCCGCGATGTACTGATTGAAAATTTTATCTTTGGCTGTTTTATCTTCAGCATCCACTCCAGCCGTCTTGTTTTGGTCCACATAAATTTTACCCAGAAGGCTATCTTTAAGGTTTTCCTTATACCACATCGCCAGGATCATGGCGTTGTAGATCTGGCGTAACTGGACAAAATTTTTGCCTTCATTGACTTCTTTTTCTATTTCGGGGATCAAGACTTCACGGACCACATCAGTGGAAGCCTTGCTAATGACCTTGGCGTCTCCTTCAGCCAAATTTTTGGTGCCGAAACGGTCGCTGTCCATGTTATTTTTAAGGGCCAGATAATCTTCTTCCAGCATGACTGACAACCGGCTTTCAACGACCAAAGCGTTCTGCCCCTGCTCAAAAACAACCGCCTTGTCAGGGACGATCCAAATTTTATTAAAAGTATTCATGGGAAGGTCTTTGTTACCGTACATCTTCTTGGCTTTATCATGAATTTTTTGCCAAAACTCACTTCCCGTTTCTCCATCCGGATACATTAATGAGGCGCTTAACTGTTTCAATAAATAATCCTGGGCCAAAAGGTCGCGTCCCATTTCCGTTGTCCCGAAATTTTGGGGGATGATACGCCCGTCTTCATAGGGGGAAAGGTTGACCCACAACTCCTCTTCAGGGATCGTCAAAGCGGCCAGGAAATATTTGACCAGCTTGTCGGCTTCAACCCTCGCGGAGTCTTCATCAAGGTTTTCATTGCCAGTATCAATAATAAAATCGAATTTGAGCGCGTCCGTAGGATCAATCGTGATGGCTTTAATCAAGGTCGGCGTAAACCCCTGGCTTAAGTTCACCATTGTTCCTGGTTCAGGTAAATTGAGTTTTGATTGAGCGTAAAGTGATGCTGGCGACGTGATAAGACTGACGATGAATGTGAGTGAAATAAACGAAGAGAAAATCTGAAAAAGTTTGCTGGAACGTTTCCTTTCAAAAAATTTGTTCATGGTTTGGCCCCCCATCTTTTAAAGAACAGTTAACCATAAAATATATATAAAAAAGATTGAAACTTTACTAAAAAGGTTGGTTTTGGCTTGGACATTTACGATTAAAAGATGATTATTTTTATCAAGACGTAATAATATATAACACTGAATTCTTTTTATGTCAATATGACAAAAGGGGACAGTGTCAAAAAAATCGCGGTCATCCTCAAAAAGGTAAGAGCTTTGGTCGGGGAGCCGGGATTTGAACCCGGGACTTTCTGCTCCCAAAGCAGACGCGCTAGCCAGCTGCGCTACTCCCCGAAATGTGCTTATTTGAAAATAAATAAAAACTAAACGCAAAACAAGAAATTTTGTTCTTCAAAAGTTTTTTAGTATATCACGCCATTTTTGTTATTGCAAAATATTCTTAAATTTGCGGTATTGCACAGATACTCTCGATGATATATAATCGGGACATGAATCGCCGGATCGTTTTTATCTTTCTTGCTCTTATCATGTTGGTAACCATTATCTTCCTGTATTTCAACAAGATCTTTCTTCCCGTTAAAATCAAAGAGTTTGTTGAAAACAAAGCGAGCGCCTATTTAGACCGAACCATTACCATTGAACATATCGGATACACTCCTCTCAAAGGCATGGTCCTCCAAAATATCCGGATATTCAAACAAGATGATTCCAGCCAACCGCTCGCCCAAATTGACGAAATTTCTTTCAATATTATCCTGGCTGAATTTATCAAAAAAAAGACCGTCATTATCCCTAATCTGAAATTCAAAAAACCGTTTATCACTCTAATAAGGGACCCCCAGAAAACATGGAATATTCCTGATCTTTTGAATAAAGCAAGTTCTGCCGAACGCTTTCCTTCTCTAATTATAAGGTCAATTCAAATAAACGATGGAAAGGTGACTTATATTGATCAAACCCAAACTCAAGAATTTTCAGATTCGTTCAGAAATCTCAATGGACATATCCTCATTTCCCTTGATAAAAAACTCCAGTTCTCCCTTAACGGAGAAACATCCAGCAGAGGTTCTACTTTCGCTTTTAAAGGCGATTACCGTTGGCCCTCCGCGCTTCTGGTCAACTCTTTGAAACTAAAGAACTTTTATCCCTTGGATTATCTTTGGCTGTATTTTGATGGAACAATGTTTCCATTCAAAAACGGGTATATCACTTCTGCTGATCTTAACCAGAAATTTAATCAGGGTCAGTTAAAATCCCATGGCAATATCGATATAAGCAACGCGTTGCTGCTTTTTAAAAACGGTCAAAGGGCCACAGGCAACATCAATCTCCGTAATACCCAAATAAACTGGCATGACAATAAACTGGATATGACAGGTCAAGTCCTGGCCCCAGCCGTCACAATTTTCCTGGGGGCAGATCAAGAAATCAACGCGGATATTTCTGGAGATATTCAATCTCTTTCAGTCCATGATAACAATTTCTCGATAGAGGCTAATCTGACCATGGATAACGCCAATATCCAAACAGGAAAAAATCAAAACGTTCAAGGTAAAATCACAGCCCAAAATTTTTACCTGGAAATGCTAACGCAGGAGCAAGAAATCAAAGCAGGCGGAAATTTAAATATTGAAGGAGCTAAAATTCAGCTGGATGACATGATTTTACATGGAAATCTTAAAGCCGATAAGACAAGCCTGGCTTTTCGTGATCAATCATTGCGCATGATCACTGACTTAACTATGCGAGACGCCAGACTGGATTTGCCGGACCAAAGACAAATGACGGCCAATATCGATGCTCCTGAAACCCATGTGACCTTTGTCAATAACCAATGGACCGTTTCGGGAAATATTGCTGTCCATGACGCCAACCTGCCGCTCACCACAGAACAAAAGTTCCTTGGTAATACCCAAATCAAGCTATCTTTCGAATATAACCCTTACTCGTTCCAGAAAATAAATTACTCCGCCGCCATCCATTTTGAAAACGATACACTCACAGGCGTACCCCGCCTGGGTGATATCAACGCGATCACCGGGACAGTGAATGTCATTCCAGATCAACTTCAGACCGATGGATTATCGCTGATCGCGCATAATTCCGATTTATCCTTGTCCGGGATCCTGACCGATTTTGCTCATCCTGCCATACAAGCCAGCCTCGTATCGGACAAAATGGACCTCAACCGGTTTTCTTTGGCCGTTCCCGAACTTCTAAAAAAAATAGAGGGGAATATCAACGGACAAGCTTCCGCCGTGGCTAATTATAAGGGCCCTCTCGCCAGACTGAACGACAGTGATTTTGGCGTGACCCTTAACCTTAAAAACGCGACTCTGGATTTAAAAAAACTGGGTTCTCCCATCAAAGGGATTTCAGGACAGCTGGATTTTAAAAATGATTACCTGGCCTGGCAAAATTTACGAATTATCTATAACGATACCGCGTATGCTCTGACAGGAAACTTGACTCGCTTACCCCAACCACTGATCTCAACGACTGTTTCCTCCGAAAAATTAGCCCTGTCAAGCCAATGGCAGATTGTAGGAGATACCTTGCGGATCAATTCATTCAGCGGTCATTATTTTAATTCTTCTTTCTCTTTCCAGGGCAGCGTCTCTTCTTGGACTCACCCTGACCCTTTATATAATATTGAAGGAAAAGCCACCCTGGCTTTAGATGACCTGCCCCTGTTACTTCCCCAATGGCAATCGAGTATCGATCCCCTTAAACCTACTGGATCCTTGGCTCTCGAGGGCTCTTTTTCAGGAAGAAAAAATAACTGGCGGGACTGGCAATTAACATTAACAGGCCAAGCCTCTCAAATCTCCCTCAATCAATTTCCATTCAACAATACATTTATCGAATACAAACAAAGTGATCGAACGGTCAGCCAGTTCGATATTGTCTCAGAAATTTATGACGGTAAACTGATGGCGTTTTCTTCCGTTGACCTTTCTAAAGAAACTCCACCCATCGATTCAGTCATTCAACTGAATAACCTGGATCTGATGAAATACCGTAAAGAGCATGGATCAAAAATCCAACCCCTGTCCGGTAAACTATCGACGCGCGCAAGTTTAACAGGACCTCTAACGCTCCCGGAACAGTTAACAGGGGAAGGAACCATTGATATTTCAAATGGGTATCTTGGACAATTAATCCCGCAGCTTGAAGAGGTTATTTATACCAGCGCCCATGCTGATTTCACCGTTCGGGACAAAAAATTCATAACGGAAAACGGTAAAATTATGAGCAGTTCCATGGATCTCAACGCCAAAGGATGGATTGATTTCTCTAAAAACATCAACTTCGATATCGAACCAGGGCTTCATCGCGGATATCAGCCTGACAATGACACGATCAATATTGATCCTACCTCTGCGTTGACCAGGATGGTCCACATCAAATTAACAGGGACTCTTGATCATCCGGTCAAACAGGTCAATGCCTCTCCTAAAAAAATCATTGAAGGTACAACGGGTGTGATCAAAGAAGGCATCGGAACGATATTGGAGGAAATTTTTTAAAGTGGGTATTATACTGCCTTCCTCTATTCGCCTTTCCAAGGAGAGGCAGTATACTTCTCAAGAACAATTCTCAGTCTCTTAAAAGCCCGCGCGCGGTGACTGATCCTGGCTTTGATCGCCGGGTCAAGCTGACCAAAAGTTTTTTCATGCCTAGGGATATAAAACAACGGATCATAGCCGAACCCGTTTTTTCCTTTTGAATAAAAACTGATGACACCTCCGCATGATCCACCCACCACTTCAAGGACCTCTGTTCCAACCACTAATGCTATCCAGCATCTGTATCTGGCCTGCCGCTGCTCATAGGGCACAGCGCGTAAAAGACGTAATAATTTTAAATTATTTTTTTTATCTGTGGCGCCTTCACCAGAAAAACGCGCGGAATAGATCCCGGGACGATTTCCCAACGCATCGACTTCCAATCCCGAATCCTCCCCTAACGTTGGCTTATTAGTATACTGGGCGATAATCCTGGCTTTGATCAAGGCGTTCTCGGCAAATGTTCGGCCATCCTCAACAATGGGGGGATGCCCCGGGTAATCAGCTAATGAAGTGATTTTCAAATCCAAATCGCTCAACAGCTCCCTGATTTCCCTTAACTTCCCTTGGTTGGTTGTGGCGATGACCAATTCTCTCATCATAAATCCTTGGGACCAAAATCTCTCCCCCTTACCCAATGTTCAAACCCTTCAACTGTTTCTTCTGTATATCAATTAATTGTTTAATCCCGCTTTTGGCCATATCCAACAATTTATCCAGCTCTCCTTTGGAAAACGATTTACCTTCACCGGTCCCCTGGATCTCAACAAACTTTTCTTTACCCACCATGACAACATTCATATCCATATCCGCTTTAGAATCCTCTTCATAATCAAGATCAAGCAACATGTGGCCGTTGGTGATGCCGGCGCTGATCGCCGCCACGTAATCGATTAACGGGATTTCAGAAAAGACTGATTCCTTCTTCAAGCGTTTAAGCGCCAACGCCAGCGCGATAAAACCTCCGGTGATCGAAGCCGTTCGCGTGCCTCCATCCGCCTGGATCACATCACAATCAATCTTAATAGTCCTCTCCCCCAATTTCTTGAGATCAACCACACATCTTAAAGAACGGCCAATGAGCCGTTGAATTTCCATCGTGCGTCCTGAATTCATATTTTTTTCCCGCTGGATTCTCACATTCGTTGATCTCGGCAACATCCCATATTCCGCCGTGACCCAACCTGACCCTGTATTCTTTAAAAACGGCGGGACGCTCTCCTCAACAGAAGCCGTGCAAATCACTTTGGTATCTCCAAACCCGATCAAACAAGCTCCTTCAGCGTGTTTGCTGTAATCTTTAGTCACTGCTATTTCACGCAGTTGATTGGGTAATCGGCCATCATGTCGTTTCATAGAAAATCCTTTCTTAAAGTGATGCGTGGTACGAGATACGTGATAAAAAAATTTCTTCTGTTAAAAATTTGAATTCATTTTGCGCTGAATATGTTCCCGCTCTCTTATCCCTTATCATTTTTATATTCCGCCGTCACGGTCGTTCCAATCCCTCCACGGGGATTCATGACAACTTCTATTGTTGCCCAACGCGGCCTACAGGCCTTGACAAAATCTTCGAGAACCTTATTAGCCACATGTTCGTGGAAAATCCCGATATCCCTGTAGGAAACCAGATAAAATTTCAACGATTTTAACTCAACGCATACCTTGTCCGGCCTGTAAGAAATATTAATGACAGCAAAATCCGGCAATCCCGTTTTGGGACAAATACATGTGAATTCAGGAATATTTAAATCAATCCCATAATCTTTATCGGAATATTTATTTTCCCACACCTCAATCTCGGGTGTCTTCAAATCACGGATGTTCTCTTGAAGATCCTCATAAGGACTTTTCTTTCGCCCCATCCATCATCTCCTTATTTTGCGTTACCTTATCTTCATAAATTTATGCACCTGCGGCAAGACCCGGACGTTTTTTAAAAATCTCAAACAGAAAGCCTGATATTCCAAACATTTTTTGATGACGCCATCACCCAAATCATATGTATTCGGCTGCAGGATACAAAGTATCCCGGCATCAACCGAAGAGAGAAGATCTACCGTTCGTTCAATATCCGCTTTTTGAGTGTCACTGGAAATGACTGTCTTGACAAAAACTTCCTTGCGTAAGGCGATCCTCAAAAATGCTTCATGTTCCTCCCAGAAGGGCTGACATTTGGTTGATGAGGGCAGCTTGATGTCCATAGCGATGGCGTCCACATCATCGATGACCTTCAGCAATTGGTGGGGCAGAACCCCATTGGTTTCCAGATGAGCCGGTCTTCCGGCCTGTCTTAATGAGGGGAGCAGCGTTTTTAAAAAATCTGCCTGTACCAGAGGTTCTCCTCCAGTTAGACTAACGGAATGGGAA
>Ga0247727_10009487_pt1 | contig 17617 bp, 9 predicted proteins | sample WisWelCaveWW1625_FD_202498 | JGI IMG/M metagenome (GOLD analysis project Ga0247727, IMG submission 202498) | Biofilm microbial communities from Wishing Well Cave, Virginia, United States - WW16-25 | ecosystem: Environmental > Aquatic > Deep subsurface > Groundwater > Cave microbial mat | place...
CGATTTCGCAGTAGGTGCCCAGATGATTGTCAACAGCATTGACAATTCTTTGGCGCAGTTCTATGGGATAGGCTGTCATGCGAAAAAATACACAATAAACCTATCCACTCAAATGAAAAGTGCTATATTTCAAGAAAGAGAGAGAATGATACCATGGAAAACAATCTGCTCTTAGGCCTTCTTTTAGTTATTGCTTTTAGCATCGTCGCCTTTTTAACCCGAAAAAAAAACAGAATAAGCTTTGATTTTCACCCAGAAACTTCAGCACGAAGGTACGCTTGAGCCTGGCGCCCTTGGCTTTGTAAACCACTCCATGCCGCCTTCACTCTTCGCTCCCCTCACCCTTCACCTTATCCTCAACGCTGCAATCCCACCTTCTTGAGCAGCGCAATAAATCTCGGCTGCGCGCGCAGGGAATCGGCGAACGGCTCCACTTTGAGGAAGACGAGATAGTTGGAGCGCGCTTCACAGGCTTGTTCCAGCGCGGTGAGCGCCTGCTCCTGTTGATCCAGACCGAGATGGATCAAGACCAAATGCGCGGGCGAAACCTGCTGCTGCGCCGATTGTTGCAATTCATGGAGGATCTTCACGCCCTCATCTTTCTTTCCCGACACGCCATACGCATAGGCGAGCAACGCGGCGGCCATGGGATTGCCGCCGGAAAGATCAAAAGCTTTTTGCAGCTCCGCAATGGCTTCCTCGAACACGCCTTTTTGCGCGTAAGCGGCGCCCAACACGAGCCGCGCTTGCACGAAATTCGAATCCAGCTCGAGCGTCTTGCGATACTGCGCGATGGCCTCGTCGTAACGGCGCATGTAATAGAAGATCACGCCCAATTGCGTGTTGATGATGAGCGAGAGCGGATCCAATTCCAAAGCTTGCCGTTCTTCGGCAAGGGCTTCTTCGAACCGGCCCAGCGCCGCCAAATAATGCGCGTAGCGATGGTGCGCTTCCGCATAACTCGGGCTTAAAGCGAGCACGCGCTGAAATTCCCGCTCCGCGTTCGGCCAATCCCACTCGTATGTGAATCGGATATTGGCCAGCGCGGCATTGGCTTCGACAAGAGTTTCATCGATCGCCAACGCCCGCAGCGCTGCGGCCTTTGCTTTGGGGATGATGTCCTTGGGCGCCAGTCCGCCATATTCAATGGTGCCGAGCGCAGTATAAGCGTCCGCCAATCCCGCGTAAGCCAAAGCGCAGGTCGAATCCACTTCAAGGGCGCGCTCGAAATACTCGAGGCCGCGCTGAATGCCCTCCGCGGTTCTCTGATTCCAAAAATACCGGCCTCGCAAAAAGAGAGTATAAGCTTCGAGATTCCCGGCCCCCTTTTGCACGAGCTTTTGCTTTTCTTCCCGCAGCAGCCGGAGCTGCAACGCCTCCGCGACTTGTTGGGCGATGTCGCTCTGAATCGCAAACACATCCGCGAGCGGGCGGTCATAATTCTGCGTCCAAAGATGCTCCTGGCTATGCGACTCCACGAGCTTCACGGTGATCCGCAGCATGCTGTCGGCCTTGCGCACGCTGCCCTCCAATATCGTCCCGGCTTTCAGCTCGCGGCCGATCACGACCACGCTCTTGCCGGTGTTTTTATACTGCATGACCGAAGTTCGGGAGATCACTTTGAGACTGCCGATCTTCGAGAGCGTAGAAATCAACTCTTCGGTCATGCCCTCGGCAAAGTATTCCTCCTCGGCATTCGGGCTGATATTGATAAAGGGCAAGACCGCGATGCGGTGCGCGTTGAGCGGAGCGCTTTCTTTCTTTTTTTCCGTGTCGCGCCAATAATAGAACCCCGCTCCGCTGAGCAAGGCGAGCGCGCTTGCAATGGCGCGCCGAAACCAAGTGCGTTTTCTTTGCGGCAGTCTTGCTTTGATCGTTGGTTGCTTTGCCGCGTCAGGCGCGCGTATTTTTTTGAGCGCCGGCAAATCGACGGACATTTCCTCCATGCTCTGAAAGCGCTCCTCCGGATTTTTGGCCAACGCCCGGCTCACAATCCCTTCCCATGCTAACGCGAGCGCGGTCCGTCCCAACGCAAGCGGGATCATCGGCTCCGGCTCGTCGTTCAAAATCGAATAGATCACCGGTGGATCCGATTCACCTTTGAAAGGCAGTTGCCCGGTGAGCATCTCATACAACACGACCCCGAGCGACCAGATGTCGGTGCGATGATCGACGCTCTCGCCTTGCATTTGCTCGGGGGACATGTAAGAGATGGTTCCCATCCTCGCCGGCGTTTTGGTGATGCCGGCAGCGCCCATCAGTTTCGCCAAGCCAAAGTCGATGATCTTCACCACGCCATTGTTCGTCACAATCACATTCGCGGATTTGATGTCGCGATGGATGATGCCGTGCTCGTGCGCCTTCGCCAAACCTTGCGCGATTTGAATCGCAATGTCGATCACCCCGTCCACCGGCAATCGATTATCGCATACTTTCTTTTTCAGCGTCTCGCCTTCATAGTAAGCCATCGCAATAAATAATTGCCCGTCGTCGGCCTCTCCAATTTCGTAGATCGTGCAGATATTGGGATGATCGAGGGAGGAAGCAGTCCGGGCCTCGTGTATAAAACGCGCCTTGGCCTCGTCGTCGCGGGTGAGATCCGGTGGCAGGAATTTGAGGGCGACGATGCGCTTGAGCCTGGTGTCCTCGGCTTTGTACACGACGCCCATGCCGCCGCCGCCGAGTTTGGCGAGGATTTGGTAGTGGGATACTGTCTTGCCAATCATAACTTACTTCCGTTTCGTGGCATCAAATCTTTCCATAAGAAAGACCGGCCACGACGCCAAAATTTCACAGTCATGCCTCAGGCGCTGGGACTGTCGAAGGAGGAAACGGCTTGGGCCTTGTGTATAAAACGCGCTTTAACTTCCTCGTCGCGGGTGAGATCCGGTGGCAGGAATTTGAGGGCGACGATGCGCTTGAGCTTGGTGTCCTCGGCTTTGTACACGACACCCATGCCCCCGCTGCCGAGTTTTGCAATGATGCGATAATGTGAAATCGTCTCGCCAATCATGGAGAGGTTCTCCTGTGGCGGTTCCACAAATCATTCGAATGTTTTTTCAGGTGAGTTCAGAGCGCAAAACTAATAAAAATTCCAAGAATTTCAAGATGATTCTTTTGCTTGCCAATCCTCTCACCGTCAAACTTGCGCGCAAAATCCTTTCTCACCTCTCTTCATTATTACTGCTTTGCTGCTAATATTCCCAGCGTGGGCAAGCCGCAAACAAAAAAAAAATTTGTAAGCGGATTTAACGGATTCAGCGGATGCTGACCAGGTGTATCCGCTTGCTCCGTTCAATCCGCTTACAGAAAAGTTTTTGCTTTAAAAGCAAAGCTTTCACTTTTAAGAGAATAGTATAAGAGACGGGAAGCTCTTCTTTTCGCTTCAGGCACGAAGCTCTCCGGCAGCCTTTGCGCAAGCATTTCCTACCTCCGCGTTTTTATGCGCCGAATCGTTCACAGATCTTGACACCAACGTCCGAGGGAATTTGGGCATGCACAAACGAATCCTCTTTGCCATTCTTGCTGCGACCTTTTGCGTTTCAACCTCTTCTGCTTGGCCGCAATTACGTTACGGGCCTTATATTCAAAACACTTCTTATGACCGCGCCACGATCGTGTGGTACACGGCGACGATAACGCCCGGCATTCTGCGTTACGGCCCGGCCCCCGGCAATTGGCAGAATGAAATCACCGTGGCAACAGACTCCGCGCATTTCGTGGAAGTGACGGGTTTGGCTGCCGATCAACGCTATTACTATGAAGCCGCCACCCCAACTACCGTGCTCGCAACAGGCGCGGAATATTATTTCGACACGCACCCCGAAGTCGGTTGCACCAAACCTTTCACTTTCGCGGCTTTCGGCGACATCGGAACTTTAGAGCAACAACAACTCGACGTGGCCGCGCGCTTGAAACTGAACCAAGATCAGCATGACTTCAGCCTGCTCTTGGGCGATTTGGTCTACAGCAGCGGCGAGCGCATAGATTACAAGCCGAAGTATTTTGACATTTACCAAGACCTCATTCGCCACGAAACGTGGTGGGCCGGTTTGGGCAATCACGACGTCCGCGACAACAACGGCGCGGCGTATTTCGAGTTCTTCGTCACCCCCGCGAACAATCCCTACAACCGCGAGCACTTCTATTCATTCGATTACGGCAGCGCGCACGTCGTTGCGATTGACAACGAGCTGCAGCTCGAGGAGCCGGGGCGCACCGAGCAGAATAATTGGATCCGCGCGGACTTGCAAGACGCGGTCAATCGCGGCCAGCGCTGGCTCATCGCCTATTGGCATGAAGCCCCATATTCCGGCGGCAGCCATAGCGGCGACGGCTTTGCCAAAACCAACTTCGTTCCCATTATGGACGAGTTCGGCGTTGACCTCGTGCTCAGCGGCCATTCGCACGTGTTGGAGCGCACGTTTCCGATGGTGAATGGCGCGGCCATCAACACGCATCCCAATCAATACACGAAGAACGGCCATGCGCCCGGCGCCGTTTACGTCGTTTCCGGCGCGGGCGGCGAGGAGGTGCCGCTGGAACTACCCGGCCTTCCGATGATGGCGTTCCAACTCGGCAATATGGCGGGTTATGCCGTCATCACGATCGACAGCGATACGTTGCTCGGACATTTCATCACAAAGACCGGCGCGACACTCGATCCGTTTCGCATCATCAAAACCGGCATGCCGCCGATTGCGAAACAACCCGTCCTAAATTCCATCACCAATATCACACTCGCAGAAGGCGACACGATCACTCATTGGCTCAATGCGACGATTGCAGACACGAGCAGTCCGACCACGATGACCATCATCGGCTTGCCGGCATTTGCAAACTTCACGGACCTGGGCAATGGTCATGGCCGCCTCGACCTCACACCGAGTTTTTATCAAAGCGGAACATACGCCAATCTCAAGCTCACGGTGGAGAATAGTTGCGCTTCCTCAGCGAAGTTTTTTTCCATCACCGTGAATGAAGTCACGGATCCGCCGGCGTTGCAAGCCGTCGGCAATCACACGATGGATGAAGCTGCGACGCTCACACTCACGCTCAGCGCAATCGATCCCAATGCCGATGCTTTGACCTTCTCTATCAATCCCATACCTCCCTTCGCAACGCTCACGCCGTTGACGAGCAACTCGGCGCAACTTTCTTTCACGCCGAACTACCGGCAAGCCGGCGTTTATCCTTTCATCATTTCAGTTACCGACGGCCATGCGCGGGACACGGAGCAGGTCACGCTCACGGTGAATGACCTCAATCGTCCGCCGCGAATTGACAGTCTCATCGCCGAGCCGAATCCGGTGGGAGATGATGCCACCTCGGCTTTGCAAATCTTCGCGAGCGATCCCGACGAGGGTGATAGCATTTCTTACGCTTGGAATGCCAACGCCGGCACCATCACCGGCAGCGGCGCGAACGTCACTTTCGTTCCGCCGATTGTAACGGATAGCAGCATCGTGCCGATCATCGTCGAAGTGAGCGACGGCGTGGGCGGCTCCGAATATGACACGCTCGCGGTGCGCGTGTATCACGTCAATCGCGCGCCCGTTGCAAATGCCGGCGCGAATCAATTCGTCACCGAAAGCGACACCGTGCGTTTGAACGGCTCGGCTTCGAGTGATTTCGACGCGCAGACTTTGCGTTACCGTTGGCGGCAACTTACCGGCGTTGCAGTTGCGCTGTCGGATTCACAAGCCGCGCAGCCGTTCTTCCTCGCGCCCAAGCCGGATCAAGTCACGGCTTTCCGGTTTGAATTGGTCGTGAATGATAGCCTCGTCGATAGCCCGCCTGACACGGTTGCGATCGACGTCAATGCGTTGCCCATTATTGCCGAGGGCATCGTCGCCCCACTCAACACAATCGGAGATGACACGACGCTCACGCTCAACGCGAATGTGAATGACGCGGACAACGATTCGTTGACATTCACGTGGACAACCTTGCACGGCGCGCTCACCGGCGCGGGTTCATCGGTTCTATTCACGCCGCCCATTGTTGCCGAAACCATGCAAGCCGCCGTCAATCTCAACGTGAATGACGGGCGCGGCGGCGAGGCCAATGCGAGCCGCATCATTGCGGTTTATCATGTCAATCGCGTGCCGGTCGCAAATGCGGGCAACGATCAGTCCGTCGCTGAAAGCGATACGGTGCGATTGAATGGGCAAGCCTCGAGCGACTTCGATCCGCAAACTTTGAGCTATCACTGGCAACAACTCACGGGCACGTCGGTCGCGCTTCTCAACGCTGCGACGGCGCAACCTTTCTTCATTGCCCCGAGGCCTGATAGTGTGTTCCATTATCTTTTTGCATTGACCGTGAATGACGGCGAAGCGAACAGCGCGCCCGATACCGTCGATATTTTTATCAATGCCCTGCCGCGCGCGAATGCCGGCGCCGATCAATCCGCCTCCGAGGGGCAAAGCGTTTTGTTGAATGGCAACGCCTCGGATGATTGGGAAGGACAACCTTTGCAGTATCGCTGGCGGCAACTTGCGGGCATTGCTGTCGCGCTTTCGGATTCGCAGGCCGCGCAGCCGAGCTTCATGGCCCCGCGTCCGCAAAACGGCGCGTTCAATTTTCTGTTTGAATTGGCCGTGAACGATGGCCGCGATGACAGCGTGCCGGACACGGTCGGAATTTTGATCAACGCGCTGCCTTTGGCCAATGCCGGCGCGGATCAATTCGTCACTGAAGGCGATTCGATTGCGCTCGAAGGTTCGGCTTCAAATGATCTTGAAGGCCATGCGCTCGCGTATCATTGGCGGCAACTCAACGGCGTTGCCGTCGCGCTTTCGGATTCACAAAGCGCGCAGCCGCGTTTCGTTGCGCCGTTGCCGAACGGCGAAGCGAACTTCGCGTTCGAGTTGGTGGTGAATGATAGCATCATCGACAGCCGGCCCGACACGGTGAATGTGCATATCAACACCAAGCCGCGCATTCTTGCCGGCATCAGCGCGGCGCAGGATACGATTGGCGACGACGCAACATTGGAGCTCGCAGTAAATGCAATTGATGCCGACAATGATTCGCTCGTTTTGAATTGGAGCACAACGCTCGGCACGCTCATTGGCAACGGCGCGAACGTCACGTTCAACCCGCCGATCGTGACTTCACCAACTCCTGCGCTCGTCACGTTGGAAGTCAATGACGGCCGCGGCGGCATCGCGCGCGATAGTCTCGCTTTGGTCGTCACGCATCCGAATCGTTTGCCCATTGCTCGCGCGGGCGCGGATCAATTCATCACCGAGGCGGATACCGTTTTTCTCGATGGCAGCTCATCGAATGATTTTGAGAATGGCGTGCTCAGTTTTCTTTGGCGACTACTCACCGGCGTTGTGGTTGCGCTTTCGGATTCACAATCCGCGCAGCTGTTTTTCATCGCGCCGAGGCCCGATCAAACCGCGAGCTTTGCTTTTGAGTTGATGGTGAGCGACAGTCTTGCGCAAGGCGCGCCGGACACGGTGATAATCAACATCAACAGCTTGCCGATTATTCACAGCGGGATCAGCGCAGCGCACGATTCGATTGGTGATGACAGCGCGCTCGCGTTGAGCGCATCCGTGAGCGACGCGGACGGCGATTCGTTGCAATATGATTGGTCCGCCACTTTCGGCGCAATCACGGGAACGGGCGCAAACGTGACGTTCACGCCACCGGTCGTGACGCAAGATTCGATGGCGATCATTGCATTGCAAGTGCGCGACGGTCGCGGCGGCTCAACAAGCGCGCAACGCAGCTTTTTTGTTTATCATGTGAACCGTTTGCCGCTCGCCGTTGCCGGACAAGATCAGCTCGTCACCGAAGGCCAAAGCGTAACTTTGAACGGCGCGGGTTCGAGCGATTTCGAGCAGCAGCCTTTGACTTATCATTGGCAACAACTCACAGGCGTGAGCGCGACACTTTCGGATTCAAGTGCAGCCGCGCCGGCATTCATTGCGCCACACCCGAACGGCGAAACGCATTTCCAGTTCGAGTTGTTGGTTCATGACGGCATTGCTTTCAGCGCGCCGGATACGGTCACGATCACCATCAACAGAAAGCCGCTGCTTCCGAATGGAATTGTGGCGGCGCACGACACCATCAGCGATGACATGACGCTCGCGCTGCAAGCATTGGCGACGGACGCGGATAACGACTCGTTGGCGCATCAATGGTCAGCAACAGCCGGAACGTTCAGCGGCGCGGGCGCGAATGTGAATTTCGCTCCGGCATTCGTTACCGATACGATCACCGCAAAAATTTACTTGCGCGTGAGCGACGGCAAAGGCGGCAGCGTGAGCGACAGCACTCAGGTCGTTATCTATCACGGCAACGATGCGCCGGTGGCGCGCGCGGGCGTTGATCAATTCGTCACGGAAGGCGACACGGTTAAATTAAACGGCGCGCAGTCCGGCGATCCCGAACAGCAGAGCTTGAGTTATCTCTGGCAACAAATTCACGGCGCGCCGGTCGCGCTTTCCGATTCGCACGCGGTTGCGCCCACGTTCATTGCGCCGCGCGCGACGCCGGATACGGCTTTGCGCTTCGCGCTCATTGTGAATGACGGCTATGATGCGAGCGCGCCGGATACGACGCAAATCAACGTGAACAATCTGCCGATCATAACGAGCCTCAGCGCCGCGCAGGATTCCGTTGCCGATGAAGACACGCTCGCGGTGAGCGCTTCCGTGTCCGACGTTGACGGCGATTCGCTGACGCTGTTTTGGACCACGAACCTCGGCTTTCTGAATAGCAATGGCGCGAGCGCGCTTTTTCTTCCTCCCCCAACAAAAAATCCTTTGATGGCGATGATCAAGCTCCGCGTGGTTGACGAACACGGCGGCGAAACACAAGATAGCCTCGCGCTCAAAGTTTATCATCGCAACGAGCAACCGGTTGCGAACGCGGGCGCGGATCAAAGCGTGGCCGAGGGCGATCTCGTTACGCTCGAGGGTCGCGGCTCGAACGATCCCGAGCAAGACCCGCTCTCTTATCATTGGCGGCAAATCGCCGGGCCGGCAATTGTGTTTATGAATGCCGACAGCGCGCAGCCTTCTTTCTATGCAGCGGGTGTGACGACGCAAACGCGCGTCGATATCGAGCTGATCGTCAACGACAGCGAACTCGCGAGCACGCCCGATACGGTTGCAATCATGATCGCTGCGATTCCCGAAACTTTGGGCGAGACCACTTTCGCGGTTGCAGCCGATGCGCTCGTGCGCCAAAGCAAGCCCGCAAAAAACTACGGCGCCGAGACCGCTTTGGAAGTCGAGTTGAATCCGCCGCGACGCTCCTATTTGCGTTTCAAAGTGAGCGGCATTCTCGGCCCGATTCACAGCGCAAAGCTGAAATTGCGCGCGGGCGATGATGCGCCTTCCGGCGGCGAGGTTCACGCGGTGAGCGATACTTTATGGAGCGAGACCGGCATCAATTACAACAACGCGCCGCCTTATGCCGCCGCTATCTTGGCGCAGTTCGGAAGCATGATCGACAACACCGATTACGAGGTCGAGGTCACGCCGGGCATGAACGACAATCGCGCCGTGAGCTTTGCGCTGATTTCCAACCATGCGGAGCCGGCGCAATTCTTCTCGCGTGAAAGCGCGAACCCGCCGCAGTTGTGGGTGAAGCACGGCCAGTCTTCGAACCTCGCGCCGAAAATTCTTTCCGGCCCGATTGCGAATCCCAATCCCGTCAGCGATAACGCAACGGCCAACGTGAGCATGCACGCGCTCGATCTCGACGGCGATCCGTTGCAATACACGTGGACCACGACCTTCGGAACGCTTTCGGGCAGCGGCGCGAGCGTGACCTTCACGCCTGCGAACGTTGCGCGAGACACCTCGGCCACTATCAGCGCGCAGATTGCGGACGGCAAAGGCGGCGTGATCACCGGGCAAACTACGCTCGCCGTGTTGTTTGTGAATGATCCGCCGCTTGCCGATGCCGGCGTTGATCAAGCCGTGGACTATGCCGAGACGGTGACGTTGAACGGCGCAGCTTCGTATGATCCCGAAGGCAAGCCTTTGACGTTTGCATGGCAACAGATCGCCGGGCCGGGTGTGACATTGTCGAACGCGAGTTCCGCGACGCCGGCTTTTGTCGCGCCCACATTGGCAGGCGCAGCGACGTTATCATTTCAGCTCCTCGCCACGGATGAGGCTTTCGCGAGCGCGCCGGACACGGTTCACGTCGCAGTCGATGATCGCACAGTGACGCTCAATTTTACGGCGAGCCTCGATGGCTATGTCAACGACGCTTTTCCGAACACGAATTACGGCAGTGATTCAACATTGGTAGCCGCAGGCGATCCTCAACGGCGCGCAGTTTATTTGCGCTTCGAGGTGAGCGGCGTTGCGGGCGAAATGAGAGCGGCAACGTTGCAATTGTGCGCGAGGGCGAATGGCGCGCTCGGCGGCGCGCTCAACTTGATCAGCAATTCTTCATGGACGGAAACCGGGCTGCTCGCGAAGAATGCGCCGACCGTCGACGGGCCGGAGCTTGGAAGCTTGGGACGCATTCAGAAAAACGTCTGCTATACTTTCGACGCGCTTAATCAGGTTTGGGGAGACGGCGTTTATAATTTCGTTCTGCGTTCGGATAGTCTGGCGCGCCACATCTCGCGCGAAGGAACGCAGCCGCCGCGCTTGCTCATCAAGTATCTTCCGGTTGCGAATTGGCAAACACAACGTCCGCTTGCAAATGCCGGCGCAAATCAGAGCGTGACTTCCACGAGCACGGTCACGCTTGCGGGCAGCGCGTCATCCGATCCCCAAGGCCAGGCCTTGCAATTCTATTGGACGCAAATCAGCGGCGTCGCCGTGGCCTTGTCGAACTTGCACGCGGTCGCGCCGACTTACCTTGCGCCGGCCTCCGCAGAGGGAACGACGTTAGCATTTCAACTCACTGTGAGTGACGGCAAGTATGCGAGCACGCCGGATACCGTGCAGGTGAGCGTCGCCGCGCCGATTCAAACCGCGACTTTCACGGCTACGGCCGATGCTTATGTTGATTCGAAATCTCCCAAGAAAAATTACGGCACGAACGGCTCGCTGTATGCGCAAGGCACGCCGATACGCCGCAGTTATCTCCGCTTCAACGTCACCGGCATTTCCACTCAAGTGCAGTCCGCCATCGTGCGCGTCGCGGCGAGCGTCACCGGGCCTTCGGGCGGCGCGATTCACAAGATCAGCAACAACTCGTGGACCGAAGCCGGGCTGACTTATAACAACGCGCCGCCTGTTGACGGGCCGGAGTTGAGTCGCGTGGGCAGCATCGTCAAAAAACAATTTTATGAGTTCAACGTGACGAGCGCGATTACCGGGCCCGGCACTTACAACTTCGCGCTGGTCTCCAATAATGCTTCGGAGACGAAACACACCTCGCGCGAATCCGGCACGCCGCCGCAGTTGATCATCAAGTATATTACAAACGCGGGGAGCTTGGCAAAAGAAGGCGAAGAGGAGGGTGTTGAAGAAGAGGAAACGTTGCCCAAGGCTTTCGAGTTGTATCCGAGTTATCCCAATCCGTTTTTGGTGTCGCTGTTGGCCGAGCCGGTGACTTTGAAATATGCGCTCAAAGAGCCCGGCCACGTCACGTTGCGCATCTACAATTCGATCGGTCAAATCGTGCGCACGCTGGTGCATGAAGAAAAAACCGCCGGGCTGCATTGGATGCGCTGGAACGGCCGCGATCAACACGGTCAAGACACGGGCACCGGGATTTATATCTATCGCATCGAGGTGCAAGCGAACAACGGCGAGCGCTACGTGGCAACGCGGAAGATGATGAGGGTGAAATAACCCGGCGAGCCTGCCGAAAAAGCAATTCCGCGCCTTTGGGAGGAACACGGCGGGCTGATTTATAATTTGGGCTTGCGGTTGTGTCGCGACCCCGAGAGCGCCAGAGATTTGATGCAGGAGACTTTCCTTCGCGCCTTCCGCAATTGGCATCAGTTCGAAGGCCGCTCCAGCGCCGCCACCTGGCTCTACACCATCGCCGTACGAACGCACAAACGAGTTGGCCGCCGACTCAAAGGGCGCCACATGAAACCGCTTGCCAGTTTGTTGTCTACTTGGGAAGAAGAAATTTCGGATATTGCCTGCGACGAAGAGGGCCCGCTGGAGGAAGTCTTGCGACAAGAGGCTCGGGAGGCGATTTATCGTGCGCTGGGCAGTCTGCCAATCGATTTCCGCGTGACGCTCACTCTTAAAAACATTATGGAATTTTCGGTGGCGGAGGTTGCGCGGGTATTGGGAATCAAAGCAGCAACGGTCAAGACCCGTGCCCATCGCGCGCGCCTGTTGTTGCGCGAGGAATTGGCAAAACCGCTTCCCAAACGTAAGGCCTCGCCGAATGATTCTTCACGACGAGTCTGCCTCGATCTGTTGTATGCCAATCAGCGAGCGCTGGACCGTGGGGTGGAGTTCCCGCTGGCCAAAGGCGAGTTGTGCTCGCGTTGTCGTGTCCTGTTGGCGACACTTGATCTTGCTTACGACTCCTGTATCAAGCTCAAAAGCGGAGAGCTTCCCGAGCCTCTGCGGAAACTTTTGCTTCTAGAGGCCGGCTCGATTTCAACTCGACGCCTGCGAGCCGTCGCCGCTTTCTGATCACGAGGCCGAAAAGTTTTCCACGCATCCACTTGTAAGACCTGCATCCCAATCCGCCCCGAAACCAGGTGTTGGGAACCTTTTCCCGAACGGGTGTCACTAATCCCATAAAGGCGCCTTATAAACAGTTCTGCAGCCTCCGGCAACAGAAAGACTATTTCAGAAAATTCGCGCATGACACAAACACGCCTCGGCCTGAAAGAAAACTGGCAACAGTTCACGCTGCTGGTCATCATCAATGCCTTTGTCGGCGGCATGGTGGGAATGGAGCGCGCGATACTGCCGCAAATTGCCGAAGCGGAGTTTCACCTTGCCGCCAAAACCGCCATCCTGTCTTTCATCATGGTTTTCGGCATCGCCAAGGCGCTCGCCAATTATTTCACCGGCGCGCTCGCCAATCGTTTCGGCAGAAAAACTTTGCTCACGCTCGGCTGGCTCTTCGGCATTCCGGTGCCGTTTATTCTCATGCACGCGCCCAATTGGAATTGGATTGTGGCGGCGAATATTCTGCTGGGCATCAATCAGGGTCTCGCATGGTCGAGCACGGTCGTGATGAAAATCGATCTGGTCGGCGATAACGAACGCGGGCTGGCGATGGGGTTGAATGAATTTGCCGGATACCTTGCCGTTGCCGTCGTGGCGTTTCTCACCGGATGGATCGCGGCCAACTTTGGACTGCGGCCTTATCCGTTCTATTTGGGTGTGGCCTTGTCGCTCGCTGGATTTTTCGGAAGCTGGCTGCTGGTGCGCGATACCCGACACCATGTCGCCAAAGAAACAGCGGCGAACAATCTACCCCTGCTCAAAAATATTTTTTGGGATACGACTTTGGTCGATCGCAACCTGAGCGCCGTCACGCAGGCCGGCTTGATCAACAATCTGAACGACGCCATGGCCTGGGGATTACTTCCTCTCGCGCTCGCGCAACAGGGCTTTGGCGTGGATGAGATTGGAATGATCGTCGCGGTTTATCCGGCGGTATGGGGCCTCGCGCAATTGTTTACCGGAAAAATGTCCGACTATTTTTGCAAGAAAAGTACGCTGTTCTGGGGCATGCTGTTGCAAGGCCTGGCGCTGGTGTTATTGATTTTTGCCGGCTCGTTCATTCAGTATATCGCGTTCTCCATCGCGCTCGGCTGGGGCACGGCGATGGTTTATCCGACGTTTCTTGCCACGATTGCCGAGCACACGCATCCGCAAGACCGCGCCCAAAGCCTCGGGGTGTTTCGCATGTGGCGAGATCTAGGTTATGCCGTTGGCGCGTTGCTCACGGGAATTATTGCCGACGCTTTTGGCCTCAACGCTAGCATCATCGCCATTGGCGTTCTCACCCTCGGCTCGGCGCTGATCATCGAGCAGAGAATGCGGCGCCGAGCCGATGCCATCAAGCTCACGGACTGGTTTTTACAAAAAGGAAAATGGCCATGAAAGAAATCACAGCCGGCGAGCTGAAAAACAAACTCGAAGCGGGCGAGGCCGTTGCGGTGCTGGATATTCGCGAGGCGGAGGAATACGCGGATTGGCACATCCACGGCAGTCGCAATATTCCCGCGTACCATTCGCTAAACCGGAGAGAGCCGGAAGCGTTCACTGCGCAAATCGAAACGCTTCCTCGCGATCGACCCATCGTCACCGTGTGCCGCATGGGCGGCGCTTCAAAGAATGCCGCTCGAATTTTGGAATCGCTAGGCTATCAAGCCTTCAGCCTAATCGGCGGCATTCGCGGGTGGAGCGAGGCGTGGAGCGAGGCGCAAATTCCGCTTGCCGGCCGCAAAGATGCGACGCTCATTCAAATCCGGCGGAACGGCAAAGGCTGTCTCTCGTATTTGCTCGGCTCAAAAGGCCAGGCCGCTATCGTTGACCCAAACGTTGACGCACAGGTCTACAAGATATTTGTGCAAACGATTCTTGCGAACTTGCCGGCAAAGCCGCCAAATTTTCAAACAGTCCTCGCGATCAATGAAGGAAAAGCCGAGCTGGGACAAGTCGATCCTCTCGATCTGGAGGCTGGGCCGAATCGTTGCGCCGTGCGGTAAGCCATATCTGTCGAGAAGTTTAGTTTAGGGCTGGCATCACAACGGGAGGAATTTCTATGCAACCTGAATCGCGCAGCCGGGTTGCCGGAATCGCGGCCATCATCGGCGGACTTCTCGGCGTCATTCTCGCTCCAATCATGGTCGAGTACCTGACCGGTTGGTCGGTCATTCCAAAGCCCTCGTGGATTGACGTCGTCGCGGCCGCTCTTGATGGTCTGCTCACTTTCGCGACGCCGGTCGGACTTTGGATAGTCTACAGCTCCTTAATGTCATTCAGAAGGAATCCTTTTGAGCGCTTGGGACATAGCCCAAACGAGGTGTGATCCCAGCGCGTAAAAAGTTTCCTTCTGAATGACAGGCCCAAGTTTTAGAGCGACTTTTAGAACTTAACGTTGTAGCGCTAACAACAGCATGAGGAACATCGAAAGCCATGGCACATCGCTTCTACATAGTTGATGTCTTTGCGGAGCAACCTTACGCCGGGAATCCGTTGGCGGTTGTCGTCGCAACGGATGAACTATCCGATGAGATGATGCAGCAGATCGCGATGGAGATGAATTACTCAGACACGACCTTCGTCACGTCTGCGCCAGAGCAAGACGGTGGATACCGCGTGCGAATCTTTACCCCGGCGCGTGAGATTGCTTTTGCCGGACATCCAATCCTTGGTACGGCGTGGGTCGTCCGCCATCACATTGGGCCGGAGGCCTCCGGGCCAGTGCGGCTAAACCTTGCGGTGGGAAAGGTGTCCGTCACTTTCGAGTCTTCCACTGCGAGAGGAGAGGTGGCGTGGTTCCTAGCGCCGCCGGTGTTGCTTGGGGCGACGTGTGCTCGTGAGCGGATCGCAGCGGCGCTTGGAATATCGCCGGAGGATATCGAGACTAGCGCCCCGGTTCAACAACTCTCCGCCGGCGTTTCGGCTATGATCGTCCCGTTGCGCAGTCTCGATGCGCTGCGACGGAGTTGGCTTAATCTCGAGGCGTTCGCTCCTTTGGCTGACGAAGGTTTCCCGCCCCTCGTCTACCTCTTCTGCCGCGAGACCCATCATTCCGAGAACGACTTGTGCGCGAGATTCTTCTTCGAGGCGCATGGGGTGCGCGAAGACCCGGCAACCGGGAATGGTGCGGCATTTCTCGGGGCATATCTTTTAGAGCATCAACTCTTCTCGGGGTCCGATCTGTTCCTGCGGATCGAGCAAGGATATGAAATGCGTCGCCCTTCCATCGTGATGCTCCGCGCTCGAATGCTCGGCCGCTCCCGCGAGGTGAGTGTGGGAGGTCAAGTCATTTCCATAGCGCAGGGAGAATTGCTTTGTATATGATGCGACAAGGCTCGCACGCTCAGAATAATCCCGCAGCGCGGGACTAACTTTAGCAATTTTCATTTACTACTCCGAGCACAAAATAGGTTACACCCCGCACCTCTATTACTGTCATTCAGGCGGAATCTTTTTAAGCACTGGGCAGCATCTCCAGCACGTAAAAAGTTTCCTTCTGAATGACAGGGCAAGGAGGAAGAAGTGTAACCTATACTTCGCTCTGAGTAATAAAAGCATTCATGCAAAGACGCTAAGGTTCCGCAAAGAAAAGCAAAAGAAAAAACTTTGCGGTAACTTTGCGTCTTTGCGTGCGCTTTTGTTTTTGATTGTGGCTTGTCCGGGGCAATGTGAAAAAGGCAAAGCATGTCTTTACCATCAAATCGGAGCTCACCAATGAGAAATAAAAACTGCATCCCTTTCATGCTGCCTTTCTTGAGCATGGTCTTCATCTCAGCGTTTATACGCGAAAGCCAGGCGCAACCGACCGGCCGCCGCGATGCGTTTTGGCAAAAATATCTCACTGGCAGCGCCGGCCCGGTGGAGTATGGCGCGGACGCGGCATGCGTCGATGCGCAAGGCAACGTTTATATCGCCGGAAATTTTCAAGACGATGACATCCAATCATTGCGCGTCGCGAAATGGAGCGGCAGCCAATGGGAAATTCTCGGCGACCGGTTTTCCGGCGGCCGAGCACATGCGATTACCGTTGACGCGCAAGGCAACGTGTATGTCGCAGGCTTGTTTGAAATCGTCCGCAACAGCGACGGCAGTGAAGTCGAGGTGTTGAATATTGCAAAGTGGAATTCCTCCACGGGTAAATGGGAAGCATTGGGCGGCGGCGTGAATGACGACGTGTTCGCGCTCGCGATTGACAACAACAACAACGTTTACGTCGGCGGCAATCTCACGCGCGGCTTCAATCCCAACGGCTCGGAAGCCGCCATTTGGCGCATCGGCAAATGGAACACTTCGCAATCCATTTGGGAGCCGCTCGGCGAAGGCGTAGTCAACACCGGCAGCAACGCGGTCACCGCGCTCGCAGTTGATGTGAATGATAATCTCTTTGTCGGCGGCGATTTCACCGGCGTGTATAATCCCGGACGTGTGCAAATCTACGCGGAATACGTTGCCCGTTGGAACGGCGCGAGCTGGTCCACGCTGGGGCAAGGTTTGACGCCCAACACGAGCGGCGGCAAACGTGTGGCTGACATTGTGATCGACAACGCGAATCGCGTTTATATTGCCGGCGGGATTGCTACAGCCGTCAACGCCAACGGCACGAGCGTCAACGGCCCTCTGGTTTATTGGGAGGGCGCGCAATGGCGCAGCATCGCGACGAGCGTTACGCCGTTTCGCATCGATGATCTTGCCCTCGACGGTGCCGGAAAAATTTATTTGCTCTATACAGTCGACGTGTCGATCAAGCTCGTGGAAGCGTGGAACGGCGCGACCTGGACGACGCTCGTTTATAAAAATCGCTTTCCACATCCTTCGGTCATCGCCGCGAATCCTCGCTACCCGGCGGAGTTTCTTTATCTCGGCGGCGAGTTTACTGATTTCTACAGTCCGAAGATTATCAACACCGTGCAAGTCGCCAACAACGCACGTTGGGATGGCCAGCGCTGGTCGGAAATGCTTTCGTATGGCGCGACCGGTGAAGTGTTTGC
>Ga0247727_10009489_pt1 | contig 17616 bp, 15 predicted proteins | sample WisWelCaveWW1625_FD_202498 | JGI IMG/M metagenome (GOLD analysis project Ga0247727, IMG submission 202498) | Biofilm microbial communities from Wishing Well Cave, Virginia, United States - WW16-25 | ecosystem: Environmental > Aquatic > Deep subsurface > Groundwater > Cave microbial mat | place...
AGAGTCTTCGCAGACGCTCCCTAGACCAGCCGTATCCCCTTCCGAAGCCGCCAAGATTGGATTCGTAGGAAAACTCAAAAATTGGTTTGCCGATAATATCGTCGGTCATCGCACAGTCCCCATTGATAGTCTCCGCCCAAATCCAGGAGACGTGTTCACGAAGACCTCGGTTGGACCTTCTGACAGGATGCTTCACCACCACCGTGAGTACATTTTGAAGAACGGCAAGCTGGAAACCCCTGTCCTGGCCTATGCGCTTGAGGATGGGACTTACCTGATCCAGGACGGCCACCATAAATGGACCGCTGCCAAACAAGTGGGCTGGCAGGAGATCCAAGTAAGGGTTCTAAAGGACCACGCCCCGCAGACTGGCGGGCTCGAATTCAATGATGGCGTGGGAACAATGAGGAGGTTTACTTACGAGGAATCGCCCAAGCATGGCATGGAGGCAAGAGGAAACGTCTCGCCGGCACCCCAAAATGGACAGGTTGCCCTGGAGCAGTCGATTCCGGTGAAGCCGACATCCCCACGTCGCATCGGGATTGATTATGAGTCGAACCAATTTGTGGTATTCGATCAGACATCTCCAGGCGTCTATCATGGCCATGTGCGTGGATGGCAGGATCTCCATCCCGATATGCAAAGAGCACTTGTCGAGTTCGGGATGGCCAGCCCCCGGGGAAAAATTTTAAGAGGAGATCAATGAACAAATACGAGAATACTCTTCCGATTGCCAGGAAGGATGCGGAGAGGGCTTTGCAGACCGGCAATCCTGAGAAAATTTGTGATGCCCTGGTCCGTCTGGCCTTCCATGAAAAAGACCGGGGATTTGTCGAGGAAAAGTGTTTGTCGTTTGCTTCGCATCCGGATGCCAGCGTCCGAGGTATTGTTGCCACATCTTTCGGGCACTTGGCAAGGATACACGGCCAGCTGGATGAAGGGCGTGTGATTCCTGTTTTGGAGAAAATGATGGCGGACCGGGAATTGGCCGGCCAGGCCGAGGACGCACTCGACGATATCAGGATATTCCTCAAGAAGGGGAAAAATCCTCGGGAAGCCGGGCCCGGGACAATCGTTGTCACATATGACACAAAGCGAATTTCCAACTTCAGCAAGACAGGATTTGAGTGCGTTGACGACGGGGGCCGGCGCCATGTCATTGACTTCGCCGTATGCAGACGGAATTGGGTCAGTCACTTTAACAACTCCGGCGATTTCACCCGTTATTTTGGCGCCGCGCCAGGAGAGCCAGCGCCTCAAAATGAAAAACCGACAGAGGCGGGGACACATTGTGTCGCATTGAGGGATGCCTCGGCAAAACCCATGTACTTTGAGTTCTTCATGGAGCCAAGGATCAGAATCAACTTTCCAAAGGGATGGCGTTGCTGGCGCCCATACAAGCCATTTCATGAGCTTTCCTCAAATATCACCGGGGCAGGCTGGGGAAGTTACGATTTGAGTTGAGGACATTGACCATTAAGCCCCGAATATGACCGTAGAAACTCCTATTTTCATCCTCAATGATGCGCTATTTGCTTGATTTTCATAAGGATCTCGATGGAGACCATGATCCAGTGACTTACAAAAACGTACGCTTCGGGAATTTGAACTTTTCGATCTTGGCCAGCGCGTGCTCGAACTCGGGTTGGAAATGATATCCGTGCGGCAGCCTGAGACCGCTGCGATTGTCCCGCTTGATCAAGCGTCCGGGAAGCACGAGCAACTCCATGCGCAGCGTCTTCAGAGTTTTGTAGCGGTAGCTCTTGGGGCTGAGTGGACGGTCGAACCTCTACCTTCTCCTGCGAGCTATAACGACGTCGCCACGGATTCGGTTGGAAACCCTCATATTTGCGGGGCGTCATTGTCTGGAACTGGCTTCAGCTATATCCGCTGGAATGGCACAGGATGGATGTCCACCCAGATTGACGCGCAATCCTATGAGTGCACCATTTTCGTGAACAACTCAAATGACGTCCACTTCGCGTATACCCTTCAAAATGGTGGAATCAAATACGCGAGATGGAACGGCGTTTCAATCACCACTGCGACGGTCCATGCCCCGGAAGCATTTCAATCCGGCCGGGTTCTGGGCTTGGTCGTCGATGGCGGTGGTATCGTACACCTGTCCTATGTGAGGAGCGGTTCCGGGTTGATTTATGGGGTTGGGAACGGCGTGTCTTGGAGCACGTCGACCGTGGAGGCTTTGGCCGATTTCGACGGGGGATCGCTCGCGCTGGATTCATCCGGACGGCCGCACATTTCCTATTCCATAGACTTCCCGGAGGTTCTAAGGCATGCGCGATGGACAGGTGTTTCGTGGTCCACGGAGACGGTGGACACCGGGACCGTCGGCCGCTTTTCCTCCATGGAAATTGACGGGGCGAATAATATCCACATCAGTTACTATGCGCGTGCGGTCGGTGATTTGGAATACGCTATTCCAGGAAAAGAATTTCTGACTTTGATCGGGACGGTTTTGAATATCTCGGAAGCGATGGTGTGAGACAATGTATCTCTTTTGAGGAGTGTCGAAAAAATTGGGTGGATTTCGTGAACACGTCAGGCGAGTTTAAGAATGCTCGCGTTTCGCCACAAGAGACGTCTTGTATTGCATGGCGCGACTATTTTGCAAAACCTCCTTATATCGAGTTCTTTTCCCAGCCCCGCTTGAGGTTGGAATTTACCTGGACTTCAATCTTCCCTCGGAAAAGATTTCAAGAGATGGTTGGTAAAATTAATGCTCTCGGCTGGAAGACTTATGATTGTGCGTAAGAAGCTGGCCGGTCACGGAGATAAAATGAAACTCGCATATTGCCTTGTTCTTTTGGCCCTGGCCCCGGGGCGGGGATCGGTATGGGCGGCGACGACCAAAATCGGCGCGACCCTCACCAGCGTTCAAGGGGACGTTTACATCAGCACGGGGCCCCGGGCGTCCCGGCGGCCCGCTGAAAAAGGGATGCGCTGCGCTCCAGGGGCCGTGGTCATGACGATACCCGGCGGTTCCGCCGAACTTCTCTTTGAAGACGGCACCGCCCTCCGGATCGAGTCCAACACCCTGTTCGTCGTCCGCAAAGCGGAGCGGGAAAAATCCTTTCGGGAATTCCTCGTCGAAATGGTTTACGGAAAGATCCTCAGCAACATTCCAAAAATCAACAAATCCGACAAAGCCAAATATCAAATGAAATCGCCGGCCTGCGTGGCCGCCGTCCGCGGCACCGCTTTCGTGATGGAAGTTTCTTCGGCGGCCGTCCCATCCGACAAACCGGGACGGCCCCTGGCGGCGGCCGCCACCGTGGCGGTTTTTGAGGGGCGGGTCCGGGCCGAAAACCCCTCGACGCCGGGGGCCGTTGAGGTGGGGGTGGGCCGACAGACCGACGTCCTCGCTGGCCGCGCGCCCGCCGCCGCTCACTCTTTAAGCGCGGCCATGGAGGATTACCGGACAAACATCGCCGCCCTCTTCGCCCAACGCATCGGTGAGCTCCGGTCCGACATGGAGGCCGTCCGCGCCATGAACCAGGACTACATGGACCGCCGCCAGGAAAAAATTCAAAACGACATGGACAGTTATCAGGACGACGTTCAACAACAGATGGAGAACTTCAGAAAAAACACGACTCCCTGAAGCTTCAGGAGGGGAGCGGCGGGAGTTCGCCCAGTTGTTTGAGGGCTTCCTTGATGTCGGCGTCGTGGCGGTGGCTTTCGAGCCGGCTCATCAAACTGTAGGCGCAGGGGACCACGTAGAGGGTCAAAAGGGCGGACACGGAAACGCCGCCGATGATGACCAGGGCCATGGGCACGCGGGTTTCGGCCCCGGGGCCCAGGGCCAGGGCCGGCGGGATGGCCGCGGCGATGGTGGAGACCGTGGTCATTAAGATGGGTCGGAGCCGGATGGGGCAGGCGTTCAGGAGCGCCTCAGTCACCTTCATGCCCTGGGCCCGGCGTTCGTTGGTGAAGTCCACCAGCATGATGGAATTCTTTTTCACGATCCCCATCAAAAGCACGATGCCGATCATGCTGAACATGTTCAAGGACTGGTTCCCGATCAACAGCGCCAGCACGGCGCCGGTGACGCTGAAGGGCAGGGCCATCAGCACCAGCACGGGATGGATGAAGCTGTTGAACTGGGCCGCCAGCACCATATAGGCCACGAACACCCCCAGCACCAGCGCGATCCCGAGGCCCAGGAAGGCCTCCTGGAACGTTTCCGACGAGCCGGAAAAGACCAATTTCATCCCTTCCGGCAGCTCTTTCCCGACCTTCTGTAATAGAGCCAGGGCGTCTCCCTGGGACTTTCCCGTGGCCACGTTGGCGAAGACCCGGATGGCCCGGGAACGGTTCTCCCGGGTGATGCTCAAAAGCGTTTTCCTCTCCTGGACCTTCACCACCTCCCGCAACGGCACCACCTGCCCTCGGTTGTTCCGCACCTCGATAAGGTCCACGTCGGCGGGGCGGTCCCGGTCCCCGGCGGCGAAGCGCACGCGGATGTCGTAGCGGCGACCGCCCTTGGAGAATTTTCCCACCCGCATGCCGCCCAGCGTGGCGTTGACCGCGTTCCCGATGGCCGACACGCTCACGCCCCGGGCGTTGGCCGCCGCGCGGTCCGGAAATATTTGCACCTCCGGCATGCCCAGTTGATAATTGGAATCCACGTCAACCATGAGCCCCGAGGCCTTCATCTTTTGCTTCACCTCTTCGCTGGTTTTGGCCAGCTGGTCCCAGTCTCGGCCCTGGAGGGAGATGTCCACCGGGAAACCGGGCTCCGCGCCCCCGCCCGCGACGGAAAGGTCCTGGAGGAGCGCCTTTTCGACGCCGGTGATTTTGGTCAACTCGTCCCGGAAAATGTCCATGAGTTCCTGCTGGGTGTAGGCGCGGCGGCGGCCCGGGGGCACGGGGCGGTCCTTGGGCTCCTTCAACGTGATGAACATGAAGGCGGAATTGATTTCGCCGCCCTCGAACCCGCCCACCGCGGCGTAGTAACGGAGCACTTCGCCCCGCGCGAGGGAGAAGGCCTCGGCCTTCTTCAGCGTCTCGTCCGTGAAGGCCAGGGAGGACCCCACGGGGGTCTGAAGCCGGATGAAGAGATTGTTTTGGTCCTGGGGCGGCATGAGCTCTTTTTTGATGGGTTTAAAAAGGGAAAGGGAGGCGGCGAAAATCACGATGGAGCCGAGCGCCACCTTCCAGCGGTTCCCGAGGCCCGTCTCCAAAGTGCGGCGATAGAACCGGGTGAGCGCCGCCATGAGCCGGTCCATGTTCCGCGAGACGAAGTTGTCGTGGCCAATCTCCAAAAACTGGGAACAGCGCATGGGGGCCAGGGTGAGGGCCTCCAAAAGGGACAGCATGACTGCCGCCGAGATCGTGAGCCCGAACTGGAAGAAATATTTCCCGATCACGCCTTTGACGAACACCACGGGGACGAAGATGGCCAGGATGGCCACGGAGGCCGCCATGGCGGCGAAGTAAATTTCCCGGGCTCCGATGATGGCCGCCTTCACCCGGGGCTCGCCCATTTCCCGGTGGCGGACGATGTTCTCCAGCACCATGATGGCGTCGTCCACCACGATGCCCACCACGAGGGTCAGGCCCAGGAGCGTAAAGGTGTTCTGGGTGAAGCCCAGGAAGTACAGGATGATGAACGTGCCCAAAATGGACGTGGGGATGGCCAGGACGATGTTAACGGCGGAACTGAAGGACCCCAAAAACAGCCAGCAGATGAAGGACGTCAGCACCGCCGCCAGGATGAGGTTGAAGTTCAGTTCGTGGGTGGATTGCACCACGAAGGCGCTGCCGTCGAAGTTGACCGCGAGGGTCACGCCCTTGGGAAGCGTCGGCTGGAGGGCGTCCACCTTCTTTTTAACCAGCCGGCCCACCTCCACCATGTTGGCGTTCCGCTGCTTCAGGATCCCCAGGCCGACGGCCGCCTTCAGGTTCACCCGGGAGATCGCCCGGGCGTCGTCCAGGCCGTCCTCAATAGCGGCCACATCCTTGAGACGGAAGGTCCGGGAGACCGGGACCCCGTTCCGCGAGGGGATGACGAGGTTCTCAAAATCCTCCACCCCGGTCGCCTCGCCCATGACGCGGAGGTTCCATTCCTTCGTCGGCGAGGTCAGGTAGCCCGCCGGGCGCTCGCTGTGCTCGCTGCGGATGGCCGCCACCACGTCGTCCACGGTCATTTCCGTGGCGTGGAGCTTCTGGGGGTCCAGCCAAACGCGCAAAGAGGGGTTGACGTAGCCGCCCAAAAAGACGTTCCCCACGCCGGGGATGGTGGTGAACTGCTCCTTCAACTCGTCCTTCACGTACTCCATGAGGTAGCGCGGCGAGCGGTCCCCGGAGAGCGAGATCCACATGAAGGGCTGGTCCTCGGGGTTGAACTTGGCGATGATGGGCGGATCCATGTCCTTGGGCAGGTTGAACTGGGCCTGGGAGATCTGGCTCTGCACCTCCTGGAGGGCCACATCCACATCGGTCTTGAGGTCGAACTCCACGGTGATGGTGGCCTGCCCCAAGCGCGAGGAGGAGCTGATTTTCTTGACCCCCTTGACGGAGGTGATGGCGTCCTCCATCACGTCCACCACATCGGTTTCGATGATGTCCGGGGACGCGCCCTCCCAGTGGGTGGAGACGGTGATCACCGGGAAGTCCACGTCCGGGAGCAGGCTCTTCCCGATGGAGGAAAACCCGATCACGCCGAAGACGATCAGCCCCAGCATGAGCATCCAGGCGAAAACGGGGTTCTTGATGGCGGCGTCGGACAATCTCAAGGTAGAGTCTCCGTAGCGACGAGCAGCGCGACGTACTGCCGTTTGGCTTCAAAGCGGGCGTCGTCCCAGTCTTTCTTGCTCGCCTGCAGGACGTTCAGGGCCTGAATCACCTCCAGATTGGTGACCAGACCCAGGCGGTATTCCTTCGATTGGGCGTCATGGCTTTTCTTGGCGGCGTTGTAGGCCTCCTCCAGAACAGCGATTTCTTCAACGGCGGCGGTCCAGTTCTCGTGGGCCTTCCGAACGTCCGTTTCGGCCCGCCGGCTCACGTCTTCGTACCTCAATCGGGACTGGCGGTACTGGGATTCGGCCTCGCGCGCCCGGGCGTTCACAAAGCCGCCTTGGTAGAGAGGCACCGCCAGGTTCAGCTTCGCGTCCCAGTCGATCCGGTCGAAGAAACTCGGCCGGTGGGTGTAATAGTTTCCGGTGAAATCCAGAACGGGCGAGCGCCTCCCCTTTTCGTAGCGGATTCTGAGGCGCTGGACTTCCATGTCCTGCCGCTGGGCCTCAACGTCCGAGCGCTTGTCCGCCCGGGTCGCCAGGGGTTCCAGTGGAACGGTCGTTGCCGCGGTTTCGAGCGTGTCGATTAAAGGGGTTTCGGAGCCGTCCCGGCCCATGAGGTGAAAGAGGTCCTCCCGGGCGGCGCGGATCATTCCTCGAAGCCGGACCTTTTGGGCACGCAGGGAGGCCGCTTGGGATTCGGCGCTGAACACTTCGCTTTCCCGTGATTTCCCGAGTTTAAAAAAGGAACGAAGCTCCTTCACCCGGTCCTGGGCCAGCCCGATGGAGGTCTCCACGTTGGCCGAATCCGCCTCGAGCCCCGCGACCCTGTAAAAAGCCAGGGCCACCCGCTGAAAGAGCTCCAACTCCGCCCGGCGGAGGCGCAATCGGTTGCGCGCCTGTTCGTTCTTGAACCCCGCGTGGGCGGAGAATTCCCGGAACCCTGAGAAAATCGGCTGCTTGAGGGTGAACTTGGACTCCACCTGTTCCTCTTCGATGAAATTGCCAAACCCGCTGTTGAGCCCCGTCATGTCCTGGTGGGTGTCCGACCAGTTCCAGGAAATATCGGGCAGGGCGCCGCTCAGGGCCTGGAGGCCGCGCGCGTGGGACTGTGCGACATCCTCCCGCTGGTTCTTAAGGGTTTCGTCCTGCACGAGGGCGGCGTCATAGCATTGCTTCAGCGTGAGCGATCCGGGGGTTTCCGCAAAGAGCGGAAAACCCAGGGAAACGATAATGACGGACCCGATGAGGCGATTCATACAAGTGTGTTAAGGGAACCTGACCCGGAAGATTTTTTCTAGGGGAGTTCTGTTGCGGGCGGCGTGGCCGGGGAAACTCCCTGGTGAACACTCCGGCGACAATTTTACGGCTTTCCAGTCCCGGCTGTCAATGGAAGGCCACAACCCCCGCATCCGACGGAAAATCCGGCCGATCTGTTATAATGGCGTCCGACAGGAAATCCATGCCATGTTAAACGAATCCCTGCTGTCCACGCTGAACCCGCCCCAGCGCCAAGCCGTGATCCACGGCGAAGGCCCGCTGTTGATCCTGGCCGGGGCCGGCTCCGGAAAGACGCGCGTCATCACCTTCCGCATCGCCCATCTTCTGGCCGAGGGCGTCAATCCCTGGAACATCCTCGCCGTCACCTTCACCAACCGCGCCGCCGGGGAGATGCGGCGCCGCGTGGACGAATTGACCGCAGGCCAGGGCCGCGGCGTCTGGATTTCCACCTTCCACGCCTTCTGCGCCCAATTCCTGAGAGTGGAGGCGCGGTCGGCGGGCCTGGACCCCCACTACGTCATCTACGACGAATCCGACCAGACCCAAGTCCTTAAAGAGTGCCTCCGGGAGCTGAACCTTGATGAAAAGAAATACAAGCCCAGCCAGGTCCTGGCCGTCATCTCCCGTGCCAAGGATGACCTCCTGGACGCGGAATCCTACGCCATCCACGCCCTGACCCAAAACGACCCTTTCCGCCAGATGGTGGCCACCCTCTACGACCGCTACCAGAAAAAACTCGCCAAGGCCAACGCCCTGGATTTCGGCGACTTGATCCTCCGAAGCTCCGTGGCCCTGCGGGACAACGAGTCCCTCCGGGCCAAATACCAAACCCGCTTCAAGTACCTTTTGGTGGACGAGTACCAGGACACCAACCACGCCCAATATTTGTTGACCAAACACCTCATCGCCCCGCCTAAAAACCTCTGCGTGGTCGGAGACGATGACCAGTCGGTCTATTCCTGGCGCGGCGCCGATATCCGGAACATCATGGAGTTCGAACGGGATTATCCCGGGGCCACGGTGGTCAAGCTGGAGCAGAATTACCGTTCCACGGAGAGGATTTTGGAGGCGGCCCACAGCGTCATCAAGCGTAACCGCTTCCGCAAGGACAAAAAACTTTGGACCGACCAAAAAGGCGGGGACCCCGTGCGTTTTCAGGAGTTCGCCGACGAGTTGGAGGAAGCCCGCTTCGTGGGCGGGGAAACGGCCCGCCGCCTGGCCCAGGGGGGGAAACCCTCCGACGTGGCGGTGTTCTACCGCACCAACGCCCAGTCGCGGGTGTTGGAGGACGCCTTCCGGCGGGAAAACATCCCCTACCAATTGATCGGCAGCGTGCGCTTCTACGCCCGCATGGAGGTCAAGGACGTTTTGGCCTTCCTGCGCGTTGTCGTCAATCCGGCGGATTCCGTCGCGGCCAAACGGGTCATAAACGTCCCCCCGCGCGGCATCGGCAAAACCACGATCCAGGATCTGGAGCGGAACGCGGCGGCGCGCGGTGTCTCCTTTTACGAGGCGGCCCTTGCCCTGTCCCAAAACCACGAGGGCGGCGCGGCGGGCCGGAACGTCCGCAAATTCACCGATATCATCCGCGATTTGTCCGTCAAAGCCGCCGCGGCCACGGCGTCCCAGATGGTCCAGGCGGTATTGGAGGGGGCCGGCTATTGGGCCCACTGGGAGGAGCAGGTGGATTCCGACCCCGAGGCCGCCTACCGCCTGGACAACCTTCAAGAGTTGGTGAACGCCTCGAAGGAATTTGAGGAGTCCAGCGAAATCAAGACCGTTTCCACCTTCCTAGAAAAAGTGTCCCTGGCCTCGGACCTGGATAACATTAAGACGGAGGGCGGGGCCGTGACGCTCATGACGGTCCACTTGGCCAAAGGGCTGGAGTTCCCCGCGGTGTACGTCACGGGCCTGGAGGAAGGCCTCTTCCCCATCGGCGAATCGGCCTTCGACGAGAAGGAACTGGAAGAGGAGCGTCGCCTGGCCTATGTGGCCATCACCCGCGCCCGTGAGGAACTGACCTTGACCGCTTCGTCTTCCCGTAAAATTTATGGCCGCTCCCACTGGAACATCCCGTCGCGCTTCATCGCCGAGGCGGGTCTCGCGGCGGAGGCCCCGGCCCCGGCTGGCCCGTCCCTCGCGCCCTTCACCCCCTCCGCCGTCGCCTCCTTCGACCCCGACGAGTCCGAGGGGTTGCCGCCCATGCGGACGGGCGGCGCCCGACCCATCCGGGTCGGCCAGCGGGTCCGCCACCCCATGTTCGGCGAAGGCCGGGTGTTGGACAAAACCGGCGCCGGGGAAAACCTCAAGGTCACCGTCCTGTTCGATTCCGGCGCAAGAAAAAACATCCTCGCCCGCTACGCCAACTTCGAGCCGGCGTAATAGTAAAATACCCCCAATGTCTCTCACCGATGAAGACGTCAACCACGTTGCCCGCCTTGCGCGGCTGGCGCTCACCGATGAGGAACGCCGCAAATACCTCGGCCAGTTGACCCGCATCCTGGCCCATATCCAAAAGCTGACCGCCTACGACACCAAGGACGTGCCCCCCACCAGCCACATCGTCCCCCTCAACAACGTCTGGCGGCCCGACGAAGCCAAACCCTTCGCCAATATCGAAGGAATCCTTGCCAACGCCCCCGAGCGCGAAGACACCTTTTTCAAGGTCCGCAAGGTCATAGAGTGACCGCTCTGCACGACCTGACCGCCCGTGACATCGCCTCCCAAGTCCGGGCCAAGAAACTCTCCGCGGTGGAGGTGGCGAAGCATTTCCTCTCTCGCGCCAAGTCCCGCGACGGCGCCCTCAAGGCCTTCCTCTCCCTGCGCGAAACCGAAGCCATGGCCGAGGCTTCCGCCGTTGACGCTCGCATCGCCCAGGGCAAAGACCCCGGCCCCCTGGCCGGCGTCCCCATCGCCCTCAAAGACAACCTGTGCCTCACCGGCAGCCGCACCACCTGCGCCTCCAAGATCCTCGAAAATTTCACCGTCCCCTACGACGCCACGGTTATAGAAAAGCTTCGCTCGGCCGGCGCCGTGTTCATCGGCAAAACCAACATGGACGAGTTCGCCATGGGCTCCTCCACGGAAAACTCCGCCTTTTTCACCACCAAGAACCCCTGGGACGTCACCCGCATCCCCGGCGGCTCCTCCGGGGGAAGCGCCGCCGCCGTGGCCGCGCGCCTCGCCCCTCTGGCCCTGGGCTCCGACACCGGCGGCTCCATCCGCCAACCCGCCGCCCTCTGCGGCGTCGTGGGCCTCAAACCCACCTACGGCCGGGTGTCCCGCTTCGGCCTGATCGCCTTCGCCTCGTCCCTGGACCAAATCGGCCCCTTCGCCTGGAACGTGGGCGACGCCGCCCTCCTTTTACAGGTGATTTCCGGCTACGACCCCAAAGATTCCACATCCATCAACCGCCCGGTCCCGGACTACGGCGCCGCGCTCAAAAACGGCGTCAAGGGCCTCCGCGTGGGCCTGCCCAAGGAGTATTTCATCGACGGCATGGACCCCGAGGTGGAACGGGCGGTCCGGGCCGCCGTCAAAACCATGGGATCCCTGGGCGCCACGGTCACGGAAGTCTCCCTCCCCCACACCGACGCCGGCCTCTCCGTATACTACGTGCTGGCCCCCTCCGAAGCCAGCTCAAACCTGGCCCGCTTCGACGGCGTCCGCTTCGGCCACCGCTCCCCCAAGGCCAAGAACCTTCTGGAACAATACGAGCTCTCCCGCGACGAGGGCTTCGGCCCCGAAGTAAAACGCCGCATCATGCTAGGCGCCTACGCCCTCTCCTCCGGCTACTACGACGCCTACTACCTGAAAGCCCAAAAAGTCCGAACCCTGATCAAGAGGGACTTCGACGATGTCTTCAAAAAGGTGGATTTGCTGTTGACCCCCACCACCCCCACCCCCGCCTTCAAAGCCGGCGAAAAGTCCGACGACCCCCTAAAAATGTATCTTTCGGACGTTTTCACAATCTCTTGCAATTTGGCCGGCATCCCCGGCCTATCCATCCCCTGCGGCTTTTCAACGGAAGGCCTCCCCCTAGGCCTCCAAATCCTAGGCCGCCCCTTCGAAGAGGAACGTGTGATGTCCGCCGCCCAAGCCTATGAATCGGCGACAAAGTGGGTGAAGGCCCCGCCTGAACCCGCGTGAGTTCCTGCGCAATATTTTTTTGTAGTTTATTCCCTCCCCCGTTCACGGGGGAGGGTTAGGGAGAGGGCGATCTTCAGATCACTTTGAAGTCCCCACGTCTTTCAGTGGTAGTCCCGGCCTACAACGAGGAGAAATACTTGGCCCCTCTCTTGGATTCTCTCAAGGTTGCAATTGACCGCTTCCGCGCCCGAAGCAACCGCGAGGTTGAAATTATCGTAGTCGACAACGCCTCCACCGACGCCACAGCCCGTGTGGCTGTAGACCACGGAGCCCGGGTGGTTCGGGAAGGAAAGCGCCAAATCGCCGCCGCCCGGAACGCCGGCGCCCGCGCCGCGCGGGGGGAAATCATCGTCACCTGCGACGCGGACAACCTGGTCTCGGCGAACATTTTGGAGCGAATCGACGAAGTCATGTCGTCCGACCGTTGCGTCGGAGGCGGGGTGCGGATAATTCCCGAGGAAAGCCGCATCAGCGGCTCCGCCGCCCCAGGTGCCATGAGCGCTGCGATTGGCCGCTGGACCACGAATCTTCTTTTCGGTTTCTTTAACCGAATAATGCTCTTTTTCGGAATGAGCTTCGGCGTCCTCTTCACCGACCGGGACACCTTTTGGCGCGTCGGCGGTTTCCCGGAAAGCGTCTATGTGGGTGAGGACGGCTTTTTCGTCCTGGCCCTGAAATGGGAAGCCCTACGGTCGGAAAAAAAATTCTTCAATATCCGGGACGCCCACATCGTAACGTCGCTCCGGAAGATCAACGAATTCGGCTTAATGAACATCCTGTGGCAGCACTTCAAGTTTCTATTGATGCCCTGGCGGATCCGCCGCGCGGAAGCCGCGCCGACCTGGTACGAGGTGCGCAAATGACCATGAGAGAAGTCTCGGCCGGCGGCGTCGTCCTCGGCGCCGAGGGCCTCCTGCTGGTGAAGGTGAAAAACCTGGAAAGCCAGGTGGTCTGGACCTTCCCCAAAGGCCATCTGGAAAAGGGGGAAACCCCCGAAGACGCCGCCCTCCGCGAAGTTCTGGAGGAAACCGGCTGGAAGTGCCGCATTCTTTCACGTTTGGGGGACGTGCACTATAGATTCACACGGGAACTGGCGACCTTGAAAAAAACCGTCCATTGGTACCGCATGGAGCCCCTGGAGCGCACCAGCGCCTGCGACCCGGAGGAAATTTTGGATTGCCGCTGGTACACCCTGCGGGAAGCCGCAGAGTTGTTAGTTTACAAATCGGACAAAAAAATCATGACCCTCTTAAAACAGGACGCCGCAGTTCCCTGATATGACCACCTTCGAAACCGTCATCGGCCTGGAAGTCCACGTCCAAATCAAAACCCGGAGCAAGATTTTTTGTTCCTGCCCCACCGACTTCGGCTCCGCCCCCAACAGCCAAATCTGCCCCGTCTGCGCCGGCTACCCCGGCGTCCTCCCCGTGCTCAACGAAAAGGTGGTGGAAGGCCTGATCCGTGCCGCCCTGGCGCTCCATTGTTCCATCAACCACCATTCAACCTTCGCCCGCAAACAGTATTTCTACCCTGATCTGCCCAAGGACTACCAAATCTCCCAGTACGACCAACCCCTGGCCATCAACGGCTTTCTAGACGTTCCCGCCAAAGACGGCGAACCCCGCCGCATCCGCATCCACCGCATTCACCTGGAGGAAGACGCCGGCAAACTCCTCCACGCCATCGGCAACCGGGAATTGGAATACTCCCTGGTGGACCTCAACCGCACCGGCGTCCCCCTCATGGAAATCGTCTCCGAGCCAGACCTCCGCTCACCGGAAGACGCCGCCGCCTACCTCGACACCCTCCGAACGATCCTCCGCTACGTCGGGGTCTCCGACTGCGACATGGAAAAGGGTTCCATGCGCTGCGACGCCAACATTTCCCTCCGCCCCGCCGGTTCACAAACCCTGGGTACCCGCGCCGAAGTGAAAAACATGAATTCCATGCGAAGCGTCCGCGACGCCATCGTCTTCGAGGCCCAACGGCAAGCCGCCCTGCTCGAGGCCGGCGAGCGGATCGTCCAGGAAACCCGCCTTTGGGACCAGGACACAATGGTCACCAAGCCCATGCGTTCCAAGGAGGAGGCCCACGATTACCGCTATTTCCCCGACCCCGACCTCGTCCCCCTGGAACTGAAGGAGGATTTTATCGAGGGCCTCCGAAAAACCCTCCCCGAACTCCCCGAGCAACGCCAGGTCCGCTACCAAAAAGACTTCGGCCTATCCCCCTACGACGCCGGAGTCCTGACGGGGGAAAAGACCCTGGCCGACTTTTTCGAATCCGCCGTCTCCGTCTTCGAGGGCCCCACCCGCCGGGAGGCCGCGAAACCCCTGGTCAATTGGATCACCACCGAACTCCTGGGCCGCCTGAACGCCCAGAAAAAGGAACTGGAGGAATCCCCCGTTTCCCCCGCCCATCTGGCCGCCCTCGTTCGCCTGCTCCAAAAGGGCGCCCTGTCCAGCAAATCCGCGAAAATGGTGTTCGACGAAATGTTCGCCGGCGGCGGTGACCCCGCGTCCATCGTCAAAGCCAAAGGCCTCGTCCAGTCGGACGACGAATCCGAAATGGCCCGCTGGGTCGACGAGATCATCGCCGCCAACCCTAAAATCGTCACCGACGTCAAAGCCGGCAAATCCGCCGCCATCGGTTCCCTGGTAGGCCAGGTCATGAAAAAATCCACCGGCCGCGCCAACCCCCAGACGGTTCAGTGGCTTCTCAAAATTAGACTGGCCATCGGTGACGGACAATAAATGTAGGAGGCTTCCGTCAATAGTATAGTAAAGTGTTCTTGAAGTTTCTGAATATCCCACCTGTGAGTGACATGCGAAATACACCGCCCCCGAAAAGAGACGTTAACGAGGCCCGCTTTTACGCCGGGATGGCCGTGGACCCGTCTCCGCGCATCCGGCTTGAGGACGGCAGTTCGGCGCTCACGGTGCGGGCCCTGGACCTGGTGGCCCCCATTGGGATGGGGCAGAGGGGGTATATCGTGGCCCCGCCGGGTTCGGGTAAAACCACCTTCCTCAAGGACATTTGCAACGCCGTGGCGAAGGGCCAGCCGGCCATCAAGCTTTATTGCCTGCTGATCAACGAGCGGCCAGAGGAAGTCACAGATTTTAAGCGCAACGTCGCGGCGGAGGTGCGGGCCTCCTCCTCGGACAACACGCAGGAACAGCACGTCCAAGTGGCGGACACGCTGATGCGCCAGGCCGTGGGTGAAGCCGGCGCCGGGCGGAACGTGATGATCGTGATTGATTCGCTGACGCGGCTGGCCCGGGTGCACAACGCGGAGCGCCGGTCCAGCGGGCGAACGCTTTCGGGCGGCGTGGACGCCCGTGCGATGGAAATACCTCGGCGTATTTTTGGCGCGGCGCGCAAGATTGAAAACGGCGGGTCTTTGACACTTCTGGCCACCGTTTTGGTCGAGACCGGCAGCCGCATGGACGACGTGATTTTTGAGGAGTTTAAAGGCACGGGGAATATGGAGGTCATTCTCTCTAGGGAGATTTCCACCCGGCGGATCTTCCCGGCCATCGACATCGCTAAAAGCGGAACCCGCAAAGAAGAACTCTTGCTGGGCGCCGAGGAGCTTCAAGCCGTGCGAAATCTGCGGCGGGTCCTTTCAAAAATGACCCCGGTGGATGCCGCCCAACAGCTTGTGACCGAGTTGCAGACCTATCCCACAAACAAGGAGTTCCTGGCCGCCATCGACAGGTTTGGGAGCTTGGAGGGTAAAGATTAGCCCGAAAAATTCAGTTGCCGTCACCCCGGCGAAAGCCGGGGTCCAGGGTTTGAGACGGTTTCTTAAGAGAAGATCTGCGGCCTGGATTCCCGCTTTCGCCGGAATGACGGGCCTAAAAAGTCCCGGAGGTTGAGACGGTGGACGGGGCTGAGCTGGGATTTTCGGGTTAACGTTTGCCGCCGACGGCGGGCCAGCGGGAGGAGAGGGATTTGGCGAAGGAGGTGGTGATGGCGGACATGGCGGATTCGGTGTCGAAGCCTTCGTAACTCATCCGGGCGGACCACAGCACGGAACCGGTTTCGACGTCCACCAGGCGGGCGGTCAGCCCGACGGAGGAGGCGGTGGTGACCACCTGGGTGTTGGGCAGGCCGTGAACGCTCATGCCGGGGTAGACGTTGCGGCCGCTCACGGGTGTGACGGTGCTCCCGACCTGAATCTGCGCGTCGTTCGTCTGGACCAGGTAATTCTGTCCGGGCGAGTAGGAGGAAACCGACCCGAGGAAAATGGCGTCCACGCCGAGGACCCTTTGAAGTTTCTTCACGGTTTCCGGGTCGAGCACGCCGTTCTGGGCCAGGCGTTGCTCGTCCAAGACGGCGTCCAGCCTCTGCCGCTCAATGACGTCGATCCCGAGATTCAGGAGGTCCTGGGTCAATATGTCCGCCGCCGCGTTCCCATTGGGACCGGAAAAGGTCGCCACGCCCACCCGGTGGATATTTGAGAAATCGGCCTTGGCGTTGTAAGCGACCTGGGGTTGGACGCACCCCGACAGGAAGGCCAGGCCGCCCAGCAGGGCCGCCGCGGTCCAGCGCGTGATCAGGCGATGAGGCGAGGGGAAACTCAAGGAATGGGCGTTCCTTCCCGCAGGTGTTTGAGATGTTTTTCCGCGATTTTCCGCATCTGGTTTTCCTGGGTATTTTCAAGACAGGTTCTCCACGCGGCGATGGCCTTGTCCGTCATCTTCTTCTTCTCGTAAATCAGGCCCAGCATGAAATGGGTGTTGGCGTTTTTCGGGCCGAGGCGGGCGGCCTGCTCGAAGGCCCTCTGGGCTTCCTCCACGCGGTCGAGCTTGCGGTTCACCATGCCCAGGTGGAGCCAAAGCTCGGAATTCCCGGGGTCTTTGTCCAGGCCATCCCGGATGACCTTTTCCACATTCAGGAGCTCGTCGGTGTTCTTGCCTTCGAAGGAGGCCGCGGGGGCGCCGCCGGACAAATCCGCCCGGACAGCGGCCAAGGCCAGTCCCAGACCGGCCACAACCACCAGTGAAAATCGCCACCCGCCCTGAAACACGAACAGACGCTTATTCATTCGAGGGCTCCTTTTGTGCTTTTGAGGATCTCCATCTTTAGATTTTAGACGACGGTCCCGCCGGAAAAGTGTCGGGGAGTTGATGTGGTCCCTCGGGCTTCGTTAGTGCTTTGAAAGGTCCGGCCGGAATTCCGTCCGGACCCTCGTGTCGCTGGTGATCTCAGCGGGCTAACGAGACACGATTGCTCCATGATATTACTTATGGGGTACCCGGGGACAGACCCTGCGCGGTCGTTGAATTCAAGGCCAAAGTCGGTGCCATGACATCGGTCAACACGATGTGGCGACATCGCGTGCAAACGGTTTGCCCCTTGTTACGGGTAATGGAGGGGGCCAACGCCGCCGGGGAATACGCTCCAGGTGTGTCGCTCCAGGTGT
>Ga0247727_10009490_pt1 | contig 17613 bp, 9 predicted proteins | sample WisWelCaveWW1625_FD_202498 | JGI IMG/M metagenome (GOLD analysis project Ga0247727, IMG submission 202498) | Biofilm microbial communities from Wishing Well Cave, Virginia, United States - WW16-25 | ecosystem: Environmental > Aquatic > Deep subsurface > Groundwater > Cave microbial mat | place...
CATTGAACGAGTGTGGCCTCGAGGAACCCTGCCATGCAACTCTCGCGAACATTCTCGATGATGTTTATCACCGCCCTGACCGCGCTGCCGCTCGCCGGTGACGACAAACCGGCGGTGTCTCGCAAATCGGCCAACGACAAGCTGCTCGCCAAGCCGGACTCGTTCAAGACGCTGGTCAATCCGCAGTGTTCGCACTGCGTGGACGAGGCGAAGCGGCGGGCGGGCGAACTCAAGGACGACGACCGTGTGCTGGCGTGGATTCGCGGCTACTCGCAGGGCGGCGGCATCCCAGTGCGATTCTTCCTCGTGCCGTATCGCGTGATCAGCGACACCTACGGCGTGTTTGTTTACGACGCCGAGGCCGGCTACATGCGCGGCTTCGAGCCGTCGCTTGATTTTGATTTCTACGGCTGGCGCAACGGCGTCATGGTGATGCGGCACAAAGACGGCACGCTGTACTCGTGCCTCAGTGGCCGGGCGTTTGACGGCCCTCGCAAGGGGCATCAGCTCAAGCCAGTGCCGACCGTTGAAACCGATTGGGGCTGGTGGCTGCGGGCGTATCCCGGTGCGGTCGCCTATCACATGTTTGAAAAGTACCAGCCGGTTGAGTTGCCCAAGAGTGACAGCGCGGATTCGCTGAACACGCGCGGGCCGGTCGACCCGCGATTGCCGCCGAACACTCCGGTGATCGGCATTCACGCAGGTGGCCAAAGTCGAGCCTATCCGATCGCCGCGCTAGAACGATCGAGTGGTCTCATCACGGGCACGACGCTCGGAAGAATGAAGGTTGCCGTGCTGTGGTATGCCCCGACGCGCACGGCGGCGATCTACGAAACCCAGATCGAAGCCGACGGCACGAATCCGGCTGTGCAACTGAAGGTGGATGAGTCGGTGCCTGACGCACCCTTTCTCGACCAGGCAAGCGGCTCGCATTTCGACATCGTCGGCCGCGCGGTCGATGGTCCGCTCAAGGGCCGCACGCTGCGCTGGCTGCCCGGGGTGCAGTGCCGCTGGTTCGCGTGGTCGGCCGAGTATCCGGACACGGAGGTCATGTTGAACGGATCGATCAGAACGAAGGCGGCGGCGCCCGCCAATTAATCCACGTCTCATCGCCCTTCAACAAGCGGCTCGCACCAAATCCAGTCGCCCGAGAAGGATTTCGCCGCCCGGTTGACATAAGAGAGTAGCGAACAGCGACGGGCAAGCGACCGAAGGAACGCTGGCGGCGTGCGTCAAACTTTTCGCAGCCTCAAGGGGCACGAGGGAGCCACCGCTTGCAAGCCAATTTTGATTCGCACTGGCGGGAGTGTGCCCTGGCCGGGCAGGCCGAGGCCGTGCAACTATTGGCGGAAGCGGCACTCGATGCGCTCTTTCGCTTCTGCTTCCACCGCATTGGCCGCAACCGGCATCTCTGCGAAGAGGTCGTCCAAGAGACGATGCTGCGGGCGATTCGCGAGTTGGAACATTACGAGCCGGCGCGGGCTGGCAATAACATCTTCCCGTGGCTCGCCGGGCTGGCACGCAACGAAATCCGCCGCGTGCTCGCGCGCGAAAAGGCCACGGTCTCGCTGGAGTCGCTCTGGGACAAAATGGACCGCGACCTGCTGGCACTGTACGAGCGACTGGAAGCGGCGCCGTTCGCCGACGACGTGCTGCGGCGCGAAGAGACGCGTGAGATGGTCGGCGCGACGATGTCGCAACTGCCGCCGCATTACCGCGAGGCGCTCGAAGCCAAGTACGTGCTCGGCCAGAGCGTCCGCGACATGGCCGCGGCTCTGAAAGTTTCCGAAAAAGCGGTCGAGTCGCAACTGACCCGTGCCCGCCGGGCTTTTCGAGAGACGTTTCTGGCACTGACGCGGAACCTGGGCATCGAACCGGCAAGCTGATGGAAAGAGACGATCTCATGCGACGACTGATTCCGCGACTTCAATTCTCGCTTCGCACGATGCTCGGCACGGTCGTTGTGATCGCGCTGCTGCTGGCGTGGTGGAATCGAGCGGAGCGATTGCGACGCATGGCGGCCGAGCATGCGGACGAAGCGCGGCACGTGGCCGGCGCAGCCTGGGGCGTGCAGCGTCTCGGCGGATTTTCGCCTGACGACGAACCGGTCGCACAACATTACTGGCGACTTTACGCGCATCACCTGAACCTGAGCCAGCAGTATCGGCAAGCCGTCTGGCGGCCGTGGATGTCGATCCGCGAGGAACCGACGCCGGAGTTGGAACAGTCGGAAGTTGGTCGTGAAGCACACGGCAGTTGAGAGTTGAGGGACACGAACATGAACACGAACGAGACACCCGCGGATCTGCCTAGCGATTCGCCGGACATCGGCGACCAAAACGTGGAACGGCTGTTAGGCGAGGCATACCAGCCGGAGTCGCCCGACGCGGCGTTCGCGCGGCGCGTCGAGGAGTTGATGTGCTCGACGGCACGGGAACGAGTCGCGGCGCGAGCGGGCGCGAGCGCGAGAGTTGCGGCCGTGCGGCGGCGGGCGATGCCGTGGCGGCGACTCACTTGGTCGGCCGTCGCGGCCACGATTTTGGTCGGCGTCGGGTTCGCCGTCGGTCGCAACCTGGGTCGGCCGGCCGACGGCCCCGGCGCTGCCGGAACCGAGCGGGCGTTGATCGAGGATGGCCGCACGGGCGATTCGTCCGACACTTTCGACGCGATCGGCCGTCGCGCTACCCGCGCCCGTGCGGCATCGAAGGATCGCTCCGCGTCCGCACTTGTCGGTGAACGCGGCCTCACGCCGCGCCGGCGCCCGCCAGCCGCTGAAACGCAACTCGTCTCCGTCGGCGACTCGATCACGACTGGCCCCGGCGAGCGGCGCCGCGTCACGCTACCCGACGGCTCGATTGTGTTTCTGAATCAGAACACCCACGCGTCGCTCGATGCCGACCGGCAACTGTCGCTCGAATCGGGCGAGGTCTACGTCGAAGTTTCGCCGCGCAAGCCGGCTGACGAGGACAACACGACAGCAGTTCGCTTTGTGGTCAAATCCGCCGGTCGCGAAATCACGGCATTGGGCACCAAGTTCGGCGTGCGGGCCGGTCCGAACGATGCCGGCGTGCTCGTCACGCAAGGCACGGTCCGCGTCAGCGACTTCGATCAACCGATCACGGCCGGCCAGCAGTTCGCGCTGCAAGACGGGCCGCAATTCAAGGGCGCTTCGCCGATCTCGCCGCTGCCCCGCGCGTCGCACGTGCTCGATTGGACGCGCGAACTCGTCGCCGCCGCCGAATCGCCGCTCGTGCCCGCGAGCGCTCACGCCGGCGGCTCGCTCGTCGCCGTCGATCCGAACGGACAAGAGGCGCGGCTCAGCCTGCGCAAATTTCACATCGACGTGCACATCGAAGACGGCTTCGCGCGCACGACGATCGACCAGACCTATTTCAACCACACGTCATGGCGGCTCGAAGGGACGTTTCATTTTCCGCTGCCGCCTGACGCGTCGCTGTCGCGACTGGCCATGTACGTCGAGGGCAAGCTGATGGAAGGCGGCATGGCCGAACGCGACCACGCCCGCCAGGTATTCGAGTCCATCGTGGCGCGCCAGAAAGATCCTGCGTTGCTCGAATGGGTCGATGGCAGCACGTTCAAGATGCGTGTGTTCCCGCTGGAGGCCCGACAGGAGAAGCGAATCGTTCTGAGTTACTCGCAGCGGCTGGAGACGCTGTACGGCGTGGCCAAATATCGTTTTCCCGCCGGCCACACGTTTGACCGCGTGCGCGATTGGTCGTTTCACGGCCGCGTTCGCCGTGGCGCGGAGTTGGCGTGGAGTTGCGACTCGCATGAATTGAAGGCGACGCGCGACGGCGGCGACCTCGTGCTGGATGCCGCGGCGAATGAAGTGAAACTCGGTCGCGACGTCGCGATCAAGCTGACGGATCGCTCGGTCGAACTCGACACGCGCCACCGCGCCCGATTTTCCGCGACGACGCACGACGGCAGCCGCTATTTGATGCTGCGGCTCCGGCCCGACTTGCCGAACCGCACGCAGCGGCAGCGGCGCGATTGGATCTTTCTGTTCGAATCGTCCGGCGATCGCGACCCGGTGCTGGCCCGCGTGCAGGTCGATGTGGTTGCCACGCTGCTCAAGAACGCCGAACACGACGACACGTTCGTCATCCTCACGGCCGGCACACAGCCGCGCGTCTTGGCCGCGCGACAGACGCAAGATTCGAGCGAGCCGCTCGCGGCCACGCCGGAAAATGTCAAGGCCGCGATCGAGCGACTGGAAGCCGTTCACCTCGTCGGGGCACTCGACCTCGCCGGCGCGTTGGCGGCGACTGAACCGTTCGTCAAGAGCGCGAAGAATCCGACCATCGTTCACGTCGGCTCCGGCATCACCGTGCTCGGCGAGCGGCGTGTGGACGAACTGGTGAAACGCGTCCCGGCCGGCGCGCGATACGTTGGCGTTGGCGTGGGCAAACGCTGGTCGCGGCAATTCATGAAATCGGCCGCGAGCCGGACCGGCGGCTACTTCACGCAGATTAACCCCGACGAACCCGTCGCGTGGCGGGCCTTCGATCTCTATTCGACGCTGAACACTCCGCGACTCTTGAATGCGAGCGTCGTGGACCTCGCCGAGCGGCTGACGTTTCTCAACGACAACGACTCAATCGCGCACGGCGAAGAACTCTGCGCGATCGCCCGGCTCGGCGCCGCCGACCCTCTGCCCGAGCGCGTGATCGTCTCCGGCTCGCTCGACGGCCAGCCGTTTCGCCGCGAAATCGCCGTCGCTGACGTCGCCGACAAGGCCGACTACCTGCCACGGACCTGGGCCAAGCTCCGCATCGACCAACTGCTCGCCGACAATGCCGCCAAACGCAAAGACGAAATCATCGCCCTCTCGAAGTCGATGTACGTCATGTCGCCGTTCACGTCGCTGCTAGTCCTCGAAAACGAGCAGATGTACGTGCAATTCAACGTCGATCGCGGCCGTAAAGATCACTGGGCGATGTACCCGTGCCCGAACCAGATTCCGGTCGTCTATGAGTCGATTCCAATACGACCGCAAGACAAAACAGCGGCCAGCACTGCGGATTCCGCAAGTAAGAAACCGGATGCGTCAGAACTCCTTTCGACAATTGTCGTGCGATTGCCGTCCATGTCGGTCGATTCGACGAAGTCCACGTCCCATTACGGCCTCGGTCAAACGTACTTGCGGTTGCTCGTCAGTCCCGACGATCGCGTGGAATTTGAGCGGCTAATTGGTTTGGTTCAAGGCACGATCGCTCCAAATACTTGGAGTGCCGTGGACTCGCGCGAATTGCCGGGCGTGTACTCGCTGAACTTGGGCGTCGTAGCGCATTCGTCAAGGCTTGCGAATGATGATTCTCTGCCCCTGCTTGCGACGATCATGAGTGAAGTCAGCGCCAATAACATTGAACTGCGCGAAATGTACGAGCGGCGCAAGCACCGCACGCTGCTCACGCTTTTGCAGGTCGACAAGTCACACATCCCGTTTCCCGACGAGCCGCCGCTTGAATACCCCGACGCGACTTGGTGGGATGAGATGACGGCCCAACGAATGAGATGGTCGCGCGTCGATCGATGGTCCCGCATCGACCTCACGGTACCAACCCGAGCCGAGCAAAGAATTCGGGAAAAGCTGGGGGATCCCGTGACGCTTGAATTCGCCGAAACGCCGCTGGGCGACGTGGTCGATTTTCTGCGCGATTACACCCAAGTGAACTTCGTGCTCGACAAGCTGGGAATTGAAGAGCAGGGCGTGACAAGTGACACGCCGGTCACGATTCACGTCGAACAGATCACAACGAAGAGCGCGTTGCGGTTGCTTCTCGGCCAGCACAACCTCGCCTATCAGATCAAGGACGATACTCTCGTCATCACCAGTCCGCGGCAGGCCAGAAGCGAGATGTTCGGTCGAGTTTATCCGGTCGCGGATCTCATCGTGCCAGATTGGCCGGTCCTCCAGGCGACCGAAGACGGCTTTGGAAGCGACGGCCCAATACTTCGCGAGTTGCGCATCTACCCACGCGAGCGTCTGGACACCACAAAGCTGAAGCGAAGCGAGGCCAAGCTGCGCAGGACGCAGTTGTTCCTGAAGGATTATCAATCACAGAACGCTCCTGAACTCGAACGGCTCCGGCGAAGCAGCGCGACGGATTTTGATGCGTACTTCCGCGGAGAGCGCGGCGGTCCTGACCGCGGGTTGTCTTTCTTCTTCAAGTCGGACGGCGTCGAGGATTTTGGGCGCTTCGACCCTCCCTTCGGCGGTGGGTTCGCCAGGCCGTGGGGCGTTGATCAGTCATGGGGCATTTCTCGAATTCAACCAAACGCCGTGACGTCTCATGGCAAACGGTTTGTCGCGTCGAGATTCCAAAATTTCTGGCTCGATGGAAATCTGATCACCGACCTACCCGGACCAATGAATCCGCGATTTGTTCGTGTTTTCTCTGGCGACTCTACATTCAGCGCGAGATTCCGCAGTGACGCGACAGTGTTCTCGGACCTGCTCGCGTTCGCACCCGGCTTGAGCACGACTTGGCAAGACGTGCTCGCCGTGCTTGAAAAGGAGAAAGAGGACGAGGCGGGTCGGTCGATTGGCCAAGTCGAACCGGTCGCGCGATCGCTCATCGAGAAGGCCCGCGGCGCGGCGTGGCAGCTTCTGACAATTCCCGATCGCGACGGGCGCGAGTCGGTGAAGCTGGCGTTTGACGGCTCCGGGCGATACAGCTTTGAGCGAACGACGGCCGACGGACTCGGCGAGCGAGTGGTCTGCGACGGCGCGACGCTGTGGCACTTCTACCCGGAATTGGGCGTCGGGGCGAAGCGGAGCGTCAGTCGATTCCATCGCGCGGAATTGGAGTCGCTCGTGCCGTGGCTGCTGCCGCCAGCCGAGGAATTCGCGCGGTGGGCGGATGTGAGGTTCGTGGAGGACAAAATCGTTTCGCTGTCGCCGCGCGGTGCGGAGAGCGCGAAGGACGCGACAGGAAAACCAGTCAACTATCTCGGCCTGCGCTTGGTTTTTGGCGACGACGGCCAACTCGTCGAACGGCGACTGATCGCGATGCCGGCCGGCAGGGTGCTGGCACGCGAGACGTACGCTGGCGACGGCACGGTGAAATTGCTCGATGGCGACGGCAACTTGGTGGTCGAGTACAAGCTTGCGGTCGAACCGACGAGTCCGCCCGATCTGGCGCCGGATACGAAGCAATTGGTCGTGTTGCCGATGCCCGTGCGCACGGTTCAGCACGTGCTCCAAACGTCCACGCCACCGCGCGACGGCGCGGCCGAGCCGGGATACAAACACTTGAGCGATGACGAAGCGCTCCGGTTGCTCACGGCGAGTCTCAATCAGAACGGCGCCGCCGTGGACATCGTCGGGCAGCGGTTCTTCGCGAACGGCGATCGGCGGCTCGGTTTCTACACGCTGCTCATGGCCAGCACGTTGCAATGGAATCCGGCGGAGGACTTCAAGTCGAATACCGGCACGAGCGGGCGCTTTGATCCGGTCGCCGATCACTCGAATTCCGCGCTCGCGCGGTACATCTTTCTGCACGAGCAGCAGATGACGAAGTCGGGCAAGATCGAAGAGATGGATCTGGCGGCGAACGGTCAGGCGGGCGACTTCATTGGCCAACTCGCCGGATTGCGCGACATCTGTGCACGTTGGACGAGTGAGAAGCTGAAGGAAGCGAACGATGTCCAGCGGCAGGCCTGGCGAGAAAAGGCCCTGGCGTTTGTTTGCGCGACGCGGTCGTCGAGTTTCCGCTGGCCGGTTCTGGGAATGCTTAAGGATCTCGGCGGCGACGCCGATTTTCAGCGGTCGCTCGCGGCGGAGCTCCGCCGTATCGCCGACGTGCCCGGCCTGACGTACGCGGCACGCTACGAAGAGGCCCGGTCGCTGCTCTCGGCGGGGGACAAACAGCAGTCGCGCGAACGGTTCGCCGAATTGCACGCGGCGGCGATCAAGAGCGGTTTCGTGCCGCCGATCGATCAGAGCTTCCGACAGGCGTTCGAGGATCAACCGGCAGCAAACACGGCCACCTCCGCGCCGTGGCAGTCGCTGATGAAGTCGGCTGCAGCGCGGCTGGCTGCCGACGACTACCGGCCGGCCATCGCGGCGCTTGCGTGGCAGTCCCACGAGTCGGGCGACGCGACGCTCGCGGACGAACTGATTCTCGCCGCGCTCGGCGGCGTCACGGACGACGATCGACTGAGCACGACGCTTGCGGCCGTTGAATTCTTCTGGCAGACCGATCAGTTCGCTCGCGCGAACGCGTTCTACCAGCCGCTTTTGGCCGATAAGGAATTCAGCCACGACCCCGGCGCGTGGCGGCTCGGCGCGGAACTGGCGCGGCGGCACGGCGTGACGGACCGGTCGCTCGAGTGTCTCGATCACGCCCTCGACCTCGAATACGAGCGATTGCCCGACGTGGTGAATCTGGAAGCGGTTCGCGGCGCGTTCGGCGAACTGTTGAACCGATACCAGCAGCAGGCCGACTCGCTGCGGACAGGCGATTCGAGGCCGCGGGTGGAATTCATCGCGCGGCTCATTCGTGCGACGGACCGCTGGCGGTCGCTCGATTCGGACGACACGGCGGCGTGTCAGGCTGCCGCGCGGGTGCTCGGCACCGTGGGCGCGGACGATCTCGCGTGGGAATATCTCACCACGCCGCTCGCCGCGCGGTCGAGCGAATCACCGCCGTGGCTCAGTCTCGCGGCGACGCTGCGCGAACAGAAATCGTTCAACCTCGCCGCCCGTGCGTTCGCCCGTGCCTTCGAGGCCGAGCCGGCCAACGCCCAAATCCTCTGGGATCACGCCCAATTGCTCGACGGGGCCGGCAACGCCGACGGCGCCCGGCGGCTATTGCGGCAAATCGCCGACGGCCAGTGGGATCACAAGTACGACGCGATCCATTCCGAGGCACGCCAAAAGTTGGTACGGCCCTAACCGCTTCGCACGAACCCAGGAATCGCCCGGCGTATTCACGCCGCTGCGGATCATCGTGCTGAGTACGCAAGTCATGAAGATCGCTCCTACCGATGTGAAATGGAGCGAATCGCCAGTGGCGAGACGGTATTGATGCGCGTTGATGGGTCAGAGCGGAATGGCTAAACTCGCGACCAGTCGCACTCCTCACCGGTATCTTTCGGAGCGAGCGTCATGCTCACCATCAAAGGCGAGCCACGCCGATTGTGCAACGGACTCACGCGGCGCGACGTGTTGCGGGCAGGCGGGGCCGGGCTGCTGGGCACAAGCCTGACGAAGCTGCTCGCGGCCGAAGCCGTCGGCGGTGTCGTGCGACCACGCGCCAAGTCGGTCATGTTCCTGTTCTTGTTCGGCGGGCCGAGTCAGCTCGAAACTTTCGACATGAAGCCGAACGCCCCCACCGGCATCCGCGGGCCGTACCAGCCGATCGCGTCGCGAACGCCCGGATTGCTGGTGTGCGAGCACCTGCCGAAGCTGGCCGCGCTCTCCGACAAGTATGCCGTCGTTCGCACGTTGACTCACGACCAGAATGATCACAACGCCTGCCATTACATTCAGACGGGCCACCCGATGCCCCCTGCCGAGCGCGGACCGGCTCGCGTCAATGCCACGGAAAAGGATTGGCCGGCGTTTGGATCCGTCGTGGAGTACCTCGATCGTCGCGCCGACGCCGTGCGGGCCGCGGACGAGCGCCGTGACTTTCCGAGCTACGTCTACCTGCCGAATCCGCTCGGGCACATTCAAGGTTACGACCGGTCGGGCCAGTACGCCGGCTGGCTGGGCCGCACGTACAACGCCCTCGCAACCAAAGTGAACAAACGAGACCAACAAGACAATCCGTACTTTCGCGACTGCACGGACGCCGAGTTGGACTTTCGCGTGGAGGGTTGCGAAGTGCACGCGGACCTGACGTTGGACCGCACGGTCGGTCGCGTCGGTCTGCTGGACCAGTTCGACACGGCACGCCGGGAACTCGATCGCTCGCGGAGAGTGCAGGAATACAATCGAATCCGAGCGCGGGCCGTGGACTTGGTCACGTCCGAAAAAATGCGGGCGGCGTTCGACATTCAGCGCGAGTCGCCGGCACTCCGCGACCGCTACGGCCGGCATCTGTTCGGCCAGTCGGTGCTGATGGGCCGGCGCATGCTTGAGGCCGGTGCGCGGTTTGTCACCGTGCTGTGGGACGCCCCGGACGGATACAGTTGGGACAGCCATCGCAACTCGGACGACGTGCGGAAGCATCTGCTGCCCGGTTTGGACCAAGCCTTCTCCGCGCTGATCGACGACCTGAGCGACCGGGGACTACTGGACGAGACGCTGGTGGTGTGCTTGGGCGAGATCGGCCGCACGCCCAAACCGGACACAGCTCAATGGGGCCGCGGACATTGGAGTCATTGCTTCCCGGCAGTGCTGGCGGGCGGCGGCATTCGTGGCGGCATCACCTACGGCCGTTCCGACAAGGACGCCGCCTACCCGGCGGACCATCCGGTCACTCCCGAGAACCTCGCCGCCACCGTGTTTCACGCCCTCGGCATCTCGCCCGACACACGCATCCACGACTCGCTCGGTCGCCCCGTTCCGGTCATGGACGGAGGCCAGCCGCTCGTGGAGTTGTTCGGGTAAAGAGGTGGAGAGAACGCCTCGACCTGGAGGAGACAACGAATGGTGAGAACACGTGCGGGGCGATCCTTCGTCATCTCCTTCAATCCGACCTGCTCGTTCACTCTCATCCTCTGCTTCTTGCTCTTTTCAAGTGGCAGCGCCCAAGCGCCAACTCAGCCAACTTGGCAATACTCGCCAGACCTTTTGCGCCCGTTCTGGCAAGGGGACACCGTCGAAGGCGAGTCCGTGCTGTTCATCAAGGATTCCACGACGGACGTAGCGAGAGCGTCGTTGCTGTTTCCGGTGCGGCAACTGCTGGCAGTTTGCAACTCGGCGGGAGATGTGACGTACGTGGAAGGCCGGGACTATGTCTGGAAGCCGGACTCGCGCGAGATCGTTGTGCCGGCCGGCTCGCGAATCGTGTCACGCACGCCACAGGAGCTGCGGCGGCCGGCGAAGACGCAGAAGTACGAGCTGACGCATCGCGACGGCAACGGCGAAATCTTCTTCGGCGCGCGGCTGGAATATGCCGACATGCAGACCTGCATCACGTACCGGCACGCGCCGGGTTTGTGGAAATCGGTCGTGCCGAAATTCGACGCGAAGGCGTTGCCCCGCGCGGTTCACAAGCTGCTGAATCGGCAACCGCTGTCGATCGTATTGCTGGGAGACAGTATCTCGGCAGGCGCGAACGCCTCCAGCTTGGCCGAGGCGGCTCCGTTTCAGCCGGCGTATCCAGAGCTGTTGCGACGGAACCTGGAAGCGCGCTACACGGCGAAGGTCGAATTCAAGAATCTTGCCGTCGGCGGCACGGACACGAATTGGGGACTGACGCAGATCGACAAGATCGTCGAGGCTCAGCCGCATTTGGTGATCCTGGCGTTCGGCATGAACGATTCGGCCGGGCGGCCCGCAGCCGAGTATCAGGCCAACACGAAAAACATGATCGCCAAGATTCGCGAGCAGCTTCCGCAGTGCGAATTCATCCTCGTGGCGTCGATGCTCGGTAACCGCGATTGGGTCAGACTCCAGCAGGAACTTTTTCCGAAGTATCGCGACGCACTGGCGAAACTGTGCGAACCCGGGATCGCGCTGGCCGACCTGACGTCCGTCTGGAGCGGCTTCCTGGAACTCAAACAGGACTGGGATCAGACGGGAAACGGCGTGAATCATCCGAACGACTTCGGCCACCGGGTCTATGCCCAGGTGATATCAACGCTGCTCATTCCGGACGGCGAACCGTCCGCGGAGCCGGAGCCGCCGAAGACATTCGAAGCGGGGCCGCTCAAACTGATCGAGCAGCGGTTGCTCGGCAACTACACGTACTCGTATGCCTGTGCGGCGGCCGATCTCGACGGGGATGGCGACCTCGACCTGACCAGTTCCGACGCCGAGCCGAACAGCAATCTGTATCTGCTGCTGAACGACGGCAAAGGCAACTTCAAGCACTCGTTCATTCAGAAGTACGCGATGCAGGACGACCAGCCGATCCGCCTGGAGCGGCATGCGATCGGCGACATCAATCGCGATGGCCGGCCCGACGTCGTGATCGTGGATAATCTGAAGTGGGATATCCGTTGGTTCGAGAACCCCGGCAAAGACGCGATCACGCAGCCGTGGAAGTTGCACCGCGTGTGCGCTCCGAAGGAGGTTCCCGGCTCATACGACGTCGCCCTGGCCGACCTCGACGGCGACGGTGACTTGGACGTCGCCGCGTCGAGTTGGCGGTTTGGCAACCGGTTCGATTGGTTCGAAAACGTCGGCAGTCCGGGCAACGGCAGCGAGTGGGTGCGGCACGAGATCGATGGCATGGTCGGCGAGACGCGAACGATCGCCGTGGCCGACTTCAATCGCGACCGGAAGCCCGATCTGCTCGGCACGTCGCGTACCGGCAATCAGATCGTCTGGTACGCGAACTCCGGCAAGCCAGCCACGGACTCGTGGAAGAAAACGGTCATCGACGCCACAACGCTCGCTCCGACGCACGGTCATCCGACCGACATGGACGGCGACGGCGATCAAGACGTGCTAATGGCGTTTGGACTCGCCGCATCCGTTGGCGCTGACTCACTCGATTCGCATCAGGTCGCTTGGTACGAAAACGTCGGCCGGCCGGGTCTGGGAACCGAATGGAAGAAGCACCAGATCGCGACCGGGTTTCCTCAAGGGTTCGAAGCCGTCGCAGGCGACCTCGACGGTGACGGCGATCAAGACGTGGTCGCCACGCGGTGGAGCGCGCAAGGCGGGATCGCTTGGTTCGAGAACACCGGCGACCCGAAGACCGGTTGGAAGCAGCATTCGATCAAGCAGAATTGGTCGAACGCCGTGACGGTGATCCTCGCCGATCTCGACAAAGACGGCCGTCTCGACATTGTCGCCTGCGCAGAACGAGGCGCCAACGAACTCCGCTGGTGGCGAAACGACGGCCGCGCCCAATGAACCACAATGCTGAGATCAGCGTCACTCGCGGACTTGCCTCACCAGTTTGTGGACGGATGCGGCGATGCGGTCTTCGATGTCGCCGGCCCAGCGAAACGCGGGGCGGCCGTATTCGTAGAGGTTGGAGCCGCCTTCGTAGCCACCTTCTTCCCAAACGCGGCGCGACGGGATGTACGAGATCATGTCGTCCGCATAACCGCAGACCCACGTGCCGGGACCGAACTCGCGTTTGAATCGAAGCGCGTAGTCCACGACCGTTTCCGCCCCCATGCCGATGATCAGCATCTCCTGGCCGAGCCGCCACGCGTGCACTGGATACGGGTACGCGGACTCGAATTTTTCACCGGCATCCAACTTCTTCAGCAGTCGAGCTGCCCAGCGGGCGCGGATGGCATTCGCGTCTTGAAGCAAACCGGTCAGCTCCTCGCGCGAGACGACCTGCAAGTACGGGAGGTCGATCAACTCGAACGCCGTGCGCAGCCCCGAGGAGACCGGCTTGAGCGGCTGCTTCAGCACTTCCTCGACCGCGACCGCCAGCATGTGCCCGTAGCGCTGGCACAGTTCGACGCTGCGGCGCGGCAGCGGATTCTGATCGCCGCCGCAGGTGTTGACGAACATCGCCGTGGTGCCCGGATGGTCCTTCTCCAGTTCGAACTGCGCGAAACCCGGATAATCGCCGCACCAAGTCAGAAAGCTGAGCGTCGTCGGATGGCAGGCGTAGCCGAATAGCACCGCTTCGAGTTTTCCGTCCGACCGAGTCACGGTCATCACCGGCACCGAATGATCGACCGGGCCGACCAGCGGCGTTCCGTTGGCCAGCAGATCCGGCACGTCCGCCTCGCGGTTGTTGCGGCGATTGACGGCGAACGTGGTTTTGCCTTCGCCGATCTGCAGGCGAGCCGGCGCGAGCTTCGCGAGCGACTCGCCGACCAGCGCGACGGACTTTGCCACCATGAGATCAGTGTATTCATTCACTAGTTCGACCTGCTCGGCCTCGATCGGATAGTAATCGACCAGATCGTCCCCCAACCGCGGCCCGCAATGATTGTGCGAGAACGTGAACATCACTTGCGACCGCTCCAGCTTGAACTGCTTCTGGAGCTGGTCGAATACTCGGTCGCTCATCATCTTCGGGACGCCCTGGAAATCGCTGGTGATCAGGACGACGCGGCGGCCCTCGGCGTCCTCGAGTGCCAACGCTTTCATCCACAGTTCGTGCAGTTTTCCGTCGGGCGGGCGTTTCGAACCGTAGCCCGCAAGCCACACCGATTTCTCCGGCGTGATCACCGTCTTCGCGACGCCCGCCTTCCAGCCGGCCGCGTCCGCTCGCGCTGAAGTCCCGACGCCGACGAATTGTTCCGGTTCGTCACCGCGAGTGGACGCCGTGAAAAGCGCGACGAATCCGAGGCACATCAAGTTAGTTGCCAATCGTTGCGGCATGGGGCGGTCTCCGTATCTGTTGTTGCTCGCCTTGATATTGCGTGGCGAGAACGTATCGAACTTCAGCGACGAATTCCATGCAATCGATTCGCCTCATTCCTTACCGAAAAACCTTGACGTTGCCGCGAAGAACGGTTCAGATGTGCTGCCGCCTGAGCTTCCCAATGACGCAGTGCCGCCCGCCTACCACGAATAAGTTGCGAGGGTTTCCAATGTCCTCCACGGTCCTCTTACTGGCCGCGATCACTCTTGCTGGAGACAGCCCCAGCATCGGTCGCGCCGCCGCTGAGGATCGAGTCGTTGAGAAGCTGGATGCACTCGTTGCCCAGCATTGGCAGGCTGCCGGAGTCAATCCGGCCGAGCTGGCGGATGACTCGACGTTCTTGCGTCGCGTCACACTCGATCTGCTGGGACGGATCCCGACCTTTCGCGAGGCGGTCGCGTTCGCTGAGGATAGCGCGCCGGACAAACGGCGGCAGGCAATCCGGCGGCTGCTGGATAGCCCCGAATATGCCTTGCACTTCGGCAATGTGCTCGACGAGTTGATTCAAGGCAAGTACGCCAACGATCGCGACTTCATCGCCTATCTGCGGCGCTCGGTTGCTCAGCGGAAATCATGGGACCAGTTGTTTCGCGAGATCATGCTTGGCCCCTGGGACTCGGACGAACAAAAGCCGGCCTCGCGCTTCTTGAGCAAGCGAATCCGCGACCTCGACGACTTGACGACGGACACCTCGCGCGTGTTCTTCGGCATCGAGATCGCCTGCGCCAAATGCCACGACCATCCGCTCGTGCCCGATTGGACGCAGCACCACTACTACGGCATGGCGTCGTTCTTCAATCGCACGTACGAGTTCGGCAAGGAGCGGATTGTCGGCGAGAAGGACGGCGACGACGTGACGTTCGTGGATCGCGCCGGCAATCAGTCCACCGCGCGAATCATGTTCCTGTCCGGCAAGGTGATCGGCGAGCCGACATTCGTGATCGACCCCAAGCTCAAAGACCTCAAGGAGCGGCGGAAGGCAGAGGGCCGGTATTTGGAGCCGGCCTTCAGCCGTCGCCAGCAACTGGTCGCCGTCGCTCTGGAAGAGAAGACGTTCTTTAGCCGGGCGGTTGTGAATCAACTTTGGAACTACTTGCTCGGGCGGGGGCTGGTGCACCCGGTCGATCAAATGCACTCGGAGAATCCGCCGTCCGTGGACGGCGTGCTCGAGTTGCTCGCGGAAGACTTTTCGTCGAGCGGGTACGATCTCGATCGGGTCGTGAACACGATCGTATCGAGCCGCGCTTACCAGCTTTCGAGTACCTGGCAGAGTGCCGCGGAGCCGCCGGCCGCCGAGCATTTCGCGGTCGCGCCGTTGCGGCCGTTGACGCCCCGCCAGTACGCGTTTTCAGCCGCACTCGCCGCGGGTGGCGAGGCGTTCGATCAATCGGCCGCCGAATCGCGCGCGGATCAATACCGCGATCTGGAAAACCGATCCGCCGGACTGATCGAATCACTGGACCGCCGCACGGCGAACTTCCAGTCCAGCGCCTCGGAGGCATTGTTCATGTCGAACAACCCCGCGGTGCAGCAGTTGGTGGCCCCCGCCGACAGCAACCTGGTCGCGCGCTTGGCGGCGATCCCCGAGACGGGTAAGCTCGTCGATACCGCCGTCTGGACCGTGCTCGGTCGTTCGCCGGACAGCGACGAACGGCTGCACCTTGAACAGTGGTTCGAATCGCGCAAGCAGGACCGTGCAGATGCGTGCAGCCGGCTGGTCTGGGCACTGGTGACTTCGGCGGAGTTTCGGTTTAACCATTAGTTAGCCGCAGGCGTCGATAATGTTCCGTGCCCCCGCGATCTTCGGAGTGATGCCATGATACCTTCTGCTGGCCACGTTTTCCTTACACTGCTCCTGACGACAGGACTGAGATTTGAAGATCCCAATCCGCCCACGATCGAGCAATTGATCGCATGCCTGGAAACATCCGAAGCCGCCATTCGCAATCTCTCGGTCACCACCGAGTACGTGAAGCTCGACAAATTCTTGCTTCCGGTCGACAAACCGGTTCGGTTGCAGTTGACCACGAAGTTCATTGTCGAGCGAGAAGGCCGATCTTGGTACGACTGTGTCGGCGAGCAAATTAGCAGGCCGAAACCCAACGAGGTGAGCATTTATCGCGGGCGTTGGCAGATGGCATTCGATGGTGAGGTGGCCACTTCGATGAAGGGTGACAGCGACGGTGTTTTTCACTCCGCCGGCATCGACAACTACCCAGGTTGGCACGGCGTCAACCCGCTCGAATTCACAACGCACTATTTCCAAAAACCATTGAGCAAGATACTAAAAGACTCGGACCCGACAGTTGTCGGCCAAACCAAGTGGGAATCTCAGCCGGTCGCGATCGTGGAGACGAAACCCGTAGTAAAGGAGCAAAGCCGGAAGTACCGGCTTTTGATTGACCCGGCCAGACGCATCGTGGTTCGTCGCGCTGCGCTCGTCCAGTTCGCTCCCGACCAGATGTGGCAGGAATATACACGGATCGAGTCGCGGGAGCACAAGGAAGTGAGCCCCGGGGTCTGGCTTCCCACGCGAGTGAAATACGAAAGTGTGCACGTAACCAAGGACATGACCCCAGAAGAATTGAGTTGGAGCTTCGAGGGTCGTAACTCGGAGTGGAAAGTCAATAGTAAGATCCCAGACGAAACCTTCCGACTGGTTTTCCCAGCGAATGTCATTGTGACGGACCAGCGGAAACCGAAGCCAGGCGAAAAGTAAGTGGATGCGGCTAACAACAGGCTGAAAAAGCTTTGCCTACCCGAACGTTAGACTTTGAGAGACGCTCATGATTTCACGCAAAGACAACTACTGTGGCTCACCCGATCACGGCTTCAATCGCCGTCAGTTCCTCCAAGCCGGCATCGCATCCGCGCTGGGCGTGAGCCTTGGCGGACTGCAAGCTGCGTACAACGTGGCTTGGGCCGAGGAGCTGAAGCGGCAAAAGAAACAGGTGCTGCTGCTCTGGCTGGCCGGCGGATCGAGCCAGTTGGAAACGTGGGACCCGAAGCCCGGTCGGCCGACCGGCGGGCCGTTCAAGGCGATCCCGACCGCGGCGACCGGCGTCCACATCTGCGAGTTGATGCCGAAGATGGCGAAACTCATGGAACAAGTCGCCATCGTTCGGTC
>Ga0247727_10009491_pt1 | contig 17611 bp, 31 predicted proteins | sample WisWelCaveWW1625_FD_202498 | JGI IMG/M metagenome (GOLD analysis project Ga0247727, IMG submission 202498) | Biofilm microbial communities from Wishing Well Cave, Virginia, United States - WW16-25 | ecosystem: Environmental > Aquatic > Deep subsurface > Groundwater > Cave microbial mat | place...
GCGAAATCGGAGGGTGAGGGATGGCGAGCGGCAATCACGAACTCGCGCGGCGCGCCGCCGAGGACCCGCGCCTCACGGTGATCGCAAGGATAGCGCAGGCTGTGGCGGTGGTGCTGCTGGGCGCGCTGGCGCTCGGGGCCTTCGGCCTCTCGCGCGACTTCACCGATTTCGCGGCCCGCATCGAAGAGCGGGTGACGGCGATCCAGGCCGACATCCAGCGCCTCGACCGGCGCGTCGAGCGCATCGAGGACCGCACGTCGCCGAGAAGGCCATGATAGGAGGATAGGCAATGACCACGCGAGGCATCAGCAACAACAACCCGCTCAACATCAAGCGCAACCCGCGCAACAAGTGGCAGGGCAAGGACGAGCCGCCGCGCGACAAGACGTTCGAGACGTTCCGCGACCCCATCATGGGTCTGCGCGCCGGCGCCGTGCTGATCGTCCGGCATTTCGATCGGCGGAGGGCCGACACCGTCCGCAAGCTGATACGGATCTGGGCGCCACCGGGCAAGGACCGAAATCCGGCGACCGCTTATTTCGAGACGGTCGCCAAGCGCTCTGGCTTCGGCGTCGACGAAGGGCTCGACTTTCATCGGTACGAGCATCTGAGGCCAGTGTTCGTTGAAATGATCCGGTTCGAGAACGGCGAACAGCCCTACACGCCAGCGCAGATCGACAAGGCGCTCGTGCTTGCCGGAGTCCAGGCCCCAATGCGGTCCCTGGGGAAGACCCGCACGGTCAAGGGCGGGACAGTGGCCGCCCTCACCGCGCTTACGCCTGTCGTCGCCGGCGTGGCGGACGCGGTAGCGCCGACGCTGCCCGTGCTTGACTGGGTGCGTGACAACCTCGCGCTATCGCTGATCGCGGTGGGCGTCGTCGTCATCGTGGCCGTTGGCTGGATGGTGTGGGCGCGGCTCGACGATCGCAACAAGGGGCTACGCTGATGCCCTTCATCGGCGGGCTCTTGAAGCGGATCGCGCTCAAGCTGCTCTTGGGCCTCGCCATCGCCGGCGCGGTGGGCGCGGTGCTGCTGCGCGTGAGGCACGCCGGACGGATGGCGGAACGGGTGAAACAGATGGAGGCGGCAAATGAAGCGGCTGTCGAACGGACGAAAACTGACGCTGTCGTTAGCGCTCTGCCTGACGATGAGCTTGCTGACTGGCTGCGGCCTCCGTCTAAGCGGCGGCGTCGGCGCTGACTGCACGGCGTTCCGGCCGATCTATTTCTCCGAGGCCGCGATCGCCGCGCTGATGCCGTTCCGCGCGGAGATGGAACAGGTGGCCGGCCACAATGCGACCTGGGAAGAAAGGTGTGGCTGATGGGCGAATTGAAAATGACTGGCAACAAGGCGCTGCCCCTGCGCCGGCCGTTTCAGTGGAACGACTTGTTCTCGTGGGACGTCGCCAAGCATTGCTTGGCGGCGCTCGCGCTCGCCGGCGGCGCATGGCTCGCGAACGGCGCCGTCACGGCCTACGACGCCTTTCTCGTCGCGCTCATCTTCATGGGCCGCGAGGCCGAGCAGGAGCACGCCCAAGGCGGCTGGCGCTGGCGTCCGTGGGAGTGGTCCTGGCACCGCACCATGGAGTGGGCGGTTCCGGCGCTCGCCGCCGGGATCGCCGCGCTCTGCCTCTAGGATTCGCGCGGGCGAGCGAGCGCGCCCGCCGGCACCTTCTCCCCCTCTCGATACCTCCGCGCGCGTCACGGGCCGCCGGCGGCCCGCCGCGGCCTATCCCGCGCGCCTACTCCCGACATCGGACACGGATCGCGCCGACGCCCGCGCGCCGCGCCGCCGGCTGACTTTTCGGCGTCAGAGTTTCGCGCGGAATGGGAGTCGCGTCCCAGGAAAGAGTCGGAGCGCGCCTTGACGGCCAACGACAACCGGCGGTCTCTTAATCAGCGGGTCGCAGGTTCGAGTCCTGCTGCGCCCACCATGATTTCAAAGGGTTAGATGGTGGGCGGTTAGAACGGAACGGGGACGGAGTTTGACAGTGTCAGACTTTGTCCAACTTTTTAGGCGGATTCCGGGCGCCATCCGTTCTTGCGTGGGACCACGAATACGCCGTGAATTCCTGGCACCACTCTCACGTCGATCCCGGCTATTGTCATGAGGTCGAGGACCTCGCTGCGGTGATAGATCGCCGTCATCTCCATCTTGAGCGCGGAGAGATCCTCCAACCCCAAGACGAGCTCGAAGCGCGCGAGGTCGAAGCCAAGCAGGAGAAGGATATCCCGCTGGGCGATTATCGACTCGTGCCTGAGGGGCTTCGTCCGGACTTCGGCCTCCTCGATCAAGGCGGCGACCTGACGTTCGCCGGCGCCTCTAAGCGAAGCGGCCACCGGCCGAGGGCGCGCCTTGAGCCAATCCTCGATCGCGCCCATGGAGAACTGCACGGCGCCGAACGGACCGGCCGCGCGCATGAGCCGGGTGAATTCGCTATCGCTGCTCACAATCCGCTCTCCGTTCTATCAATATTTATGACCGGTCGCGGCACCAGGTTTCGGCGGCTCAAGTTTCGCGCCGCACCAAGGACAGAATACCATGGGGGGGAGACAGTTCCCCGCTTCCCAGTCTCCCTTTTTGAATTCGATTAAGCTCATGTACTCTTCGCTATCGGTGCCCGCCTCCAACGCTGTCCGAAAAGCATCGCAGCATTCGGTTTCGGCCTTTATTGGCCACGACATCAGCTCTCTCCCTCGTTGGCGAGGCGCTTGCCGAAAAGCGACGCCGCCTGGCTGGCGCTCACGGTGCGGCGGTTAGGGTCGGGCATCGAGGTCTCCTGGTTTTGACATTTCACGTCGGATGATTCGCTCGACGCGGCGCAGCCACCACCAGACTTTGACGCGATCCAGCACCGTCGCCGGCCGCCCGTCGCGTCGTCGCAGGTCTCTCGGCATCACGAAGCGCCACTTCTTCATGTCGCGGCGTCCGAGACGGACCTTGATGTTGGCCATGGCGTCTACTCCTCGTGGGCGAGCCGCTTGCCGAACGCGGCCCGCGCCATGGCCTCGGTGCGGATCAGGTAGCGGTCGATGATGGCCTCGACGGTGGCGAGGCCGTGGCCGGTGACGGCGGCGATCAAGGGCAGCTCGCAATTGGCCTCGGCGAGCCGCGTCACCGCCGTGTGGCGCAGGTGCATGAACCAGAGGCCGGCCACGTCCGGGCAGGCCTTGGCCGCCTCGGCGCGGACGCCGGCGAAGACGTGACGGAAATGGTCGGCCTTCCAGGGCCGGCCCGTGGTCTCGCAGACGAGCAGCGTGGCGTTCGGCCCGAGGCGCACGACGGCCTGGCGGCCAAGCTCGGCATCGAGCCGCGCGACGAGGCGCGGAATCATGCCGACCGGCAGCACCACCCCGGCCCCGGTCTTGGCTTGCGTCAGGCGGAGCGCGCCGCCGGCGTAGATTTCGCGGCGGAGCGCCAGCACGTCGCCCTCGCGCTGCCCGATCCACTCGTCCAGCACCACGGCGGTGCCGACGGAATGCCAGCCCATGGCGTCGGCGGCGGCGGCGAAGGCGTCGACGGCTTCGCGGCTCCACAGGCGGCCCTTCCGCGCGCTCGCCTTCAGGCGCTGGTCGGTGGCGACGTTCGTCTCGACCAGGCTCTTGCGCCGCGCGAAGGCCAGCAGCAGGCGCAAGACCCGCAGCGTGCCCGCGGCCTTGGCCGGCGTTGCCCGCATGTCGCGGTAGAACTCGCCGACGGCGGCGCGGGTCAGCCCTCGCGTCGGCACGGCGCCGGACCAGTCCGAGATCGTGGCGAGACATTGCGCATAGACCCGCCGTGTCGAGGGGCGAAGCCCGCGGAAATCCTCCGAACGGCGGTAGAGCGCGACGAGCGCGTCGATGGTGCCGGAAGCTGGATATTGGTGGCGGCCTCGGCCGGCGGGCGCCGGGACCGAATCCTCGGGACGGCGCGTGGCGTCCAGCTCGCCGTTGATGGAAAGCGCCGCGGCAACCGCCGCCTGGCGGTCATTGGGAAGCCGGCGCGGGCGCCAGCCGCTGGCGCGCAAGGCGGCCGAGGGCTGCCAGTAGTATCGCGGCCCGGCGGCGCCTTGGCGCTCGACCAGATAGCGCACGCGGTCCTTGCTCATGGCGGCTCCTTTCACGTGAAACTCCGGATCAAACGCTTGTCGCGCCCCGCCCGTCAAGCGGCGCCGCGCCGGCGTTCTTGAGCCGCGCGCGCAAGACCCGGTCCCAATGATCGGTGTCGGTCTCGGCGGCGGGCGTGGCGGCAGGCCTGAGTTCGGGCGGCATCTGGCGGTCGAGCCAGGCGTCGATCGACAGCGGATCCCAGCGGTTGCCGCAGCCCGGCACCGGCGGCGGGAAGCCGTGCGCCGCGATCAGCGCGGCCTTGTTGCGGTGCAGCCATTCCGGGTTGTGGCCGAGACGGCGGGCGACGCCGACGGCATCCAGGAGCGCGCGGTCGGCGGTCACGCGGCTAGCCTCCGCGGGCCGGCGCAATGGCTGCAAAGGTCGGGCTCGACCCAATGGCAGGGCGGGCGGCAGGCGCGGCTTTGCGAGCAGCCGCAGACCCGGCAGCAGGTCTCGAGCCAGCCGCCATCGGCGGCGGACCCGAAGTCGCGGGCCGCGACCGCATCGGCCTCGTCCTCGCCGGCGGCGATGACGACGCCCAATTCGACGCCGGACATGGAGAACAGGCGGAACATCATCGGGCGGCGCTCCCGGTTTCCGCGAGCGCGCGGGCCTCGGCGGCGAGGAGTTTCAACAGCGCCGGCGAGACGCGCGCGCCGCCGTCGATTTTCGCGCGGCGGCGGGCCCGGTCGAGAGCGGCGGCGAGCTTGCGCCAGCGCGGGGCGGCGATCTCGACTGCGTCTTCGAGCAGATCTTTTTCGAAACGCGCGGCGATGCCGGTCGAAGGCTCGACCGCGCGGACCCATTTGCGGCCGATGGCGAGAACGATGACGGCGCGCCAGCCGCAGCCGAGCCTGGGATCGTCGAACCAAACCCGGCAGTAGGAAAGATTACTCATGCGAGCACCCCGAGCAGGAAAGCGAGCGCGAGAAGGGCGGCAAGCGCCAGCGCCGGATGGCGCGCGCGCCGGCGCCGGCGCCAGGGCGGCGGCGCGGAGATACCGCCGAACGCGAGAAGGTCAGGGCGCCGCATGGCGCGTGTCCGGCTCGTGGATGCGGTCGATGCACTCGATGGCGGCGCAGGCGAGCGCGGCGGCTTCCACCAGCGTCTGGCGAGGCGGCGGCGCGCCATGGATGGCGGGATCGAGAAGCGTGCGCATCCAGGAGACCATGAGCGCGCAATCGTCCGGCCAGCAGCCGGCGTCGATCTGGCGCCTTCGCTCGGCGGCGATCGCGGCCAGCACCGTCGGCACCGTGTAGGGCAGGCCCCTGGGCAGGATTAACATCGGGCCGACGCCGCCGGGCCCGTCGAGAGCCTGGTCGAGCCGCGCGGCGAGGCCGCCGACGCGCGCCGCGAGCTCGAGATGGCATTCGGCGCAGGCGGCCTTGGCCTTGTGGCCGCAGCTCCATTTCCAGCTTTCGGCCCGGTCGTTCATGGCGCGTCTCCGTCTCACGCCCCCGGTTGGCCCGGCGGGAGGGGAGGGAAACCCGCCGGGCCCGTTGGGGCGTTACCGGCGAAAGTGCCGGCGGGGGAGACTAATGAACCGTTTCGGTTAGCGCGTCAAGAGAAAAATGAACCATAACGGTTCATGCCGGCGACGGCGAGGCGCGAACTCAGGAGCGCCGTCGCCAGGTCGAATACTCCATCGCCTCGGCGAAGGGGCAGTTGTTGCCCTCCCATTGATAGCTCACGACATGGTCGGTCGCGTCGACCTCGAGGATCCGGGTGCACTCCCAGCGCGACCCGGTGCCGAGCGTGGTGGCGCTGAAGAAGCCTGTTGACGATACGGAGCCCGTCGTGGAACTCAGCGTCGGGCCCGACTTGTCATGGTGCCATACGTAGAGATGGTGGCCGGCGACTTGGCGCTCCTCATCCGGATATCCCCATTGGGCTATGGCCTCATCGAGCGGCGCGCCGAGCCACGAATCCATGATGCCGGTCATGGTGGCGGTGGTGCATGCGACGGCGCCAAAAGCACAGAACATGACGGCGAATAACCGCGACTTCATGACGGCACCTCGTCTTCCATGTGAATTAGTCGCATGCTAGGCGGCATTCTTGCGTGCCTGGATTTTGTCACAGCGCCGCGCGGGAACTGGATGATCCGCGCTTGGGTTAAAGGGCGTGGCGCTTGCGTAACGGCACGTGCCCTGGCCAGCGCCGTCAAGAGCCGCGGCAGCACGGCCATCCGTTGATCGGGACGGAGCGCGTGAAAGGCAGCGAGCAGCACGGTTTCCTGGCCGGTCAGTAAGGTGGGAGCGCCGGCGGCGTCGTCAGCCGGCGGTATCGGCGTGCCAGCGAAGCGATAGGTGCCATCCGAATCCGGTCCGGCGCCGCCCGGCAATAGATCGGCTGGGGCGCAGCCGAGGGCCTCGGCCAAGCGTTCCATCCAGTTCTGCGCCAGGCGACGGGCGCCTGCCTCGAGCTTGCCGATCTGTTGGCTCGAGGTGTTGACCTTCTCGGCGAGCTCGATCTGACTGAGGCCCCGCCGCTCCCGCCATTCCCTGATCCGGTTCCCCGCCATCAATGGCATTCTCCAATCGCCTGGCATCGCCGGCGAACACCAATTCGGTTCATGCCCACTTGACAGGCGCAAACCATTATGGTTTATGCCCACCATGCTGCTCACGAGTTACCGCGAGCGAGAGCGACTGAGCCGGGCCGAATTGGCGGCGCGGCTCGGGGTCTCGGTCATTACCGTGTCGCGCTACGAACGCGGGCTGCGACGGCCGACGCGCACCGTCATGTCGCGCATCGTCGCGGCGACCGGCGGCGCCGTGCAGCCGAACGATTTCTACGATGCGCCTGGCGAATGCCAAGCGCCGGCGGCACAAGCCCAGGAAGCCGCCGCATGAACACCCGCTTCCATTGCGGCAACCTGGTCTTCGTGCCGGCGCCGCCGGCGCCCGGGAACACCGGCTGGGCGGTGGGCGAGATCGTGACCTATCGCACGGTCGGCGACGGCGATCTGCAGCTGCTGACCGTGCGGCTCGCCGGCGGCGAATTCGCGACGATTCCGGCGACCGATTGCCGGCCGGCCGCGCGGGGGCTGGCGGCATGAGCGCGCGGGCTGAGCGGCGGCGGGTGCTGGATGAGCTTCGCGCCATCGATTTCGTCGATGACGCGGGCGTCATCTGGTCCGATCGCGAGGCACATCGGCGCTTGATCCAAGCGCGCCGGGCTGCCTTAGACCCTGAAATCACTCGGCTGTTCCGGCCGGCATGGGCTTGGCGAGCGTTGCCGCGACCGTTTCGGGCAGCTCTAGCGCTTCTCGTGCGGTGGCTATTGCGATTCGCGCTAGCAGCGGTGCATTTTCCCGCGCGAGTTCGAATTCGCGTATGCGAAGCAGCCGAAGCAGGTCTGCTTTGGGCACGGGTTCTCGCCGCTCGATCAGCAGCCGATGAAGGTCGCCGATGAGCACGTTGAACCCGAGCATGGCGGCGCGGAGCTCGGCTTCGGTGACGGGGCTGGCATCGGCATCATCGGACATGGCGGTCTCCTCGGCCGTTGGCGGGGGCGAACAGCCTGCCACGGGCCCCGATCAAAAATCCTTGAAAAAAATCAAGACCTCTTTCCAAGGACAACAATCCCACAAGACGCGGGTCGCCGCGGCCCTGCGAAGGCGCCTCGGCGGCCCCGACTATCCGAGCACGGTCAAGCAGTTGGCGGGCCTGCTTGGCTGCGCCGGCCAGACCGTGCATTACTGGCTGATGGGGTCGTGCGATCCGAAATCCTACTGGATGGGCGAGCTCGTCGGGCTCTTCGGTCCCTCGTTCCTGTTCGAGATCTACGGCGAGCGCGTGGTCGCGTTCGAGAATGGCGGGGGTCGATCAGACGAACGCCGGCCTCCCACTCCGGCGATCCAGGGGCGGAGCCTGGCCCCCGCTCCAACCCCGAAGCGCGCCTAGGAGGCCGTTCATGATCCGCCGCACGGCCCCGTTCGCGCGACCAACCGATCAAGAATTCTTGAGCGAGCCCGGCGGCGGCCCAGCGGGCGCGCCGGCCGCCCGGGCATACCAAGGTCCCGTGCAGGCGTCGCCGCCGGGGAGCGGCCCCGAAAGGGCCGTGTTCATGGAAGACGCAACGGGGCCGAGCCGGCAGGAATTCATGCGGCGCCGCCAGTTGGCGGCGAGGAAGGCGGCGAAGACGCGCCGGCTTCTGCGCCTCGCGCGCGAGATGCAACGGCCATGAGCGGCGACGCGGGCAGCCCTGACAGCGACGACCGCGCGCGGCGCGCGCGCTGGCTCGATGCCGCGCTCGCCGCCGGCCAGGCGCCCGACCAGGCGCTGGCCACGGCCAAGCGGATGCAGGACTTCGTGCTGACCGGTTCCGCCGTGCCGCTGCTGGCGGCGCCGCGCGTGGCGCCCGCCGAAACGTCGCCGCGCAAGACGAGGAAGGCCGCGCGGACCGCCAAGGCGAAGGCGAACGGGAGCGCTCGCCGCACGAAGCGGTCCTGGACCGCCGAGGATCTCGAAATCCTTAGGGCGAGATACAAGGCGGGCGACAGCGGATCCGCGATCGCGGCGGCGCTCGGCCGGTCGGCGAGCTCGGTCTTCACCAAGGCGCACGCCATGGGTCTCGCCGGCCACGGCCGGCGGAAGAAGGCGGCGTCGCTGCCGGCGCGAGCGGCGGCGCTCGGCGCGCCCACGCGGACGTGCCGCGTGTGCGGCAAGAATTTCTTCTCCAAGCGCGCGACGGTGACCTGCGATTCCTGCCTCGCCGGGGAAACCGCATGACCGCCGTGGCCCGCCAGCGCCTGCCCGACCGCCGCATCACCATCACCGAGCGCGTGACGTGGCAGGGGCGGAGCTGGCACGTCTCGATCGGATTCGACGCCGCCGGTCGCGCCCGGGAAATATTCCTCGCCGGCGCCAAGGCCGGCAGCGAGATGGACGCCATCGCCAACGACGCGGCGGTGCTGGCCTCGATGATGCTGCAAGCGGGCGGCGACCCGGCGGCGATCGCGCGCTCGATGGGCCGCATCGGCCCGGCGCCGGCATCGATCGTCGGCCTCGCGCTCGACTGCGCCGCCGCCGTCGAGGCCAGCGAGGGCGCCGCCATTCGCTCCGCCCATGGCGAGGGGCGGCCATGAAACCCGAGCTCGAGCTGCTGATGGCCGCCTTCGCCTGGCGCGCGGACCCGGCGGCCGGCGCCGCGCGGCTCCGCGCCGCGGCGGCGGCGCTCGCCGGCGCCGACGCCTCGCCGGGCTATCGCCAGCTCCGCCTCGCCGCCGAGGCGGCGCTCGGTGCCGCGCCCGAAGACATCAGCCGCGCGCGCGAAGGCCTGAAAGATGCACTCGCGCTGGTGACGATGGCGAATCCCGGGGCCGGCATCGGCCGGAAGGATGCCGGGCGCGACCCCTCGGTCGATTGGCACGACCAGCCGGGTAGCGCGGCATGAAGCGCAACCCTAAATTCGTGCTGTTCCGCGACCGCCGCGGCGAATACCGCTGGCGACTCGTCGCCCGCAATGGCCGGACCATCGCGCAGAGCGAGGGCTACGCCAGGCGGCGCGGCGCGACGGGCGGCATCGCCGCCGCGATCGCCTGCTGCGCCGACGCCCTCGTCACGGGGCTCGACAAGTTGGGGACGGGCAAGCGCCGGAGCGTCGCGGTCGAATTCGAGGACCTCACCCGGTGAGCGGTCTCACCTTCGCCGAACTGCGGGCCGCGAACGTCAGCCGGATCCCCGTCTTCAAGAACGCGCGCGGCGAGTTTTCGCACGCCAAGCCGGGGTCAGGATCGGGTGCCCGCTGCGGCTTCAACCCGGCTATGGCGAGAGTGAGGCTCATAAGCGATAAGACCGGCATCGAATGGACGGACGCGACATGGAACCCGATCCGCGCGCGCAACCGCGCGACCGCGAAGGTTGGGCATTTCTGCATCCACGTCAGCGAAGGGTGCAGGAATTGCTACGCCGAACGCATGCAGCCGCGTTTCGGCAACCCGATCCGCTACGCCGCGCAGGACCGCGACAAGATCCAATTGTTCCTCGACGAGAAGGTGCTGGCCGCGCCGTTGCGCTGGCGCGAGCCGCGCCGGATTTTCGTCTGCTCGATGACCGATCTGTTCCTGGAGGATCACCCCGACGAGTGGATCGACCGCATATTCGCGGTGATGGCGCTGTGCCCGTGGCACAAACCCCAGGTGCTGACCAAGCGGCCGGAGCGGATGCGGGCGTATATGAGGCCCGGCAAGGCCGTGGCCCTGGCGGCAGAGGCTTTTGAAATGACGATCCGGGGAATCTATGCCGACCCCGAATCGCGGATTGGCACTGGCGTGATGCTAGTCGGAGATATCGCACACTTGCGTGACTGGCCTCTCCCGAACGTCTGGCTCGGTGTGTCGGTCGAGGACCAGGCCACCGCCGACGAGCGGATTCCGATCCTGCTCAAAACGCCGGCGGCGATACGATTTCTTTCCATTGAGCCCATGCTAGGATCGGTAGACTTACGCCGCTGGATACATGAAATACCGGCCGACAACGACGGTGACCGAATCGGACACAACGGCGGCCTATTTTCACGCATCGACTGGCTGATCGTCGGCGGCGAGAGCGGGCCGGGCGCTCGGCCGATGCACCCCGGATGGGCGCGGTCGCTTCGCGATCAGTGCGTTGCGGCGGGCGTGCCGTTTTTCTTCAAGCAGTGGGGCGAGTGGTGCCCGAGCGAGGCGGAAGAGCAGCCGGTTTATCGCAGCGAGTATCGACATCTTGGTGGCAGCGTCCATGCTCACCGCATTGGCAAGAAAGCCGCCGGGCGGATGCTCGACGGCCGGACCTGGGACGAGTTTCCGGCATGAGCGCGATCGACATTCGCGAGATCGTGACCGGCCTCGCGTCGCGCATGCCGGCGCTATGCCGGGATTTGTTTCCGGCCGGCCGGCGCGAGGGGCCGGAGTTCCGCGTCGGCAACCTCGCCGGCGATCCCGGCCGGTCGCTGGCGGTCCGGCTCGAGGGCGCGCGCGCCGGAATCTGGTGCGATTTCGCGTCGGGCGAGAAAGGCGACGCGCTCGACCTCGTCGCGCAAGCCGGCTGCGGCGGCGACAAGGCCGGCGCCGTCGCCTGGGCCAAGTCGTGGCTCGGGTTGGACGGCGAGCGGGCGCAGCCGCGCGCGAAAGTGGCGCGCTCGTCCGCAACGACGCTTCGGGCCGCGACCGCGAGCCGCGAGGCCGAGAACCGCAACCGCGAGGGCGCCTTCAGGCTCTGGCTCGGCGCCCAGGAGCGCCTCGCCGGCACGCCGGCCGATCGCTATCTCAAGGGCCGCGGCATCGACCTCGAGGCGTTGCATCGCCAGCCGCGAGCGTTGCGCTTCACTCCCGAGCTCGCGCACGCGCCGACCAACACGCGCTGGCCGGCCTTGGTCGCGGCGATCAACGGCCCCGACGGCGGCTTCGCCGCGATCCACCGAACCTATCTGGCCCCGGCCGCCGGCGGACGATACGCGAAGGCGCCGGTCAACGACCCGAAGATGACGCTCGGGCGCTACGCCGGCGGCTGCATCCGGCTGTGGCGCGGCGCCTCGGGCCGGAACCTCGACGCGGCGAGCGCGGGCGAGGAGATCGTCGTTACCGAGGGCATCGAGGACGGCTTGACGGTCGCGATCGCGTGCCCGGAGCGCCGCGTGCTCGTGGCCGTCAGCCTCGCCAACATGGGCGCGATGCGACTGCCGGCCACCGTCGCCGGAATCATCGTCTGCGCCCACAACGACGACGCCATCGAGGCGCGCCGCGCGCTCGACCGCGCGATCGCGCGCTGGCGCGGCGAAGGACGGCGCGTGCGCCTGGCGCGCCCGCCGGCCGGGGTCAAGGACCTGAACGAGCTGCGGCAGCGGCGGATCGAGGGCGCGGCATGAGCGGGCCGGCATCCATTCCCGGCGAGATCGAGCCTATCCGCTTGATCGTCGACAACGCCGTCGAGGCGCCGGCGCCGGCGGAATCCGAAACGGGCGGGCCCGGCGGCGGCGAGCCGCCGCCGGCGAAGGCGCCGCGCGGCTTGCCCGCCGGCTGCCCGATCGTGCCCTTGGGGATCAGGGGCGAGATCCACTACTACCTCGACGAGCGCGGCCAGATCCGCGCCCTCGAACCTAAGGGTCATTCGCGGCTCGCGATCCAGTCGATGCTGGGTAGGAAGTCCGACCTCGTATTCAAGTTCTGGCCGCGCAAGAACCCGAAAGGCGCCGTCGTCGGCTGGCACCCCGAGGACGCGGCCAAGGATCTGATGCAGGCCTCGGCGCGGCAGGGCATCTGGAACGTCATGGAGCGCGTGCGGGGGCCCGGCGCCTGGGCCGGCGCCGGCGGCGAGCTCATCCTCCACGCCGGCGACCGCGTCTTCGTCTCGAAGCCGGGCGGCGCTTACGCCGACGGCGCCTGGCTCGACGCCGGCGTCATCGACGGCCACGTCTATCCGGCGAGCGCGGCGCTGCCGCGGCCCGCGCTCGAAGCGGTTGCCGCCGGCGAGCGCGGCCCCGCGGCCGAGCTGCTGACGACGCTCGACACCTGGACCTGGCGGCGCGGCGAGATCGACGCCATGCTGCTGATGGGCTGGATCGGCGCCGCGATGATCGGCGGCGCCCTCAAATGGCGGCCCGTATGCTGGATCACCGGCGGCCGGGGCACCGGGAAAAGCACGCTGCACGAGCTCGTCGAGGATCTGCTCGGCGGGGCGATGATCCGGGTCTCGGACGCGAGCGCCGCCGGCGTGTGGCAAAAGCTCGGCCACGCGACGCTGCCGGTCGAGCTCGACGAGGTCGAGGCCGAGGAGGACAATCGACGCTCGCAGGCGGTGGTGAGGCTCGCGCGCCAGGCGGCGTCGGGCGGGCTGGTCCTGCGCGGCGGCGCCGACCATCACGCGACGGAATTCATCGCCAGGAGCGCGTTCCTGTTCTCCTCGATCCTGATCCCGCCGCTCTTGGGCCAGGACCGATCGCGCATCGCGCTCCTCGAACTCAACGATTTGGCGCCCGGCACCAACGCGCCCCGGCGCGAAGCGGCCGCGCGCGGCCGGCTCGGCCAGGCGCTGGCGCGAAGGCTCGCCGACGGCTGGCCGCGATTCCCGGACATCCTCGAAGCCTACCGGGTCGCCTTGATGGAAGTGGGGCACACCGCGCGCGGCGCCGACCAGTTCGGCACGCTGCTCGCCGCGGCCGACCTGCTGCTGCACGACGGCGATTTCAACACCGACGATGCGAGCCAGTGGGTCGACAAGCTGCGCGCGAGCGAGATGGCGGTGGCCGAGGACGACGCGCGCGACGAGGAGCGCTGCCTGCAACACCTCCTGACCTCCATTGTGGATCCATTCCGCGCCGGCTCCCGCACGACCCTCGGCCAATGGGTCCAGGTCGCCGCCGGCAAGACGCCGGGCGACCAGATCGAGGCGAATCGCGCGCTCGCGACTTACGGCCTCAAGGTGCTCGACGCGAAGGGCGCGGTCTGGCTGGCGGTGGCCAACTATCACCAGGGCCTCGCCAACCTCTTCCGCGAGACCCATTGGGCGAGCCGATCGGGCGCGGCTGGCGTGTGGGCGCAAGCGCTTCGGCGCCTGCCTGGGGCCGAGCGCGGCGAGATGGTGTTCTGGTTTGGCGGCCGGGCGGCGCGGGCCACCATGCTTCCCGTCAACCTGGCGGTGGCGGCCGGCGCGGTCGAGCCGCTGTTCGAGGCTGGCTCCAGCTATGCATAAACCCCGACCCTTTTGGTTCAAGTATTGTCGCGCACGCATGGATAGCGGTGGCTTTTGGATACCACTGTTAGGAGTGTTAGGATTTCATCGCGAATTATCGTGTCGGATCAATGGCCTAACATTCTAACAAACTAACGCCTCGCGCGCGTGTAGAGCACAAGGGGCGGGGTAGGGCTGTCTCCTCACGCGCGCGCGCGACCGTTAGAACGTTAGACTGTTAGGAGGTAGATAGATTGTTGTTGTCGTACAATGGTTTGCCGGCGTGTTCGTGACCTAACACTGCACCTAACAGGTGTTAGGCCATTGATGGATTTAATAGGGGGTGTTTAGTGGCCGAGGGCGGCAAGATCGGGCTGGCGGCGGCGGTCGAAGTTCTCGGACCGGGCGAAGCACCGCGCGGCGAGGGCGAGCAGTTGATGCTGGCCGGGCTGCCGCTGGGCGAGGTCGGACGAGGCGAGGCGGCGGCGCCCGCGATCGAGGCGGAGCGGAAGGGCGGCCGGCCGCCTGGCGCGCGGAATCGGCGGACCATGGAATGGGTCGAGTACATGGGCGGCCGCTACAGATCGCCGCTCATCGTGCTGGCGGAGATCTACAGCCGGCCGGTCGATGCGCTGGCCATGGAGCTCGGCTGCACGCGCTACGAGGCGTTCCAGCTCCAGCTCAGGGCGGCGGAGCAGCTCGCGCCGTATCTGCACCAGAAGCTGCCGCTCGCGGTCGAGTTCGAGGGCAAGGGGCTCGTCGCCCTCACGGTCCAGACGCTGCCCGAGCTGCTCCGGCTGACCGGCGGCGCCGAGGTCGAGGATGGCGTCGAGCGGGTATTCGAGGGCGTCGTCGTGAATGACGATAAATCAACGAGTTAGCGGGAGCGAAGGCGATGCGGTTGGACAAACGCGAGTTGGACGACCGTGGTCAAGGCCCTGGCGGCGTTGACGTTTCGGCGGCTCGGCCCGCTGATTTCCTATCAGCCGGCGCGGGCGGTGAATGTCGTCCGCCGACCCCCCCCTACCCGGTTTTTTGGCCGCGCCGCCGCCAGCGTGGGGGCCTCGAAAAACACCCCGGGCCTCGTGGGTCGAAAAAACCGCGCGGGAAATAAATCCATTCTCAACCGATCGGGTGAGGGCGTGAGCACGTTCAAGATGCTGGGCTACATCCCGCCGGGACCGGTGGCGGTCCGATTCATGCGCTCCGACGCCAAGGTGCGGCTGCTGAACGGCCCGATCGGTTCGGGGAAGACCTCGGCCTGCCTGCTCGATCTCTTCTTCCGGGCCCAGCGCCAGGCGCCGGACGCCACGGGCACGCGGCGCTTCAAGTTCGCGGTCATCCGCGACACCTTCCGCCAGCTCGAGAAGACCACGATTCCATCCTGGCATCGGTGGTTCCCCAAGGAGCTCGGCAAATGGACCGGCGGCGAGGGCGGAAGGCCCGGCGTGCACGACATGAAGTTCACGCTCGCCGACGCCACGGCCCTCGAGCTCACCGTCGAGTTCATCGGGCTGGGCGAGAACAAGGCCGAGGACGCGATGCGCGGCTGGGAAGGAACGGCCGCCTATCTGAACGAGGCCGATCTGCTGGCCGAGGAGGTCCTCACCTACGTGCTCGGCCGCGTCGGGCGCTTCCCGCCGGTCGAGGGCGCCCATGGCCCGAGCTGGCGCGGCGTGGTGCTCGACTGCAACGCGCCCGACGTCGAGTCGTGGATCTACAAGCGCTTCGTCGAGCAGCCGGTCGAGGGCTGGGAGTTCTTTCGCCAACCGAGCGGCCTCTCGGCCCAGGCGGAGAATGTGGCCAATCTGCCGGGCGGCTATTACGAGCAGCAGATCGCCGGCCAGCCCGACTGGTACGTGCGGCGCTTCGTCAGGAACGAATTCGGCTACAGCCGGGAAGGCAAGCCGGTCTACGCCGAGTTCAACGACGCGCGGCACGTGGCCCCGGCGCCGCTCATGCCGATGCGCGGGCTGCCGCTGGTGATCGGACTCGACGCCGGGCTGACGCCGGCCGGGGTCGTGCTGCAACGCATGCCCGACGGACAGTGGCGGGCCTTGGACGAGGTCGTGACCGCGCCTTCCGAGAGCGTCGGGCCGCAGCGCTTCGCCGAGCGCCTCAACCGGGTGCTGGCCGAGCCGCGCTACCGGGCGGTGATGGCGGACGGCCGCGCGCCGGCGCTCGTCGCCTGGTGCGACCCCTCGGCCGGCTACGGCGCCGATAAGGAGGCGGGCGAGCTCACCTGGATCGAGAAGGTCGAGCACGAGACCGAGATCGGGATCAGGCCGGCGCCGACGCAGGAACTGAACGCCCGCTTCGAGAGCGTGCGGCGCAACCTCGCGCGCACCATCGACGGCACCGCGCCGGGCCTGCTGATCTCGCCCGCTTGCCGCGTGCTTAGGAAAGGCTTCAACAGCGGCTACCGCTTCCGGCGGATCCAGCTTGCCGGCCAGGAGCGCTACGACGAGAAGCCGGAGAAGAACGAGTGGAGCCACGTCCACGACGCGCTGCAATACGGGCTGCTGGGCGGCGGCGAGTTCGCCGAGGTGACCGGACGGCGCGAGCGGCGCGAGCGGGCTTCGGCCACGTCGCCGGCGCGGGCCGATTCCGAGTACGACCCGCTGGCGTGGTGAGGACGATGACCGCCTGGACCCCGCTCGACGTGCGCTATCGCCTGGCCGAGGCGGCCGACACCTTGCGCCGGCTGCCGATGCCGGCGCGGGGCCGCCCGCCGCGCGCGGCCCAGGCGCTGGCGGCGCGCTGGCCGGACACGGTGCTGGCGGCGATCGACGCCTATGGCTACGGGCGGACGCGGCTCAGGCCGGCGGCGCCCGCCCCCCATGACATCCGGCGCATGGACGAGGCGCTCTGCTGGCTGTGGTGGATCGAGGGCGAACGCCGGCGCATCGTCTGGGCGCGCGCCTGCGGCGTCCCGTGGCGGCGGCTGGAGGATTTGGACGGGCGCTCGGACCGCACCTTGCGCGCGCGGTACCAGACCGGGATCGCGGCCATCGCCTGGCGCCTCAACGGGCGCGTAAAAAATATCTTGCCGGAGTTTCCGGAAAATGGCAGGGTCGGCGCGGCATGATGGGGCGATTGCCCCCTGACGCTTTTTCCGACCCGCCCGTCCTTCGACAAGCTCGAGGCACGCGGCGGGTTTTTCGTTGGACTTTTCACCCGCTCGCCGCCGGCCGCCCCACCAACCCCGGCGGCTCGCGGAAAGGTGGAGCGGTGATCCTGCCCTTGACCCTCGACGGCGCCGAGGCCGTGGCCCGCGCGATGCGCGAATCCGACCGGCGCGAGATCTTCGCGACCAGGGCGGACGAGGACCCGGCGGCCTTGGCCGCGGGATGCGTCGCCGCCAGCCGGTTCGGCGCCATCGTCGCTTGCGCCGACGGCGCGCCGGCCGCCGCGCTGGGGGCGGCCTCGACCTGGCCGCGGGTCTGGTCGGTGTGGATGTTCGCGAGCGCGCGCTGGCGCGAGGTGGCCTGGGAGGCGACGGAGTGGGCGCGGTCGCGGCTGATGCCGGACGTGATCGCGGCCGGGGCGCACCGCGCGAGCTGCTGCTCGATCGAGGGCCACCGCGACGCGCAAGCCTGGCTCGAATTGCTGGGGGCGCGGCGCGAGGGAAGCCTAGCGAAGTTCGGCAAGAACGGCGAGACGTTCCACGTCTATGCCTGGACGAGGTGAAGCGATGTGCATGAATCCCGTCGATCTCATCGGCAATCTGTTCTCGCCGGCGAAGCCCACCACGGCGAAGCCGCCGCAACGCTCCGACGCCGAGGTCCAGGCCGCGGCGCTGGCCGAGCGCCGGCGCGCCGCGCTCGCGGCCGGCCGGCAATCCACCATCCTCACCGGCGGCCAGGGCGA
>Ga0247727_10009492_pt1 | contig 17611 bp, 14 predicted proteins | sample WisWelCaveWW1625_FD_202498 | JGI IMG/M metagenome (GOLD analysis project Ga0247727, IMG submission 202498) | Biofilm microbial communities from Wishing Well Cave, Virginia, United States - WW16-25 | ecosystem: Environmental > Aquatic > Deep subsurface > Groundwater > Cave microbial mat | place...
GACCTGACCGGGAAGCGGATCCTCGTGACGGGGGCCTCCGCCGGCCTCGGCGTCGAGACCACCAGGGCGCTCGCGGCCCACGGCGCCTCCGTGACGATGGCCGTGCGCGACCTCAGCAAGGGCGCCGCGGCCATGGAGGAGGTGCTCGCGACGGTCCCGGGCGCCGACCTCGACCTGCGGCCGCTCGACCTCGCCGACCTGGCCAGCGTCCGCCGGTTCGCCGCCGGCTTCCTCGACGATCACGCCCGGCTGGACGTGCTGATCGCGAACGCCGGGATCATGGCCTGCCCGTACGGCACCACCGTCGACGGGTTCGAGCTCCAGTTCGGCACCAACCACCTCGGCCACTTCCTCCTCATCACACGGCTCCTGCCCGCCCTCGTCGCCGCGGGCGGTGCGCGCGTGGTGCTCCTCAGCTCGGCCGGTCACCGCTTCGGCGACGTCGACCTCGACGACCCGGGCTTCGAGCACCAGCCGTACGACCCGTGGGTCGCGTACGGCCGCGCCAAGACGGCCAACGTCCTCTGCGCCGTCGGCATCGACCAGCGCTACCGCGACGGGGGCGTGCGCGCGTTCGCCGTCCACCCCGGCGGCATCCAGACGGAGCTCGGGCGCCACCTCACCAGTGACACGCTGCAGGTCCTCATGGACCGCCTGGCCGCCGCCCCCACCGAGACCGTGTGGAAGTCGGTGCTCCAGGGCGCCGCAACCACCGTCTACGCCGCCACCTCCCCCGACCTCGACGGTCAGGGCGGTGTGTACCTCGAGGACTGCCACGTCGCCGGGCTCACCGACGACCCCGACGCCCGCGACGGCGTGCGGGCCTACGCACTCGACTCGGCTCGGGCCGACGCGCTGTGGGACCTGTCGGAGCGGCTGGTAGGCCCGTTCTCTGGACGCTGACGCTCGCATGGCGAGCGCATGCGTCCACAGATCCGGTGTGGGTCAGGCCGAGGCCGGCGCGTGGACCACTGACGCGATCGCGACGAAGTGGCACACGACTGCTGCGACCACCAGCAGGTGCCACACCTCGTGGTACCCGAAGACGCGGGGGAACGGATCCGGCCAGTTCGTGAAGAGGAAGATGCTGCCGACCGTGAACAGCAGACCGCCGACGGCGATGAGCACCAGCTCGGTGACGGACATGTGGTGCCACATCTGCGGCACGGCGACGACCGCGGCCCAGCCGAGGCAGATGTAGAGGGCCCCGCGCATGACGCGGCTCCACCGGCCACCGGTGAAGGCGAGGGCGAAGCCGATGGCGGCACCGGTCCACGCGATGGCCAGCATCGTCCACGCCACCCACCCGCGCAGCACGAGCAGGCAGACCGGCGTGTAGCTGCCGGCGATCATCAGGAAGATCGTCCCGTGGTCGAGCTTCTGCATCCACAGGCGCCGGGTCGCCGACCAGTTGAGCCGGTGGTACGAACCGCTCACGCCGAAGAGGGCGACGAGGCCCGTCGCGTACACGAAGGCGGCGATCCGACCACGCGGCGACTGCGCCAGCGCCACCACGGTCACGCCGGCAGGGATGGCCAGAAAGAAGCAGACGAGGTGCATCCAGCCGCGCAGCAGCGGCCTCACCGGTGCGGCGTCGAGGGTGGTAGAGACCGAGGGCACGGGCGCCAGCGTACGGCGACCTAATGCGTGTGGCGACCGCGGGGGTCCACGGCATGATGCTCCGGTGCCGAACGCCACCGCCCGCGCCGAGCTGTTCGCGGGCGCCAGGTCGGTGGCCCCGATGCTCGTCGGGATCATCCCGTTCGGTCTGGTCGCCGGGGCGACCCCGGTGGCGAACGGGCTCGGTGGCGGCGCGGCGATCGGGCTGTCCACCATCGTGTTTGCGGGCGCCTCCCAGCTCGCGGCGGCCGATGCGCTGGGCGACGGAGGTTCGGCCCTCGTGGCCGTCATCGCCGCCTGCACGATCAACCTGCGGCTGCTGCTCTACTCCGCGTCGCTCGCCCCCCACCTCGCCAGGGTTCCCCTCCGGCGGCGCATGCTCATAGGCTATTTGCTGACCGACCAGGCCTACGCGGTCTCGATCACCCGGTGGACGTCCGACGCCGACGCCGAGGCGGCGGGCGGTCCACCGGCGCCCGGCCTCGACCGCAAGGTGCCCTTCTACTTCGGCGCCGCCCTGCTGCTGTGGGCGAACTGGCAGGTGTGCACGATCATCGGGGTCCTCCTCGGATCTGCAGTCCCGGAGTCCCTTCCACTGGACTTCGCGGTGCCGCTCGTCTTCCTCGTGCTCCTCGTGCCGGCCATCAGCTCACGGCCCGCCGTGGTCGCCGCGCTGGCCGGTGGGCTCGTCGCCCTGTTCGCCGCCGAAGCGGGTGCCGGACACCTCGGCGTGCTGTTCGGTGCCCTCGGCGGCATCGCCGCGGGCGCGACCGCCGAGGCGTTCCTCGAGAGGACGGGGCCCCGCGACGACACCCCCCTCCCGCCCGACCCGAGCGTTGCGCCATGAACCGCGTCTGGACCGCGATCGTGCTGGCGGGCATCGGCACCTACGCGATGCGTGCGTCGTTCCTCGTGTTCGCGCACCGACTCGCGGACGTACCGCCAAGCGTCCAGCGCCTCCTCCGACAGATCCCGCCCGCCGCGCTCGCCGCCATCGTGGTGCCCGCCTTCCTCCGCCCGGACGGTGAGCTCGACCTGTGGCAGCCCCGCTTCCTCGCCGGCGTCGTCGCGGCCCTCATCGCATGGCGCACCCGCAACATCGCCCTCACACTCGTCGTGGGCATCGGCCTGGTGATGGTCCTCGAGGCGCTCACGTAGGGCCGTTCCGGGTACCGTCCGCCGGATGCTCAGGAGCGACGCCCGCACCGCCGATTCTGCTCGACCCCGCGTGGTGGTCCGACCTCGAGCTCGTCCACGAGTTCTTCACCTGGGCTTCGATCGGCGCTGAGCGATGGGCTACGAGCGCGGCGCGCATGCGGTGGGCGACGGTGTCTGGGCCTACCTCCAGCCCGACGGCGGGTGGGGCTGGTCGAACGCAGGGCTGGTGACCGACGGTGACGCGTCGCTCCTGGTGGACACCCTGTTCGACCTCGCACTGACCGCGCGCATGCTCGACGACCTGCGCGCCGTCGCACCGGCCGCCGCGCGGATCGGCACGCTCGTCAACACCCATGCCAACGGGGACCACTGCTACGGCAACCAGCTCGTCGCCGGGGCCGAGATCATCGCTTCCGCCGCGAGCGCCCGCGAGATGGACGAGGTGCCCCCGGCCGCGCTCGCACGCCTGCTCGCCGCGGCGCCGGAGCTGGGCGCCGCCGGCGCCTACCTGCAGGAGATCTTCGGCGCCTTCACGTTCGAGGGGATCGAGGTCGCGGCGCCCACCACCACCTTCGAAGGGACGCTCGAGCTCCGCGTCGGGGACCAGCCGGTGCACCTCCTCGAGCTCGGTCCGGCCCACACCCGCGGCGACGTCGTCGTGCACCTCCCGGACGACGGGGTGCTGTTCACGGGCGACCTCGTGTTCCACCGTGGCCACCCGATCGTGTGGGCCGGGCCGGTGCAGCACTGGATCGACGCCTGCGACCGGATGCTGGCGCTCGGCCCGACCGTCGTCGTGCCCGGTCACGGCCCGCTCGGGGACCGGGCGTGCATCGAGGCGCAGCGCGGCTACTTCGAGTGGCTCGTGGCCGAGGGATCCCCCCGGCTCGAAGGGGGCCTGTCGCCACTCGACGCAGCACGCGATCTCGCCGGCGGCCCGTACGCAGGCTGGGGCGAGGGCGAGCGCCTCGTCGTGAACCTCACCGCGCTCGCGCGCGACCTCGGCCTCGTGCCCGCCGATGACGTGCTCACCCTGTTCGGCGGCATGGCGGCCCTCGCGGACGCGGCCCGTCTCGCGGGCCTGCTAGACCGCCCCCCGTGCTGACCTACGAGGAGGCCGCCGCCGCGGTCACGGGCCCGGGCGAGCGGTTCGAGGTCGAGACGATCGACGTGGGTGGCGTGCCCGTGAAGGCGTTCAAGCACGCACCGCCGAGCCTGCGCGAGATCTTCGCGAGCGCACGCGAGCGCGGCGACGCGACCTTCCTCGTGTACGAGGACGAACGGTGGGGCTTCCCCGAGGTGATGGTGCACGTCGACGCGATGGCGTCGCTCCTCGTCGACCGGTACGGCATCGCCCCGGGCGACCGCGTGGCCATCGGCATGCGGAACTACCCGGAGTGGGTGATCGCGTTCGCGGCGATCACGTCGATCGGTGCGGTGTCGGTGTCCCTGAACGCGTGGTGGACGGCGGACGAGCTCGACTACGCGCTCGAGGACTGCGGAGCGTCCCTGCTGATCGCCGACGTCGAGCGCGTCGAACGGGGTCACGAGTCCGCCGACCGGCTCGGGTGCCGCGTCCTCGCCGTGCGGGCCGTCGGCGCCCTGCCACCCGGCGTCGACCGCTGGGAGGAGGTGCGGGAGCTCGGGGCATCGATGCCCGACGTCACGGTCACCCCGGACCACGACGCCACGATCCTCTACACGTCGGGCACGACGGGCAACCCCAAGGGAGCGGTGTCGACCCACCGCGGAGTCGTGCAGGCCCTCATGGGCTTCGGCTGCAAGGCGGCCCTCGACCGGCTGCGCCGCGACGGCGGGCCCGAGCAGGAGCGCGACGGGCGGCCGCCGGCCTTCATCCTCATCGTGCCGCTCTTCCACGTCACGGGCTGCGTTCCGGTGCTGCTGTCCTGCTGGGCCTCGGGCCTGAAGCTCGTGATCATGTACAAGTGGGACGCCGACCGCGCCCTCGAGCTCATCGAGCGCGAGCAGGTGACGAACTTCGTGGGTGTCCCCACGCAGAGCTTCGACCTGCTGGAGTCCCCGCGCTTCGCCGAGACGGATACGTCGAGCCTCGCCAGCATCGGCGGCGGAGGTGCCCCGGCGCCCCCGGAGCTCGTCAAGCGGGTCGCCAGCAGCTTCCGGGGGGGCGGCCCGTCGATCGGCTACGGGATGACGGAGACGAACGCCTACGGGCCGGGCAACAACGGCCAGGACTACCTCACGCACCCGACGAGCACCGGCCGGGCCACGCCGATCCTCGAGCTCGCCGTGCGCGACCCCGACGGTCACGACCTCCCGATCGGCGAGCGCGGCGAGATCTGGTTCAAGGGCCCCCACCTCATCCGTGGCTACTGGAACAACCCCGAGGCCACCGCGGAGACGATCGTCGACGGGTGGCTGCGGAGCGGCGATCTCGGTCGCGTCGACGAGGATGGCTTCGTCTACGTGGAGGACCGGGCCAAGGACATGGTGCTGCGCGCCGGGGAGAACGTGTACTGCGCCGAGGTGGAGGCAGCGGTCTACGAGCACCCCGCGGTGCTGGAGGCGGCCGTGTTCGGCGTGCCCCACGAGCGGCTGGGCGAGGAGGTCGCGGCGGCTGTGTACGTCCGACCGGGCCACACGCTCGACCCCGCGGACCTGCAGGCCCACGTGCGCGAGCGCCTGGCGAGCTTCAAGGTGCCCAGCATCGTGCGGATCCTCGACGCCCCCCTGCCCCGCAACGCGGCCGGGAAGTTCCTCAAGCGCGACCTGCGCGACGAGCTCGCGAGCACCTGAGCGCGCGCTCGCTCAGTCGGTCCCACCCCAGCGCCGCCTGAAGGCCGCCAGCTCCTCCGCGCTGTAGAAGTGATGCGCGAACCGCGAGGCGTACGCAGCATCGAGGGCGGCCTTCGGCAGCCGGGCCTCGCGGACGACCCGTTCGTAGAGCTCGGAGTACTCCTTGCCGGCCCCGACGTTCTCCCGATCGAGCGTCACGTCGTGCGCCAGCCCGAGCAACCGGCCGAGCGCCGCCGGCGCCGCGTCGAGGCTCTCCTGACGCAGCACGAGCATCTTCACCGCCGGCGTGTCGATCACCCCGTAGCCGAGCGACGGATCGAACGGGTGCTCGTACACGTCGATGCCGAGGCTCGGCGCCAGCTCCCGATCGAACCACTCGACGGTTCGCGGGATGCCGTCGGCGGCGGCGAACCGCTCGAACCGGGCGGTGGTCGAGGCGTCGTCACCGAGGCGGCCGAGCCGTCGGCCGGACTGGAAGAAGTCGGATGCGGCCCGCATCACGGGCTCGCGGACGATCGTCACGACGAGCCACGGGTGCTCCGGGGTCGGGAGGTGCCGCATGAGGTGGGCGGCGTGGAAGACGTGGCGCGGGCGGGCGTTGCGGTCGGTGCTGCGGTAGTGGGCCTCGACCTTCGCGACGTGCTCGGGCACCAGCATGTGGATCTTGAAGACGGGCTGCGAGACGGCACCCCGGACCGCCCTGACGACGGCGCTGCTCGCGGTCTTGCTCATGCAGAACACGACCACGGGGACACCCCGCAGCCGGTCCATCCGTCGAAGCTGACGCCACTTGGTGAGGGCAAAGCTGTGCCGGGCGGTGCGACGGGCCAGCTCGCGGGCCGCCCGACGCGGCGACGACCACGGCCCCCGCGAGGTGCTCGCGGGGGCCGTGGCCGTCACTCCGGACTTCATGCTGTTGCGGTGCCGGCGTGCGGCACCGCTGGGACGGGCCTAGAGCTCGCCCTGGCCAGCCGAACGGGCCCGCAGGCGGGCGCCGCCGAGCACCACGCCACCGACGGCGATGGCGCCGAGGGCGATCGCGGTGAGCGGGAGCGTGCTGGACGTGCCCGTGGCCGGGAGGTTGCTCGAGCCCAAGACGACCGTCAGCGTGATCGGGAAGGTGCCGCGGTTGGCGCCGCAGCTGACCGAGAGGCTCACGGTGCCGGAGGCGTTGCTCGGGATGGTGGCCTCGAAGCTGAAGTCACCGGCCGCATCGGCGGTGCCGGTGGCGATCTCGTTGTTGTCGATCGAGGCGCTGACGCTGCCGCCGTCGGCCGCGCCGGACCCGCTGACCGTGACTGTCTGGCCCGGCTCCGGGGTCGTGTCGGACACGGCTGCGCTGCAGCCGCCGTAGGTGCCCCCAGCGCCGGCGGACGCCATCGAGACGCCTCCGATGGCCAGGACCGCAGCGGCAATGAGCAGAATTCGACGAAGCATGCGTGGTCTCCCCGCGAGGTAGCCGCTCCGGAGGAACGGGAGAAGCGCAGTATGCCCAATCCACTGGCCCCCGTCCACAACCGGCGGCACTCGGACCCTCGCACGCCGGTCAGAGCGCCAGCCGCAGCGGCACCCGCAGCTCGACGGGCTCCAGCAGCGTTCCGGCCCAGGTGTGATCGCCCCACGGCACCCAGGGGAGCGAGCCCTCCACGTCGATCCGGAGCTCGTCCGGGTTCACCATCGGCTGGGGCACGACCTCGAGGTGGTAGCCGTGGGTGAGGTCCATCGACCCCTCGAGCTCGAACACCACGGTGACCTCGCCGCCGGGCGGTACCTCGACGAGCGCGGTGTATCGGTTGCGGTCGTGCGAGGGCGACGCGCCCCGTGGGACAGAGCGACCGTCCTGGCGCACGTCGACCACGGCGAGCGGCGAGTACACCGCCAACGTGGTGGAGCTCGTGCCGTCGGGCGCACCAAGGCGGTTGCCGATCACGTCGTAGGGCAGACCGTCGCTCGGCGAGTCGTTGCGGATGGTGACGGTCACCGTGGAGTGCACGCGGCCGTGGATGGGATCGGCCACGACGTCGTACGCGATGGTCCGCCGCACCATCGAGTCCACCTTGTTCAGGCCCCGGTTCGATGCGCGCACTGATAGGAAGTCGCCGTCGACGGCCGGCAGGGCACCGTCGAGGTCGAGCTGCTCGAAAAGCGCCTGCTCGTCGGGGTGGAAGCTGTGGAGCAGGAGCCGTCGCTGGCGGGCGGCCGGCGCGAGCGTGTCGGCGATGACTGCCGGCCTCGGGAGGTCGCCGGAGGTCAGCTTCCGGAACACCGTCGTCGCGGCGTCGACCAGGAAGTCGTGCCGATCGTCGCCAGGGAAGGCGATGTACTGCTCGCGGAGGAGAAAGTCGGCCGCGTTGTCAGCCGTCAGCGGCTCCTCGTAGCCCTCGACGCGTATGGGACCGGTGAGCTCGATGAGGTCGGCGAGCGTCGCGGGGTCCATGTACAGCACCCCGTCGATGGCACCGAAGGCACGCGCCGGCCACAGCTGGTGCACGGCCTCCGCGACGGTGGGGAAGTCGGGCGTCGCGGTGATGTTGTGCCAGAAGCGCTGGGGGAGCATCGCCAGGTAGTCCGGGGGGAACACGGACGGATCCGTGAGCTGCTTGCCCCGCAGGAGCTCGTTCAGGTCGCGGACCCGCCCGGTGCCGGCGAGCGTCAGGTCGCCGTCCTCCGCCGTGAGGATGGCGTAGGCGCCCATGAAGCCGCCGAGCTCACGCGTCTCGGCGGGCGTGCCGAAGGCCACGAAGTAGCTGCGGGTCCCTTCTCCACCGAGGAGGCCAGGCAGCACCGCCACGGCGTCGGACGCGGTCGCCGCCTCCTCCGCCGCGTCGTCCACCGAGCGCTCGAACTCGGCGAGGCGGCTCGCGACGGGAGGGAGCAACCACTCGGACTCGGCCTCGGGCACAGCATCCCGAGCGCGACTTAGTGCGGTCTGCACGGCCGCCAGGGGCGCGGCCATCGACCGCACGCGATCGAGGTCGAGCCGGCCGCCGCGGACGCGCAGGTCCTGCACGCGGGCGGAGCGGGCCGAGGTCGAGGCCGCGTCGGCGAGGTCGGCGCCGGCCGCGGCCAGGATCTCGAGCGACCGCGCGTGCTGCCCGACGACCGGGAGCACGCGGGCGGGCCGGGCCCACCAGGCGTCGAGCGTCGTGTGCGCAGACTCGAAGGCGGCGCCGGCCTCGTCGAGGAGGTCGGCCGCACGGTCACCGTCGCCCCGTCGCGCTGCGCTGAGGCCGGCCTGGGCGCGGCCGATGCCCGTCTCGACGTCCCGCCGCGCGAGCAGCACGGACACGCCAAGCGCGACGACGATCAGCGCCGCCACGGCGCCAGCGACGCGCGCGCCCCGGCGGAGGCGATCCCGAGCGAGGTCGCCGGCGTGGGCCCATGCGGGAAGCACGAGGCACGCGACCGCGAGCGTCGAGACGACGAGGTTGGCGCCGAACCGCCCCGGCGGGAGGCGCAAGACGACCTGGGCCACGATCGCCCCGACCGCGGCGCCGAGTGCCGGATTCCCACCCGGCGCTCGGCGAAGGCCGACCGCCGCGAGAGCGAGGCCCCCGGCGGCCACGACCATCCAGGCGCCGGCGGAGCCCGCAAACGCGATCGCCGCGGCCACGGCCCACGCCCTCGGGCCCGCCGTCGAGGCGGCGACGACCACCAGCGCCCCGAGCGCCACAGCGACGATCACGTCACTGACCGCATTCGCCGTGGGGTGCAGCCGGGCAGCCACGGCGCCGGCCGCGCTCGCCAGGGCGAGCGCCCAGACCGCCCCTCCCGTGGCACGGTGGGTGCCCGCCGTGGTGGTCGGGCGGTCGACGCTGGCGGGCGGGCCGCTCAGGGGAGCCGGCTCATCGGTCGTGATCGTCACGCGAGCAGCCTCGGTTCGCAGCGGCCACGGCCCTCCTCATCGTGCGGATAGTAGGGCGCGCCGAGCGGGGAGCCCCCGCGACCGGGGACCGGGCCTGTCCGATTTGACCGCTGTGACGGCTCCCGCGACAACTGTCTGTGGCGGACGTCACGCCCACCTGCTAGAAAGATCGAGTTCAACGAGATGGTGCACGTCCGCCGTGTCCCCTCCGTCGAGCGCATCCACATCGGGCATCTACGGGGGGAACCACCGAATGCACAGATTCAGGTCACGTTTGATTGCTGCCGCCTTGGCGACAGCCCTAGCCGCACCGCTCCTCGGCGTCGGACCAGCCGAAGCGGTGGGCACACCGGCCATCAACGGCTGCAAGAACAGCTCCGTCGCCGGTGCCGAGATCGGCCACTACCCGGCGCAGCCTGCCTCGCAGAGCAGCCTCCGGGTCTCTTGCACGTTCAACAACAACACCGGCACGTCGATCGTGTCGGCGAAGTTCCGCGTCAAGGACTTCACCGTCGCGCAGTACCACAACGGTGGCGCCCGCACGATCACCAACACGGCGATCATCGCCTTGGGCGCGACGACCTTCACGGCAACGAACTGCTCGAACATGACGGCCTACGTGAACCGTGGCATCACCACCGTCGGTGGCGTCCTCGGCATCCCGGCCCGCACGTTCGTGAAGTCGATCAGCGGCGCCTGCCTCGTCACACTGAGCAACGCGACCACCGTGGCCATCGCCGCGACCACGTCGTTCAAGGTCGACAACGCTGATGGGCCCCGTTCCCGCACCGACGTCGTGTTCACCGCGACCTCGACGGCCATCACGTCGGCGACGGCCAACTTCACCGCCGCAGACGTCGGCCTCAGCGTGAGCGCCACCGAGGCCGTGCCCGGCACCGTGCTCGCCCTGCCGTGTGCAGGCGCCGCCTGCACGCTGTCGATCGCCGCATCGACCAGCAGCGCGGCTGCGACCACCAGCTTCGGTGGGACCAAGATCACGTCCTCGACCAGGCAGATCAACGACGCCACCATCACCTCGGCGACGGTGATCAACTCGCCGGCAGCGAAGTGGAACGCCACCGACGTCGGCCTGAAGGTCACCGGCGGAACCATCCCGGTCAACACGTTCATCGTGTCGATCCTGGGTGCCAACGCCACCACCACCGGCGGTCTGACGGTCACCGCAGTCAAGTTCATTGCGGTCATCGGTGACCCGAGCGCCACGGCGCCCAACGGCACTGACCAGGCCGGCTTCCAGGGTGTGCAGCTCGACCTCGCACCGGCCCTCGTGGCCGGCTCGGAGGACTGCTCCTACGAGAACGCCGAGGGCTTCTCCACCGTCGCCCGGTGGAACAACCCCGGCTCGTTCGCAGGCTCGGTGCTCTACAACACCCAGCCGGCCGACACGAAGGCCATTGGGCAGATCTACTTCGACACCTCGGTGGCGGACTTCTCTGCCTTCGTGATCGAGACCAACACTCCGTTGGGCCCGGGCACGTTCAGCTATGACCTCGTGTTCCCGAACGTCCCGACGGGCGTGGCGATGTGCCCCAGCTCCGCGACCTCGCCTGGTCTCGGCTTCTCGCTCGGCGTCCAGGCGCAGACGCTCAGCGTCGCCTCCCTGGCGTCGGGCACGGGCCGACCCGGCACCGCTCAGCTCCGGACGGTCAACCCCAACACCACGACCTACATCGCCGGCCTGCAGCAGGGCTACGCGTCGGCGGCCACCGTGGTGTCGGACGATCCGCTGATCACCTTCACCCCGGCCACCGAGTTCACGCGCACCTGCGTGTACCCGTTGGGCGCAGCGGCGGTGAACTTCAAGTGCGGTAACGGCTGACGCACTAGCCACACTGCACAAGTCAAGCAACACCTAGAGAAGGGGGTGGGCCTGCGGGTCCACCCCCTTCTCGCATCTGCTAGCCAGGGGCCATGCGGGTTCGAACGTCCATCCTCCTCATCTGCGTCCTCCTCCTCGCCGTCGCCGCGCCTGCCCGCGCGCAGGACAGCAGCGACCCGGAGAAGGGGTGCACGTCGACGGCGAGCGGCGGTCTTCCCGACACGGTGGGGATCGGCAACGGCTTCTTCATCGCCGAAGCCACCATCACCCCGCCCAACGGCGCGGCGGTGCGCACGCTCGACGCCTGCGCGGCCGCCGTGTTCGTGCAGTCATGGCTCGCCCGGGCCACCTACGGTCCGGAGGACATGCTCCGGGATCCGCCCCCCGAGGCGCCGGTCTACAGGGTCGACGTCAAGGCCGACTGGAACGGCATGGTCGGGTACCTCACGGTGTACTACGCCGAGGCCGACGGCACCCCGTTCATCGCGTGGAACCAGGAGCAGGGCATCCCACCGGAGCCCGCCGATCCGCCGCCAGCGCCCGACCCCTGGTTCACCGGGCTGCCGCGGGTCATCGACGCGTTCAACGGCGATGCGGAGCTGATCGAGACACAAGGCGTGATCGACGCGACGTCGACGACGACCACACCCGGGGCCGCGACGACGGAGAACACCAATGGCGCGACGGATGACGGCTCGGGCTCCGGGTCGCCGTGGGTGTGGGTCGCGGGTGCGGCTGCGGTGGTCGTGGTCGGCGGCGGCCTCGTGCTGCGCCGGCGACGCTCGTAAGGCCTGAGGAACCCGTTGATGAGGGTCGTCCCAGGCGGCCACGGACCGGCCCTCAGCGTCGTCGTCGTGGCCCACGAGATGGAGCGGGAGCTGCCCCGCACGCTGCAGTCGCTGGCCACGCCGTTCCAGCGGGACATCGATCCGGACGACTACGAGATCGTCGTGGTCGACAACGGCTCGACGCGGGCGCTCTCGTCGGTGGTCCCGGCGGACGCCGAGGCGTCGATCCGCCTGCTCCGCATCGATGACGCCGCCGTGTCGCCGGCGCAGGCTGCCAACGTCGGGATCGCATCGGCGGGCGGGCAGCTCGTCGGGCTCGTCATCGACGGGGCGCGGATGGCGTCTCCCGGTCTGCTCGCCGGCGCCCGGCTCGCCGCGACCCTCGCCCACCGCCCGATCGTGACGGCGCCCGCGTGGCACCTCGGCCCCACCCTCCAGGCCGAGGCCGAGGCCACGGGGTACGACCGGGCCCAGGAGGATGCGCTCCTCGAGGCATCCGGATGGCAGGACGACGGCTACGCGCTGTTCTCCATCGCCACCCCGGCGGCGTCGTCGGCGCGCGGGCTGTTCGGTGCGATGGGCGAGAGCAGCTCGCTGTTCCTCCACCGGGAGACCTGGGCCGAGCTCGGCGGGCTCGACGAGCGGTTCGCGCTCCCGGGCGGCGGGATGGTCAACCACGACCTCTACGGCCGCGCCTGCGGCCTGCCCGGCGCGCAGCTCGTCGTCCTCCTCGGCGAAGGCACGTTCCACCAGGTGCACGGCGGCGCCGCGACCTCCGGGCGCCTCACGCGCGACGAGATGCGCGCGGACTACGAGGCCATCAGAGGAGAGCCGCACCGCCCGCCGTCGAGCTCTGCCCTCTACGTCGGCTCCGTGCCGCCCTCGTACCTGCCGTACCTGGCAGCCTCCGTGGAGCTCGCTCAGGGCGCCAGCCGTCAGCCGGGGGCCGGGCGCTCGTGAACGCGCGCGGGCACGCCGACGGCCGTGGTGCGGGCTGGGATGTCGGTGATCACGACGGCGTTGGCGCCGATGTTGGCGCCGTTGCCGACGCGCACCGCGCCGAGCACCTTGGCCCCGGTGCCGATCGACACGTTGGCTCCCACCCGAGGCCCGTCGAACGACCCGGGCTGCAGGCCGATGGTGACGAAGGGCGCGATGCGAGCGCCGGGGCCGATCTCCGTGAACCCGTCGATCACCACCTGCCCGTGGAGGAGGTAGAGGCCCGGAGCGATCACGACCGGGTCGCCGATCGCGACCTGGCCGAGCACCATCGCCGCCCGATGGGCCAGTCGTGGCAGCACCGGCACCCCGAGCGACTGCAGGCGGGCCTTCAGCCGGTAGCACGCCTGTGCGAGGAAGGCGTCGGACACCGCCATGAGCCGCAGGCACTGCCAGAGGAGATCCCAGCGGGAGCGGAACTCGTAGCGCTCCCCGCGGTACGCGGCGGTCACCCGCGCGTCGGCCGCCAGCGCCTCGCGCAGCCCCGGGTGCCGAGCGCGGGCATCGCGGATGCGATCGACGCCGGGGTCGGGGGAGGCGGGGGTTCTCGGCATGGGAGGGAAGGCCATCCGGAGAGCCGCCCTGTGCGGACGCCGCCGCCCGGACGGCACCCCATGGTAGGCCGCCGGCGCGATCCGGACCGGGCCTCGATCGGGACCAATGGCCCTACAACGCTGCGCCAGCCAGGCGGTACCGTGGGCCAGCGGAGGAAGGTGGGCGTGTGGCCGAGGCAGCGGTGACGGACGACGTGGTGCGAGCCATCGAGCAGGCGGAGCAGCTCGCGGCGGATGGTGCTGTGCGTGACGCCATCGACCTGCTCACACACGCGAACCGCGCCGCGCAGCATGCGGAGCTCGAGCGAGCGCTCGTCGGCCTGCGCCGACAGGGCGCGGCGGACGTCGCCGTGCAACCGCCGGCCGCCCCCCGTCCTGCCCTCGTCGCGTCTCCTAGCGGTGGTGACATCGTCGAGCTCGCGCCAGGCGAGCTCACGAGCAGCGCGCTGCGACACGGTTTCGCGCAGAGCGGGTGTGCACTCGTGCGCGGCCTCGTGTCCGCCGAGCGGGCAGCCACCCTGGCAGCGGGCATCGACGCCGCGCTGGCCGCCTACGACGCCGCTACGAGCGGCTCGGGAGCAGTGGATCCCGGCTGGTACGACCCGGGCCCGATGCCGGACCGCGTCAGCCCCGGCCTGCCGGAGGACGTCCACCGCAGCTTCCTCCGCTCGCGCGGCAGCCTCTGGACGGTCGACTCGCCCCGGATGACCTTCGACCTCTTCGAGATGATCGAGCAGACCGGGCTCGGGTCGCTGATGACCGACTTCCTCGGCGAGCGGCCCCTCATGTCCGCCATCAAGGGCACCCTGCGGCGGATGCCACCCGAGGTCGACATCGACGGGCGCTGGCACCAGGACGGCGCCTTTCTCGGCGAGCAGGTCGGCGCCTTCAACTGCTGGCTCGCCCTCACGCCGTGCGGCACCGACGCTCCGGGTCTCGATGTCGTGCCCAAGCGCCTCGACGGCATCGTTCCGAACGACGGCGCCCGCTACGACTGGGCCGTGGCGGACGACGCCGTCCTGCAGGCAGCCTCCGGCACGCCGATCGTCCGGCCGCTGTTCGACGCCGGCGACGCGCTCATCTTCGATCACCTGCTCCTCCACCGCACGGGCGCGTCGCGCGAGATGACGAAGCCGCGCTACGCGATCGAGTCGTGGTTCTTCGCTCCCTCCGCCTACCCCACCGGCCAGCTGCCGGTGCTCTACTGACCATGGCGGATGCGGTCGTGCGCGGCGCCGAGGTGCCCCTGGTGCAGCAGGCGAGGAGCCTCGCGTCGAGGGGCAACATCCGCGACGCGATCGAGCTGCTCACCGAGGCGAACCGGCGCGAGCGCTCCACCGACCTCGAGCGCGAGCTCGTGCGGCTCCGCCGCAAGGGCGGGCGCGAGGCAGCCCTCGAGGCACCCAGCGACAGGTCACAGATCACGGCGCTCCCGACGGACGGTGCCGTGTTCGAGGTCGACCGCGCCGACCTCACCGTCGCGGCGGTCCAGACCGGATTCGCGCGCAGCGGCTGCGTACTCGTACGAGGGCTGGTGCCGGCGCCTACCGTGGCCGAGCTCGTCGCCGGCATCGATGCCGTCTTCGCCGCCTACGACGCGTCGCAGAGCGGCGACGACGCGGTGGACCCGGCATGGTTCGACCCGGGGACGATGCCCGACCGCGTGAGCCCGGGCCTGCCCGCTCCCTTCCGCCGCAACCTCCTTCGCAATGATGGGGGGCTCTGGACCGTCGACTCACCGCGGATGCTGTTCGACCTCTTCGAGATGATGGAGGACACCGGCATCGGACGGGTGATGACCGACTTCCTCGGTGAGCGGCCGATGCTCTCCGCCATCAAGGGCACCCTGCGCCGCGTGACGCCCTTCGATGTGATCGGCGGGTGGCACCAGGACGGCGCCTTCCTCGGGGAGAGCATCGGCGCGTTCAACATCTGGCTGGCCCTCAGCGCCTGTGGGCAGGACGCGCCCGGTCTCGACATCGTGCCAAGGCGCCTCGCGGGCGTGATCCCGAACGACGAGCGCGCGCAGTTCGACTGGTCGGTGTCCGACGAAGGCGTGCTCGAGGCGGCCGACGGGCTCCCGATCGTTCGCCCCGCGTTCGAACCCGGCGACGCGCTCCTCTTCGACCACCTGCTGCTGCACCGCACCGGCGCGAGCACGGCGATGACCCGCGACCGCTACGCGATCGAGTCGTGGTTCTTCGCGCCGACGGCCTATCCAGCCGGCCAGCTCCCGATCCTCTACTAGGACTGACGGATGGCAGTGCTCTCACTGCCGGCCGCAGGTCCGTGCCGCCTCGCCGAGCGGGAAGGCTCCCCCGTTCCGCTCGAGTCCTAGACCGACACGCGCTCCGGGCCTAGCGCCGCGACGAACGCCTCCTCCTGCTGCTGGCGCCGGAACGCGCGCGGGTCGACCGAGAGCAGCGCGTAGATGGCGGGGAGCACGAGGGAGCGCTGCCTCGTCAACAGACCGAAGTTGGCCAGCGAGGAGAAGGCGGCGGAGTAGAAGACGAGGAGCACCATGCAGTACAGGAGGAAGGGTTCGAGCCGACATCGCCGCAGCGCCAATCGGACGGAGTCGAACCGGTGGAACACGAGCCAGATCAGGAACGTCGACTCGAGGGCCGCCATCATCTGGAACAGGCTCGGCGACTCCCACAGGAACGGCCGGAACAGCACCGTCACGAACCCCATGGGCAGGAACAAGGGGTTGGTGAGGGAGTTCCCCCCGTGTGAGTAGGTCGAGCCGCCATAGGACGTGGACGCCGTCTGCGCGTCGAGCTGCTCCTCGACAGAGTCGATCGACAGGTTCTCCAGGCCGACGAACTTGGTGCCGGCGGTGACGGTGAAGACGACGAGCAGGCCGAGGACGACCATGCCGGCGGGGCGGGCCGTGAGCGACATCCTCCCGTCGCTTCGGATGCGACCGATGAAGTACGGCACGGCAGCAGCGACCGTGACCAGCGCGAGCAGGTGCGGCCGGATCAGGTAGAGGAGCACACCGCCGCCGAGGGCGAGGGGAACCGCCCGCGCCAGGCGCCCGCGCAGGACGAGTGAGCTCGCCCAGGCCATCGCGCCGAGGCCGAGCTGCATCAGCGCCTCCTTGCCCAGCGAAGCCGGCCAGAAGACGATGCTCGGCACGAAGAAGAGGAAGATCAGGAACAGCCGGGCGTTGACGTACGGCACGGCGTCGACGAGGGCGCGGTACCAGAAGTAGGACCCGATCATCGCGAGCAGACCGAACAGGAAGAACGTCGCCAGCAGGTCCTGCCCGAAGAGGTAGTACACGACGCCGCTCAGGAACCGGATCAGCCCGCTTCCGCTGAGCGCCATGCCCTCCATCGGTGAGGTCGACCGCTCACCGGTCCAGAACGCGATGAGCTCACGCGCCTCGCGGTCGTAGACGAAGGCGTCGCCGACGTCCTTGTACACGAGCGTGAAGCTGAGGTAGCGCGCCAGGCTCGCGCCGAGCTTGACGAGGGTCCCGAGCACGATGAGTCGGGGCAGCCACGGCTCCTCGGGACGGAGGCGACGGCATCTCCGGCTGAACGAGGTCGCGGCGAGGATGCCCGCCAGCGGGAAGAGCACCAGCCCGGCGTGGTCCTGGTGGAACCCGCGGGTGGCGATGACGATGGCGACGATGATCCCGATCACCCCGACCATTCCGGCGGTGCCCGACGGCGGCGGGGGTGCCCCGACCATCGTCACCCCATCGACGCCCGCCAGGTGATCCGTCGCCAGCCCCACCCCGTTCGTGTAGGTCGCCCAACCGTTGCCGTTGCCGTTGCCGTTGCCGTTGCCGTTGCCGTTGCCGTTGCCGTTGCCGTTGCCGTTGCCGTTGCCGTTGGTGTAGGCGCCGTTGCCGTTGCCGTTGCCGTTGCCGTTGGCGTAGGTGGTCGCCCCGTTCGTGTGGCCGTTCGTGTGGCCGTTCGTGTGGCCGTTGGCGTAGCTCGTCGCCCGGTTGGTGGGGCGGCCGCCGTTCGTGTAGCCACCGTTTGTGCCGCCGTTTGCG
>Ga0247727_10009493_pt1 | contig 17611 bp, 12 predicted proteins | sample WisWelCaveWW1625_FD_202498 | JGI IMG/M metagenome (GOLD analysis project Ga0247727, IMG submission 202498) | Biofilm microbial communities from Wishing Well Cave, Virginia, United States - WW16-25 | ecosystem: Environmental > Aquatic > Deep subsurface > Groundwater > Cave microbial mat | place...
ATGAATCGCTTTCGGCGCCTGCTGATTCGGTGGGACAAAAAACCCGAAAACTATATCGCCTTTCTTCATTTCGCGTGTGGCTTGATTGCCTTTCGCGCTTCAGGGTTATTCGGATAGGCACTAAGCATCCGCGTGCCACACCGTGTGCAAAATTGCGCGGTGGGGCGGTTGGGGGTTTGGCAGGTGGGGCAGTTAACCATTGACCGAGTTATTTCAATGCTTGTTCAAGAGCTCGCCTCATTTCCATTGCACTTGCGAAACGCTGGTTGGGTTGAAGCGCCATTGCGGTTATGATTACTTGTTGCACTCGAAGTGGAATGCCTTGTATTGGCTTGGTGAACACATCTACCGACTCGTTTGTGAGTCGATCGAGAGCATCCGTTGCAGTCTTGCCAGTTAGCAAAAAATACAGAGTCGCGCCGAGCGCGTAGATGTCGGACCGTTGGTCAGTACCTCTGATACCGTACTGTTCTGGCGGGGAGTAACCCGGTGTTACAGCGCGCGCGCCCGTACTAGTTGCTGCTCGTGAGGGATTGATTTTGGCAATTCCAAAGTCAACTAGAATTGCCTGCTCTTGTGGAGTAACAATGATATTCGCGGGCTTGACATCACGGTGAATAACAGGCGTCGGGCGCGTATGCAAGTAATTCAGCACATCACACATTTGTATGATGAAAGACGCCGCTTGTTTCACAGGGAATGGCTCGCCCGAACGCAAAACAAGATCTTCTAGTGTTTCACCCTCGACAAAATCCATGACTATGTAGTTATAGTCTCCTTCAGCGAAATAGTCTGTCACACCAACGATATTCTGATACTTGAGTGTGCTGAGTACTCTCGCTTCAAGTTGGAATTGTGCAGTGATTTCTGGATCGCCCACAACTTCTTTGATCGCAACTCGCTTTTCGAACAGATTGGAATCCTCTGCCAAGAATGTGCTTCCATATCCTCCTTGCCCCAAAAGTCGTAAAATCCGATATCTACTGTGAAGCATTTGCCCAAATTTTGCTCCATTGCCATCGCGTGGTCGAAAAGGAGGAGGGGTAGTAACTCTCTTTGTTGGATCACCATCCAAAGGCGCTCCACATTCTGCACAAAAACGAGCGTTCTTTCGGTTGGAATGTCCTTTTGGACATATGCGAGTGCTGCCTAGTCTCTGTGAGTCAATATCGGCTGGCAATTTTCTTCCGCAGCGAACGCAATGCTTTGCGTGGAGACGATTGTAATGATAGCGGCAATCTGGATTTAGACATATCAGATTGGGCAAGTACCACTTGTCCCCGCGCTTTCTCAAGTATTTGCCATCTGTCAAGCGCGTGATCAGTTCATTTACAAAACGCTCGCGCATTTCTGGATCGGGCAACATTTCGGCAATACTCGCAACCACACTTTGGATTTCTGGTTGAGTTATGGATCGATCCTCGGCGATCCATTTGTGTAGAAACCAATCCGTGAACTTGCACGCTGACCACTTTAACCGATCCATGTATTCATCTCGCGCATAGGAAAGCATCAACTCACCTGCAAACTTGCCAAGAAATCCCTCATCTGCCACGAGAAGATCGTAAAAATGCGCGTATCGTTCAATTTCAAGTTCTTGAACTCCGGTTGTGCTCTTGGCAAAAAGAACTTGCCAAATATCTCTTAAAGTCCCCCTTGCTTTTACCGCCAAGTATTTGGCAAAGTTGAAAACTATCTTTCGCTGTGTCAGCGATGATCCGTCTATGACTCGTTCGCAGAATCCTCCAAGGTCCCATTTGTGACCCAGATACAAATCCGTAAAGCCCGTTAGCATCGCATTTCGTTTTCCGCGTTGTGACCACCATGCAGCATGAACATCTAAGCCGCCACTTACAACAAAATAAATGCTGTTCTCTAAACTCAGCTCACGATTAGCGTCAAAGATTTCCGCAATGTCGGTTAGGAGCTCAGGACTGTATATTTTTTCCAAGGCAACAATAATGATTGGGAATTTCTTGAGAATCATTCCCCGCTTTTGGATTGCCGCTTTGATCAACTGTTCCTTTGCGTTTTTTGCTTTTTCATCCAGTGGCGGCTCGATACGGGGTAGCACAGCAGCACCACCACCACTGACGCTGCCTCCAATTCCCTTAAACTCAAACAACGCAAGTACCTTCAATTCAGGTTTAAAGATCACATCCCACTTTTTGGGTTCTCCACGACTTTGCGGTTCGTGTTCCAGATAGCCACTGAGACGCCTCAACTGAATTTTTGGATCTGTAGGAACATTTTGTGTGACACGAATTATGATAATCTCTCTGCCACTCGCTTTGCCAGACTCTTTGAAATGATCAACCAAGGCATCAATAAAAGAAGTCTTTCCCGTCCCATTGGCACCGGTCACCAACAAATAACGCGAACCATCATGAATCGCCTGTTGTAGCTCTTCTTTATGAAAGAGGAACATGTGAGGGCGATTCTTTACGGAAAGTTCTGCGGCAGTTAATACCGGACCCGGTTTCAACTTGAATTCAAACACTTATTGACTCCATAGGGGGAGAGTGGAAAGCGACGCGCCACATCCCGCGCAAAACTTTGCCTTTGCTAAATTGTGTGTATTGCAATTCGGACAAATCATCATCACAGCTCAATCAACACAAACAAAATCACCGCGGTCACGATCAGCCCAATCAAAAACGCAATCACGTACCACCAAACCGACCGCTTACCCTTTTTCTGTTTTGGTTTGGCGGGCGGCGCGGGTTGTTTTTTGACGCGCGCGGGTTTGGGTGGCGGCGGTATTTTTTCAGGCGAGGACGCGGCTTTGGGTTTAGCGAGATTCGCGGCGGGCTTGGGCGCGGGGGGAGGGACAATCGCAGCGAGATTTTGCGCGCTTTTCAGTGCTTTGCCGCACTGTTGACACACCTTGGCATTGCTCCGATTCATCGCGCCACAATGATGACACTTGAGGGGCTTGCTCACCGGTTGCTGCGGCGCGGGCTGCACTTGGACATTCGGCGGCGGCTTGACAAAGGGTTTGGGATTGTTGCTCGCTTGCGGCGCGCGCAGCGCGCGGCGCAGTTCGTCCGCTGTCTCAAAACGCGCGTTCATGTCGAGCGCCATCGCCTTGAGGATCGCTTGTTCCAGATGCAATGCCAGCGTGGGATTGACATGGCGCGGTGGTTTGAGGATTTGCTCTTGCGAAGCGCGTTCGGTCGCTTCGGGCGGACGCAGACCGGTGAACATGAAATACATCGTCGCGCCGAGCGAGTACAAATCAGAGCGCGCCGTCGTTGTCCCCATGCCGTATTGTTCGAGCGGCGAATAGCCCGCCGAAACGCCGCGCGCGCCATACGCGGTATCTTTGCCTTGCGCGAATAATTTGGCGATGCCAAAATCCACCAGCATCGCGCGCTGATCGGAACGGATGCGAATGTTGGTGGGTTTGAGATCGCGGTGAATCACCGGCGGTTGGCGCGAATGCAAGTACGTGAGCGCGTCGCAAACTTGCTCCAGCCATTCTAGCGCTTGGGCTTCCCCCAAGTGTCCCGCGTTTTGCACCAGTACGATGAGGTCATCCCCTTGCACATAATCCATCACCAAATACTGGCGTTTGCTCACCGGCTCGACAAAATAATCGGTCACGCCCGGCAAGTTGGGATGATGCAGCATGGCAAGCACATTTGCTTCCAGTTGAAACTGTTCTTGCGCTTCGGGCGAGTTGTCGAAATTTTCCTTGACCGCGACGAGGCGCCCATTCAGCCGCATATCGGAGGCAAGATATACCGCGCCAAAACCGCCCTGCCCAAGTTTGCGTCTGATGCGATAGCGGTTTTGCAAAAGTGTGTTGACTGCGAGGGTGTTGCTCATAAGCGTTCAGTTCACGGTGTCAATCTCTTCCAAATAAAAAACGCAGCTGCGCCGCCGAGGGCGCTGCCTGCAACTTCCAATAATAGTGTTGCGATATCAACTCCGTAGCGATACTGAATCATGCCATTGCCAAAGCCAACGAGTGTGGCAATCACAGCTGCTCCAATCACAAGCCGGATATTGTTATTGCGGTACTGAAACAAAGTAAAGGTCAATTCCATCGCAGCAGCAGAAATGTAAATTGCCCAAGAGGAAAGATCGCCACCCCCAATAAACGGCAAAATAACAGATGCTAAAACGCTCGCCAAGAAAGCGGCACCCGGTCGGAACGTAAAGAGGTAGGCGAGCGCGCCGGGAAGGGCAAAGACAAAGCCATAGGCAGCCGAAAAGAACAACCCATATCCAAGCATCGCTCCGATAAAGTACGCGATCACGATCAAAATCGCGCCGCCAATGCCACACGCCGCGATGGTGACAAGATAACGCGGTGTAGTGACAGGCGATTGTGCGCGCGGCGTAACCGCGCGGGGAGAAGGTGTGTGTCGTGGAATCGCGGGAGAAGGTACGGCGGAAGCAGGGGGAGGGGAATTTACGGGCGCGGAAGGATTCGCTTGGACATTCAAGCTGCCCCGCGACGCGGGCGTTGCCGTTGGCACATAAATTCTCTGCGTTCCAACTTGCGGATTCAGCGCATCACGAAAGGCGGCGACGGTTTGAAAACGCTGCGCGGGCTGCATCGCCATCGCCTGGCGAATCGCGTTTTCGACAGATGAGGTGGTTGGCGCACCGAGTTGTGAGGTGGGCGTCAACGTTTCCGCGCCTGTCGCGAGGTCACGCGCTTCGGGCGGCGTGCGTCCGGTGAGGAGAAAATAACAGGTCGCGCCGAGCGAATAAATATCCGAACGCGCGTCGGTTGAACCGTGTCCGTATTGTTCCAACGGCGAATAGCCCGGGGAATACGCTTGCGCACCCGCGACGGTTTTTTGTCCGGCGACTTGAACTTTGGCAATGCCAAAATCTACAAGCACCGCGCGCCCATCGGGGCGAATTTTTATGTTGGCGGGTTTGATGTCGCGGTGAATGATCGGCTGCGGCTGCGTGTGCAGATATTCGAGCGCGTTCAAAATCTGCGTCAGCCACACAATCGCTTGTGCTTGATCCAGCTTGCCGCGCTGCGTCACGATTTGCTCGAGGTCATCGCCCGCGACAAAATCCATCACCAGATACTGGCGTCCGCTTGGTTCAATGAAACGATCCGTGACGCGCGGAAGCATGGGATGCTGCAAGTTGGCAAGCAGCACCGCTTCGGTTTGGAATTGCGTTTGTGCCGCGTGTGTCGTTTCAAAATTTTCTTTGACCGCGACCGTGTGACCCGTCAAACGCAAATCCCACGCTTTGTACACCGCGCCCATGCCGCCCTGTCCGAGCAGCTGTTCGATCCGATAGCGATTACCGATGAGGGTGTTTGGCGCAAGCGGCTGATTCATGTAGCCCCCGGTTATAAACAAAAGAGCGCGGCGCGATCAATGCGCCGCGCTTGAGAAGAACGCCGAGAGAGATTAGATGTAAAAGGTGACTTGGAGTCTGCCCATTTGAATCACCTCGCCGTTATTGACGGGCATCTTTTGAAATGGGACAAGAAATTGACCGCGCAGCAGGGTCTTGTTGGTCGAGTCCAAATCCTCGAGCATCCATTGTCCCTGATACGTCAGTTTGACGTGACGCCGCGAGACCCCTTGCTCTGCCGTGCCGCCCGCAGGCATCAAGTCCACGTCCGGCATCCAACCGCTTGGCGGATCAGAACGTCCTACAATCAATTCTGATTTTTGCGGCACCATCAGCGGTTGACCGCCAACCATAATGCGCGGCGGCGTTGGCATCATGCCCGCGCCGGCATAACCACCGGCGGGCTGCGCGCCACCCACACCGCCACCATAATTCACATTGCCACCACCTTGCACTCCGGCTGCCATGTTCGGGGCAGGCGGCGCCGCGCCCCCTGACATGCCACCGCCCATTGACACGTTTTTCAAGTCCGCGCCACAATTGTCGCAATACGCCGTCCCGGGCACATTTGACGTGGCGCACTGCGGACAAATGATATTTCCACCGACCATCGCGGGCGGCGCGACAGGTGGTGGAGTCATCGGGGGTGGGTTGACCGGAACATTGGCAGGTGGCGCAGCGCCTACGTTGCCCGGTGCGCCTCCGCCCAAATTTGCGCCGCAGTTGTCACAAAACAGAGCGCCCGCTTCATTCGGCGTATTACAGGTTGGACATTGTTTCATTGTTGCTCCTTTGAAAAGGTACGACAAATTACAAATTCGTCATACCACGCCGCCCATTTTCATGCGATTGTTGGTGCGCCGCAAGGGGAATGGGCAACTCCTCTGAAAATGGGACACAGATACCACAGATTGCACAGATAGAGCCCACGAAATCTGTGGCATCGGTGAAATCTGTGTCCAAAAGATTTTCATTCGCTGCGGGTGAGCCAACGGCTCATGGACAACTCCTTTGGAAAGATGAATTTGCCTTTTCGAATTTGTCTTTTCGATTTTTTCTTTTTTTCCTTCTCAACCTAACTTGACCGTTTTGCCGCCTGTGAACTTGATCGTCTTTTTTCCTGCTTCCGACATTTCCCCTTGCTGTTCCAAACGGTCCGCTTCCAATTGCATCGTCTTGGCGAGATCGGTTTCGCCTTGATTCAAAAGCATCGTGGCAGCTTGACGCAATTTTTGCGTTGCGCCCGATGCGTTGCCCTGCTGCGCGTCTTGCAGCGCGCGCGTTTGCAAGCGGAACGCGGTTACTTTTTCCGCAATGTTCATCACACGCGGATTGTATTGTTCCGCCAACTGCGGGTTCGACGAATAGCTGATCACAACATCCGCGCGCACATGCTCGCCAACGATTCGAAGCGGTGGAACATCATACGAAATATCCGCCTGCGCGATGCGATAGCGTCCATCGCCGCGCGGTGGGAGCAACACTTCGACAAGCAGACCCTGCCCTTGATCTTTGACCAATTCGCCGAGCTCCACCTGAACATCGCGATCCGACAAGGGCTGCACGCCGAGATCGCTGATCAGCGGCGCGACGCGCCACACTTTGCGCGGTGTGACGCCTTGCGCGAGACGCAGCGTGAGGCGCGCATTTTGCACGACACTGCCTTGACTCGCCACCACCGTCTCTTGAAAATATCTTCCGATTTCGTGCGGGTGATTGATAAATCCCACGTCACCCCCCGCGCGCTGTGCCACTTCTTCCAACAGCGCTTCATTCCAATCGTTGCCCAAACCGAGCGCAGTGATTTTGACGCCTTCACGCGCGGCGTTGTCCGCTTCACGGCGGCAGTCGCCCTCATTATCGGTTTGCCCATCGGTGAGAATGACGAGACGATTCACGCGATCGGGCGCGAGGTTTTTGCGTACCTCTTTTAAACCATCTCTCATTCCTTTTTCCATGTGCGTGCCGCCGCCCGCGGTGAGTTGGTCCACTTGACGTTTCAGCGCGTTGTGATCGCGCGCGGGTTGACTGTTCACAAGGACGCGCGCGTTGTCTTCGAACGCGACAATCGAAACAATATCGGCAGGGTCAAGCAAACCGATCGCAAATTTCACCGCTTCGCGCAGTTGCGCGATCTTGTCTTGATCGTCCATCGAGCCACTGCGGTCCAACACAAAACTGAAATTGAGCGGCATCGAAACATCGGCAACGATCGCGGACGGCATCAATTCAAGCAGAATGTATCCGACCTGCGGCTGTGCGAGGACCGGCACATGGTCGCGATGCAGCGCAAACGTGAGTTGTACTTCCCCTGCCATAAATGCTCTCCTTTTAACTGCGACGCACCAACACCACGGTTATATTATCTTCTCCACCGTTCTCATTTGCAAGCCCCACCAACGTTTTGGCGGCGGTTTCCCAATCCGGATCATCCTGCAAAACGCGCTCCAGCGCGGGCTTGCGTACCATTTCCCACAAGCCATCGGAACACAACAACAAACCATCGCCTTCCCCGAGCGCTTGCTCAAAGACATCCACGTTGACATTGGCTTCCATGCCAAGCGACCGAAAGACTTGATTGCGCTGCGGATGCGTATAAATATCCTCTTCGTTCAACAAATTGGCGGCGACGAGCGACGCGACGAGCGAGTGATCACGCGAGATGGGATACAGTTGTCCCGCGCGCCACAGATAGGTGCGGCTGTCACCGACATTGGCAACAAAGGCGCGCGCGCCGAAAACTAACGCGGCGGTCACGGTGCTGCCCATATCGTTGCTGCGCGCATACGCGGCATCGAGCACGCGTTGATTGGCGCGCGTGATCCATTTGGTCAAAGCCGCGTGAATCTCTTCAGAGGCCGCGTTTTGCAGCGCTTCCCATTCGCCGCGCGCGCTCGTTTCCAAACTTTGAATCACCTGCTCGCTGGCGAATTTACCGTCCGCATGACCGCCCAAGCCATCCGCGACGACATAAAAGCCCGCGGTGTTGGATTCGCCCAACGGCACAAGCAACATGCTGTCTTCATTATTAGCGCGCGTAACACCCGGATCCGTCGCGCCAAATCCTTTGAGTGTAATCCCAAGTTTGGTCGTCAATACCCCCGATGGGAGCATTGTCGTAATCGCGGGGGGAGGTGCGGGCAGATGGGATTTTTTGCGTGGCATGGTTTGTGATAACAGCTCGTCGATTTTTTCGGGCGCGGCAGGCAGATTGGTAAAAACGTGGATGACGATCTGGCTGATTGCGCCGGGTGTCGCTTTGAGCTGTTCGATTTCGCGCCCCAATGATTTGCCCGAAAAAAGCCAATACATGACGCGCGTGGCAAGAATTTGATCGCGTTCTTGGCGATGGGTTTGATTCTCCCCATCGTTCCCCAACGCGTCCCAAGCGGTGTAATCAAACACGCGCAGCGTATCGGTTTCGTCTAACATGAAACCGCGACGAAAGCGCTCAAAACTTTCGGTCTCGAACCGCGCGCGCATTGTATCAGACATTCGCCCAAAATGTTCAGCGTATGGGATTTTGTCCAGCGAACGCGCCCACCCTTTCGGTCGCGGCAAACGAATCGCAGACACCCAGCCCTGCTGCTGCAACTCAATTAGTATGGCGCGCAATTGCGCGTACAACGCAAACGCGCGCGCGCCTTGAAGCGGGACCAATAATTGATCAAGGCGCACCCCGCGCGGCGCATCCACTACCAAATAAAAATGTTTGTGATCGTCCTGTGCTTGCCCGATCACGCGACAAAACGGATTGGGCGCGTCCGCGCCGCGCGGTTGGGTGAGTGTGACGAGCTGCTGCACGCGCGCGTCTTGCCAGCGTTCCGCAAGCGGCAGCGCGAGAAATTTGTCACCCGCGCCTTGCCGCGTCAACGTCACAATCGCGGCGTCATGCTCCCACGCGCCGCGCACTTGATAGCCCGCGATCCGTTTTGGCAATTTGGGCACAACGCGGTTTGCATCCGTTGGGGAGGGTGAGGGGGGGGAAAGGGCGCGCAACGGCGCGCCGCAAGCGGCGCAATATTTCGCGTTCGCGCGAATGGGTGTGCTGCAGGTGGGACAAACAGTTGGAGAGGATTCTTGCATTTTTTGGCAGAGAGACCTTCGAGGTTTTGTCACAGCTGCGAAAATTGCCACAGCCGCCCGAAAACCTTGAAGGTCTGGCGCACAAGTAGTTCGTTAAAGATGCTAGTACTCTGTCAAGGTCATATTGATGAGTCAGCACGCCCTCGTGCGTAGTAGGCTGCCGCCGCATCTGGGGATGCTGACTCTTCAATATCAGTGTGACAGAGTACTAGGCGAGCTCCGGGTAATCACCAAGAAAGAATTGTGGGCGCGCGTAAATGATTCGCCACATCCGTTCCACCCACGCCGCCTGCTTCACCCGTTCGTTCTCAACGCGCAGACGCGCGTCAATCGCACGCGGCGCGGCAACGCACGATGTAAAGGGCGGCGCGGGTGGCGCTCCACCGCCCCCTCCCCTTGTGCCGCCGCTTGCCACTTTTCCCCCGCCCTTCCATCCTTTAAATTCGTCGTGCCAGACGCGCATGAATTCGCGCCGAAATTCCTGAATCGTCGCGTACCGCTGTGGCGGATCGTTGGCATACGCTTTGGCGATCACTTGCGCGAGGCGCGGCGGGACGTTTGGGTTTAACGGGGAAATAGGCGGCAGGTTAAAAGGCGTGCTGCCCGGCTCGTGGTTGGTCAACAGTTGATGCAAGACGACGCCGAGCGAATAAATGTCCGCTTGCGGCGTCACTTCGCCTTTGCGCCATTGTTCCGGCGGCGCGTAACCGATGGTGCCGATGCCCGCATCGTCCGGCCGCTGACCGGGCAGTTTGAGATGTTTCGATGTGCGCTTGCGCTGAAAACGCGCAATGCCAAAGTCAATGATTTTGAGCAAACCGCTCTTGGTTTCCAGCATGACATTGCTCGGTTTCAGATCGCGATACATGATCGGCGGCGTTTGCGCGTGCAAAAATTCCAACACACCGCACAATTGATTCGTCCACTTCATCACCGTGTCCAGATCGAACGGCGCGTTTTTTTGTTTCTGCAGCGCTTCCAAGGTTTCACCCTCAATGTAGGTCATCACCAGATATTGTTTGGAATTGTCCACAAACAGGTCAATCACTTGCGGCAAATTCGCGTGTTCGTGATGAGCTAACATCCGCGCTTCGATCTGGAACATTTCGATCGCGTGCGCCAATTGATCGCGCGGGAACGCGCTTTCACTCATCTCTTTGAGCGCGTATCTTTTTTCGCGTTGATTCAGCGGATCGTAAAGTTGAAGGTGACTGACGAGATAGACCGCGCCCATGCCGCCCTGCGCGAGTTTGCGAATGATTTGATAGCGGTTGGCGATGAGCGTGCGCGCGGCAAGATTGCCGGTGCCCAGACGCGGCGGCGCGTAGCTCATTACATTTTTTCCGCATACGCGGCAGTGCCGCGCTTGCACGCGATTCTCGCCGTTGCAATGTGGACACCGGATTGTCGTCGTCTGCGGCGCGCTGCAAAAGCGACAAAATTTCGCGCCCATACGATTCGGCATCTGGCAAATCGGGCAAGGCGAGCCGCTCGATTCGGGCGGCGGAACCGGCGTCACGTAGAGACGTTCCGGTGGAACGTCTCCCGCTGGAACATTTCCCGCTGGAATGTTAGCGACAGGCGCGTTGACAGAAGGGGTGCGCGCTTGCCCACAGCCCACACAAAATTTCGCCGTGTCGCGGTTGGGGTGTCCGCAGGTGGGACAATAGTTCATTGCTTGACGGTTAACTCGGCGTCGCTTTTACCGCGCCTTGTTCATCCACCTCAAGAAAGAGTTTGCGGCTGCCTTTATAAAACATCAGATACAAAAGCGCCGGCACGATCAACAAGAGCGCGAGGACAAGCGCAACGAGGCAACTCGCTTTGGTTTCGTACAAGAGCTGCGCGCTGGTATCGGTGCGACTCATGAGCTGCCACCCTTGACGCAGATACTTGTCCACTTCGCGATCGAGAATCTCTTTACGTTCCGCAAAGGTAAGCGCGTTGGGTTTCGCGAACGAGTACGCGTTCGCCATTGGCGCGTTTGCCATTGGCATATCCACAGGAGGCATGTATTGTGGCACAACTGCCGGAACTGAAGCGGCGAGCAATGTGCCGCATCCGGCGCAAAATTTTGCGCCGACACGATTTTGCGTGCCGCAGTTTTGACAAAGCATAGACATCTACTCCAATTTTTGCGTCAACTTGCGCGTATCGTACCGCAAACGTTTTGTGCCTTCCGCCGACATTTTGCCGCGCAATTCCAGATTCGCCACTTCGTTCAACATTTGCTGTGCGAGCTCGGCTTCGCCCATGTTGATCAAACGGGTCGCGGCGGATTGTAATTTGTGTGTCGCGCCCGCAACATCGCCGCGCGCGGCATCTTGAAGCGCGCGCGTTTGCAACTTGAACGCGCTCACCGTTTCGGCGAGATTCATGACGGTGGGATTGATCGGCGCGGACGCGCGATCGTTGGTAAAGGTAATGATGAGATTTTCGCGCACTTTCTGACGCTCAATTGCCCACTGCGGCACATCGTATTCGACAATCAGATGCGCGAGTTGAAAATTGCCTGCGGGGCGCGGCGGCACGAGCAATTCCAATAAAAAGGAACGCGCGCTGTGCGGCGCGACATCGCCCAGCGCGAGCTCGAACGCGCGATCATTCAGCGTCAATGTGCCTAAATCGGAAATGCTGGGTTTGACGCGATGGACGCGGCGCACTTCTATGCCGCTCATCAAACGCATTTTCAACCACACATTCCGCAGCGCGATTTTTTCGACGCCGTTCAATTCCTGACGAAACGCATTGGGAATTTCGGCAGGGTCTTGAATGAAATAGGCGTTGCCGCCGCTCGCGTCCGCCATCGCAATCAACAGCTCTTCGTTAAACTCGACGCCCAAGCCCATCGTGCTGACCGCGATGCCGTGCTGCGCCGCTTGCTGCGCGAGGGCGCGGCACTGCGCCGTGTCTTGCGTGAACCCGTCGGTGAGAATGATCATGCGGTTGACAAAGGCGCGCGACAAGCTGCGCTGAACCTCTTCCAAACCGCGTTCCATGCCCGTCGCCATGTACGTGTCATTGCCCAGCGGCAGCGTGTCAAGCGTCTCGATCGCGCGCATGAGTTCGCGTTTATTTTTTCCGGGCTGATGGGGAATGACCACCATGGCTTGCCGCGCGAACGCGACGAGCGCGAAATGATCGTCGGGCGCGATTTGTTCGAGCGCGCTGTGCAGCGCGCGTTTCACAAAATCAATACTGCGCGGCGCAACAAGTTCATATTGTTTGGGCACATTTTCAAAATGCCAAACGGGCACGCCGTCCACCATCGTTTCCGACACATTGCCCATATTCGCGAGCTCTTCAAATTGTTCTTGAGACAAAATTGGCACACACATCGAATCGCTCTTGTCCACCACCATCGCAAGATTAACGGGCAGCGGGGTTGCATTGCCCAAATCCGCCGCTTGAAATTCCAACAACACATACAACAGCCGTGTGGGACTGTCAGCGGGAAGCGTGTCTTGGCTGAATTGGGGGGTGATGGTTAGGAGGTTGGACATTTTGTTTTGACGACACTTGACGACAGGCGTATAATAGGTGCACAAATAAACCAGTTCGTCCTGTTACAGGATGTAACGAGTTTACGCGCCCCCGACGACAAGGTAGCCAGGTGAGGCTGTCTTTCTTTTGCGAGTTCTACTCGTTAAAGGATAGTCGGGGGTGTTTTATTTTCCTCGTTCAGTCACCTGCCACAGATCAACAACCTTGCGCGCAAACGTCCGATATGGCTCGCTTTGAGTGCCCATGACATAGTGACGCGTTGCGCCAGCAATCATGTCTGCCAATTGCAAACCATCCTCATATCTGGACCTGCCGCCGACAATTTTGTTAAACGGACGAACTCTTTCTCGCTCACGACACGCTCGCGAAATTTGAATACGCAAGCCGCGACAAAATGCGGGTGTTGCACCATCAACAATCAAGATATCATTTGCTAAATCCAATTCGCTCGCGCGCAATGCGAGGTGGGTGATGAAATGGATTGTGAGTTCCAGCCCGTTCATTCTTGCATAGGGCTCGCCCAACACTGCTTTTTCAACAACAATTGCGCGGACACGAAATTGAAGTGGTTCGATTGCTTGAAAAAATTCTTTTCTCTGTGCGGGTGTCGAGGTGTGATACTTGAATTCAAAGTCAGATGCAAGGTGCAGCAGATGGCGGGCTTGCGCCAACTCTCGCAAGGACTCTGTCCCCGCCAATTGCACCATTGCTAGCGCGAAAAACTTGGAACTGCTTGGCGAGTTTGATAGACCCGGATCACCCGAATCATCGAGGTTGTGGTATTGGGTCATGGTGTCTCAGACTACGATATAGAAAGATTATCATGATTGAATTGGAAGTGATGGTGAGGTGGTTGGCTGTTATTCTGTAAGCGTCACGAAAACTTTCCCCATACCTTGTTGAGTATGTATCATAATCGTCGCATCACGCTCCAATGGATCAAAGCGTAGATTTTTTTCAACTCGAACATAAACAGTAACATCGTAACCGATAAAGAATTCGGGCTTGATAACAAGCCACGGACGATCCGAACTGATGTTTCCTTCGATGTTGATACGCTTTTCACTTTCGATCCGAAAAGTTCCGACACCGGAGTCAGGTGAGAACGCTAAATGGCGAGTGGAAAGGGTAAAGTTGGGTTGACTTGGACCGACAGTTTGAGTAATAGAGGGAATTATCTTTTTCGCTATGGGTGTAATAGGCGTTTGCGTCCGAGTTGAAGGAAAGAACTTGGACGGATGATGCATTTCTTGTCTCATCTCCCTCATCGTCTGAAACCGTTCCGCCACCCCCGCCTTCGTCGCGCGCGTAATGACCTCCGCAAGCGGTGTCGAAATATTCGGATTGATATTCTGCGCGGGCGGAAGATTGAATGGCGATAGCGAGGGGTCATAGCGCGTCAATAAATGATGCAGCGTCACGCCCAAACTGTAAATGTCACTGCGCGCATCGGTTTGTCCCGTGCCAAATTGTTCGGGCGACGCATAGCCCATCGTGCCATACGCGGCAGTGTCGCGCGTTTTGCCTGCGCGAAAAAAACGCGCGATGCCAAAGTCAATCAACTTGATTTTATTGTCAGGTGTCAACATGATGTTGGCGGGTTTCAGATCGCGAAAGACAATTGGCGGTTGGCGAGTGTGTAAATAGTGCAACACATCACACAATTGCATCATCCATTCCATCACCGTCGCCTCGCTCAAAAAACCTGTCGTCGCTTCCAGCGCCGCTTCGAGCGTTTGCCCTTGCACAAAATCCATTACGAGATATTGCTTGTCCGTCTCTTGAAAATAATCCGACACGTTTGGCAGGTTCGTGTGATCGAGCGTTGCCAACAACTGCGCTTCGCGGCGAAACGCGGCAACGGCATTCGCGCGTTCGACGGGATCCGCGATCTGCGCGTCGGACATTTCTTTGATCGCCCACAATTTTCCCGTGAGCCGCGTATCGTTCGCCTGATACACGGCGCCCATGCCGCCCTGTCCCAATTTTCGCAAAATCAAATAGCGTGCTTGCAGCAGCGCGTTCGCGGGCAGCAAGCCCGTCAGCGAACCCGCGCCTGCCGGCGACGCGGTGAGCGCATTGCCGCATGTCGGGCAAAAGCGCGAACCCGCGACATTTTGCGAACCGCAGCGCGTACAAAAAATCGGCGCAGCTTGTTTTAACCCCGTTCCGCAGTTGGAACAGAACGCGGCGTTGTCGCGGTTTTGAGAGTTACACAAAGGACACGTTTGCATTTCGGATTTCGGATTTCGGATTTTTGTGTTTGCGTTTCCGATTTCGGATTTTGTTTTTTTGTTTTGCCCTGCTATTTCGCGCACCGAAACCCAATCGTCAAGCTGCCCACACTCGGCGGGCTGCCGTGGCGGGCGGCACAACGCACAATCTCTTTGGCGCTGTTCCAGCCGCCGCCGCGCGTGGCGCGATATATGCCATCGGGCGGACCTTGCGGATTGCGCGGGGGCGATTGCAAATAATAGGTATCCATATACCAATCGGCGCACCACTCCCACACATTGCCCACCAGATCACACATGCCATACGGACTGTTGCTGTTGGGGGGAAAGGAGCCGACAGGGACGGTACCGCCGCGTTTCCCGCGCGCATTACACAGCGCGTCGTCAAACGTATTGCCCCAAGGATAGTCGCGCGAATCCGTGCCGCGCGCGGCTTTTTCCCATTCCGCTTCGGTGGGCAAACGTTTCCCCGCCCACACCGAGTATGCCTCCGCATCGTCCCATGTGACATTCACGACAGGGTGTCTTTCTTTGCCCGGCGGAATTTGTCCGCCGTTCCAATGTTTCGGTGGCTGGCGGCGCGTCGCGTTCACGAATTGTTGATATTGCAGATTCGTCACGGGATAGCGGTCAATGAAAAAGGAATCCACATAGACGCGATGGGCGGGACGTTCATCGGTAAATCTGATCGTGCCCATCATGAAATCACCCGCCGGAATGAGGATCATGCCGGGGGGAGGGGGGAGGGAAGGACGAGGGCTGAAGGATGAAGGATGAGGCACTGGAGATTGGATGTTGGAAATTGGAGGTTGGAGAGTAGGATTTGGAATTTGGAACTTGGAATTTGGAATTTCGCGCTGGAGTTCCGCCATAGATTGAAAACGCGCAGACGCGCTGTTTTGGGTGGCGCGCAGAACGATGGCTTCGGTTTGCGGCGAGAGATTGGGATTGAGTGCGCGGGGAGGGGGAAGTTGGAATGGCGCGGTGGCGGGATCGAATTTCGTCAAGAGATGATGCAGCACCACGCCGAAACTGTACACGTCGGAACGCGCGTCGGTTTGTCCCGTGCCGTACTGTTCGGGCGCAGCGAACCCGGCTGTGCCAAAGAGCGCGGTATCTTTTTTCTTGCCCGCTTGAAAAAAGCGCGCAATGCCAAAATCAATGAGCTTGATTTGCTCTTGCGCGGTGAGCATGATGTTGGCGGGTTTCAGATCGCGGAAAATGATCGGCGGCTGTTGATTGTGCAAATATTCCAACACCTCGCACAACTGCCGCGCCCAATGCAGGACGCGCGTTTCATCCAACATGCCCGCCGCGCGCGCGCCAATTTGTTCGAGCGTGTCGCCTTGCACAAATTCCATGACGAGATAGTATTTGTCGTTTTCTTGAAAGGAATCCGTGACCTTGACGAGATTGACATGATCGAGCGAGGCGAGAATGTCCGCTTCGCGCTGGAAAGCTGCAATCGCGTTTTGGCGTTCCAGATCATTGGTGATGTGCGCGTCGGACAATTCTTTGAGCGCCCACGTTTTGCCGGTGAGGCGTTTGTCTTGGACCTGATACACCGCGCCCATGCCACCGCTGCCCACTTGGCGGACAATGAGATAGCGCGCTTGGAGCAATTGCTGCGGCGGCAACATGCCCGCGAGGTTTGTAAATTGTCCACTCGGCGTCAACGCGTACGCGCAGTTGGAACAAAATTTTGCATCGGGCAAATTCGACGCGCCGCAGCGCGGACACGCGGCAGGGGCTGCTTGCGCTAACGTTGCGCCGCAGTTGGAACAGAATTTGGAGGTGGCGCGGTTTTGGGTGGAACCGCAGGAGGGACAGGGTTGCATAATTCCTCAATTCAAAATAAGAATTTAGGACTTGCGCGCAGTTGTCATTTCGAGCGGGGTTTGCGAGAAATCTAATTGGCAAGACCGAGATTCCTCACGTTGTTCGAAATGACATGCACAAGTCCTATGTTTCAATCATGGTTTTTTGGTAGCTTATTCTATCTTGTATATTCAAAGACCCACCAATCAGTCTTGGGTCCTTGACGTCCATCAGCGTAAACGGCCCAAACACGCCAGCGTCCGGGCTGCGCTCCAACCCAATTGAATTCATAGGTCATTGTAAGAACCTCATCTACAATTTCATATTTTTTGCCCACATCTGTACACCATCGATCAAACATGCAACAATGATGACAGTCCACTTCGACCGAGTAATGCTTTGCTCCAAGGACGGATGACCATTCCAATTTCGTTGGGCGTGGGTAAAAATCGAATATCGCTCCATTGGGCGGAGAAATTTGTGTGGGTGCGATAAGAACTATTACAGTGGGTTTGTGTGTTGGTCTAGCAGTCTGTCGGAGAGGAATCACTGACTGAGTTCCCGCCGACAAAACAGAACGAATCCACCTTAAAAACTTGGGCGGGTAGCACATGCCACCCTCATACTTGAAC
>Ga0247727_10009494_pt1 | contig 17610 bp, 11 predicted proteins | sample WisWelCaveWW1625_FD_202498 | JGI IMG/M metagenome (GOLD analysis project Ga0247727, IMG submission 202498) | Biofilm microbial communities from Wishing Well Cave, Virginia, United States - WW16-25 | ecosystem: Environmental > Aquatic > Deep subsurface > Groundwater > Cave microbial mat | place...
CGTTTGGCGTGGCGGTTGGCGTGGCGTTGGGCGCAGGCGGTAGTCGCCTCATTTTTCACCTCATCGAATGGCCGCTGGCGTGGTGGCTGTCGCGCTCGACGCGCGATCCATTCTCACGATTGGCGCGCCATCCAGCTGTATGGGATGAAATGGCAGTCTGGCCCCTGCCCGGCGCGGATCGATTGTTGCAAGCCTGCCTGATCGAAGACGTGGATCGGGGTTTGCGGTTGGCGGCGCAAATCGCGGCCAACCCTTTTCAGCGCTGGGCGGCTCAACGCGCTTTATCCGATTTTCTGGCCATACATCACAATCCGCTCGCCACGTTGTATCATCTGGGACATTTGCCGGCGCTGGATGATTACATGATTGCGCCGATTGACCGTTTTCAGTTTCGAGATCTCCCTTCTGTCCGCGCCATGCTCTTAGGAGAGATTGGGCAACGATTTTTAGACAGCACAGGCGGCCGTAGTGAGCCATCGGAGCGGCTTGTCTGGCGGCTCACCCGGCGCTGGCGGCGAACAGCAGAAACACAGCTTTCGCAATTCAGTGCCCTACTGCTCCGAATGCTCAACGCTCAAAATGTTTTTGAGGAAGAGGAAAAATCAGGATACGTTTTTAGCGAGAGTCTCAGCGATGCCATTCGGTCAAGTTGTGAACGGGTGCGCTCATTCAAGCATGGCGAGGAAGTGGCTAATTCATTTGCTGTGATCGACTCGTTTATGAGATTCGATCTTGAGGAAATCGCTGAGGCCTCTCAGCGATTAACTTGGGTCAATTCTCTGACCCAACCATTACTACGTCCGACTGTGGTTGAGTCTCTCAAAGCTTTGGGCGACGTGAGCAGAGAAGTGGCTAACTATAGTGGCGCTACTAACACCGGTCAGAAGTCTGCTGCCCTTAATCGAGCGGCGGGTGCTCTTAATGAATTGGCCAAATACGTAAAAGAAAGTGTCCTGCCACCAGAGCGGGCATTTTTCAGACAACTCGTCAGAAATTGGCAATCCATTATCGCCGAAGCGCAAGGCGAGCTGGGCGAGGCCGCCCTGCGCGAGATGACGCCCGCCGCCCGCCGCGCCGCCGGAATCGTCGAGCGAACTTCGGCGGTGTGGCAAAAACCGGCGGCGCCGTTCGATAACCCCTACGTCGTCGGCAACCCGGTGCGGCCCCCGCTCTTCGTCGGGCGCAGTGATGTCTTCAATCGCATCGGCGAAGCCTGGTCGGCCAAAGCCACGCCGGACTCGATCATCCTCTACGGCCACCGGCGCATGGGCAAGAGCAGTATCCTGCGCAACCTCGATCAGGCCGCGCCGCCTGGCAGCCTCATCGTCTACGCCGACATGGCCGGCGAGACCAGCTTTGTGGCCTCTACTGCCGATCTGCTGTTGGGCCTGGCCGATAAACTTTACGCCGCCGTCCGCCGCGCCTTTCCCGATGCGCCCCTGGCCGAACCCGGCCCGGAGAATTTCAACACCCCCGCCCGCGCCCAATTTCAATTTGACCGACTGCTGGGGCAGGCCCGTGAAACCTTGAATGGGGTGCCCCTGATTCTGGCGCTGGACGAATTTGAAGCAGTGGAACGGGCGGTGAACGAGGGCAAGATTGGCAAGGAGATTTACCAGTTCTTACGGACGAAAACACAAGAGGGCGGGGTGACGCTGGTCTTTGGCGGCCTGCACACGCTGGACGAGATGAGCCGCGATTATCAGCAACCTTTCTACGGCTCGTACACCAACATCTCTGTGTCGTATCTCTCGCACGACAGTGCGTGGCAGTTGATCACCAACCCGACTCCTGATTTCAACCTGAATTACGAACCCGCCGCAGTCGAGGGCATCATCGCCGAGACTGGCGGCCAGCCCTATCTCGTCCAACAGGTCTGCCGCGACGCGCTCGATCACCTCAACCACGAATTGTTCGATCTCAATCGTGAGCGCGATATGTTGATCACTCTCGCCGATGTCGGAGCCGCGCTGGGCGGCGATTTCTTCCGGCGCGGCACGGTGTATTTCGACGGAGTGTGGACTCAGGCCAGCGACGACGATCAGCGGCGATTGCTCAAGGCCATGGCCGGGCGCGATGAGGCCTGGCCACTGCCCGAACTGGGTACGGCGACCGGCCTCGCCCCCGACGCATTGCAAAACGCCCTCCGCCGCGCCGGGCGGCACGACCTCCTGCGCAAGGCCGAAACCGATCCGCCAATGTGGGAGTTTTACGTGCCGCTGATGCGGCGGTGGATTCGGGGACGGGGTTAAGAACAACGGATGGGTGGAATTTAACGGATCGATCCGTTGCATTCCACCTATCCGTGTTCTGAATCAAAACCGCCCCTCGCATTTTCCGCAAGGGGCGGTTTCAATAACCATTCACCAATAACCAGGCGCGTTACTCCTCAGCCCCGTTATCACTCCCAACCGTCAGTTCGGCGGCCGCGCCCTCCAGGCCCTCCTCAAGCTCCGGCGTGTTGTAGGCCCAGTAGCCGGTGCCAGCCGGGATGAGCTTGCCGATGATGACGTTCTCCTTCAAGCCGAACAGCCCATCGGACTTGCCCTCAATCGCCGCGCCGGCCAGCACCTTGATGGTGTGCTGGAAGGACGAAGCCGAGAGGAAGGAGTCGGTTGCCAGTGAGGCCCGGGTCACGCCGAGCAGAACCGGGGCCGAGGTGGCCGATTGCTTGCCGTCGCTGATCAGGCGCTCGTTCATTTCCTTGAACTCGGCGCGGTCAATCAACTCACCGGGCAGCAGATCAGTGTCGCCGGCCCGTCCCACCTGCACCCGCGACAGCATCTTGTGGATGATGACCTCGAAGTGCTTGTCGTTGATGTTCTGGCCCTGCGAGCGATAGACCTTCTGCATTTCGGTCATCAGATACAGTTCGCACGCCTCACGGCCCAGAATGCGTAGAATGCGGTGCGGGTTCTGCGAGCCTTCGGTCAGGCTGTCGCCGGCGCGCACTTCCTGATTATCCACCACCAGTAGGCGCGAGTTGGTCGGGATGTCGTATTCCTGTTCCTCGCGCACTTCGCGGCTGACGATGAGCGAATTCTCCTTGCGCTTCACCGTGCCGCCGTGTTCGGCTAGCACCTGACTGTCGCCGCGTTGGGCCAACAGCGCGCCATCGGGCACGGTCTCGCCGTCTTCGACTTTAATGGACCAGTTGCCTGGCACTTCGTACTCATCGCGAATGGTGGCCGTATTCACCACCCGCACATACTTGGAGCCGCTGCCCTTGTCCGAGCGGATCACTTCCACTACCCCGTCAATGTCGGTGACGACCGCCTCGCCCTTCGGCTTCTTGCGGGCCTCAAACAGTTCTTCCACCCGCGGCAGGCCGCTGGTGATGTCGCCGCCGGCGGCCACACCGCCGGTGTGGAAGGTGCGGAGCGTCAACTGCGTGCCGGGTTCCCCGATGGACTGGGCGGCCACGATGCCGACGGCCGACCCGACCTCCACCAGGCGTCCGCGACCGAGATCGCGTCCGTAGCACATTGAGCAGATACCGCGCCGCAGGGTGCAGTGCAGGGGCGAGCGCACGAAGACTTGTTCAATCGTCGAATTCTGAATCTTGGCCGCCGTCACTTCATCAAACTCTTCGTTGCGGTTGATGATGAGTTCGCCGGTCTTGGGATCGACGACCTTACCCGCCGCCATGCGCCCCAGGATGCGGTCGGCCAGGGTTTGGCCGGCTACGTCATCCTTGCGCTTGATCCAGGCCCCACCTTCCGTGCCGCAGTCCCTGGCGTTCACAATCACGTCCTGAGCCACGTCCACCAGACGCCGCGTGAGATAACCGGCGTCGGCGGTGCGGAGGGCGGTGTCGGCCAGGCCTTTGCGCGCGCAGTGAGTCGAGATGAAGTATTCCAGCGCCCGCAGGCCCTCGCGGAAGTTCGAGCGGATGGGCAGGGGGATGATGCGGCCCGAGGGGTCGGCCATCAACCCGCGCATGCCGGCCAACTGGGCAATGGGGCTGAAGCCGCCTTTGGTCGCGCCCGATTTGGCCATCACCGCCAGCGAGCCGGTCGGGTCGAGGTGGGCGGACACAGCTTTGGCAACATCGTCACGAGCCTTCGTCCACAGTTCAATCACGCGGTCGGTTTGTTCCTGCTCGGTCAACAGGCCGCGGCGGAATTGCTTTTCGACAGCGGTCACTTCCTCTTCGGTGCTGTTGACGATGTCGGCTTTGGCCGGGGGTACCGTGAGATCGGATACGGCAATGGTGATGCCGGAGCGGGTGGCGTAGGTGAAGCCGATGTTCTTGATTTCATCCACCACCTCGGTCGTCACTTCACTGCCGACAACCTGATAACAGCGGGTGACCAGTTTCTGTAGACTGCTTTTATCCAGCAACATATTCACGAACCGCATCTCTTCGGGCATGACGCGGTTGAACATCGCGCGCCCGACGGAGGTTTCGATCATGCGGCGGCGCGGCTTGTTGTCGGCGTAGCGCAGATCCTGTTCGTTGTAATAGGTTTCGGCGTAAATTTTGATCTTGGCGTGGATGTCCACCTGACTCAGGTTGTAGGCCAGCTCAACTTCATCAATGTCGCCGAACGTGCGGCCCTCACCCTTGCGGCCCTCGCGCATCATGGTCAGGTAATACACGCCCAGCACCATATCTTTAGCCGGGCCGACCACGGGTTCGCCGTCGGCCGGTTTGAGCAGATTCTTGGTCGAGAGCATCAGACTGCGGGCTTCGTCCACGGCCTTGCGCGAGAGCGGCACATGCACCGCCATTTGGTCGCCGTCGAAGTCGGCGTTGAAAGCCGAGCAGGCCAGCGGGTGCAGTTGAATGGCTTTGCCTTCTACCAGCACCGGCTCAAAGGCCTGGATGCCGAGACGGTGCAGGGTGGGGGCGCGGTTGAGCAGGACAGGGCGATCCTTGATCACCTCTTCCAGCACTTCCCACACTTCGGGGCGCTCTTTCTCGATGATACGCTTGGCGCCCTTCACGTTCGAGGCGAAGTTGTATTCGACCAGCTTGGCGATGACGAACGGGCGATACAGTTCGAGGGCCATAATGCGCGGCAGGCCGCACTGGTGCAGTTTGAGCTTGGGGCCGGTGACGATGACTGAGCGGCCCGAATAGTCCACGCGTTTGCCCAACAGGTTGCGGCGGAAGCGGCCCTTCTTGCCTTTGAGCATGTCGCTCAACGACTTGAGTTCGCGGCGGCCCCGGCGCGAGAGGGCCTTGCCCCGCTGAGAATTGTCAATCAGCGAGTCCACTGCCTCTTGCAACATCCGTTTCTCATTGCGGACGATGACGTCGGGCGCGCCAAGTTCGAGCAGGCGCTTGAGGCGGTTGTTGCGGTTAATGACACGGCGGTAGAGGTCGTTGAGGTCGGAGGTCGCGAAGCGGCCGCCATCCAACTGCACCATCGGGCGCAAGTCGGGCGGGATGACCGGCAGGGTGGTGAGGATCATCCATTCGGGCCGGTTGTTCGAGCGGCGGAGGGCCTCCACTACTTTCAATCGTTTGATCGCCTTCTTCTTGCGTTGCTTCGACTTGGTAGTGCGGACTTCGTGCCATAGTTCCTTCGCCAGTTTGTCCAAATCCAGCGCCCGCAGAATGTCGTGGAAGGCTTCGGCCCCCATGTCGGCCTTAAAGACCTGGCCCCATTTCTGCTTGAGTTCGCGATACTTGCTTTCGCCGAGGAACATCATATGATGCAGGCTGACCAGTTCTTCGCGTTCCTTGTCAATATTCTTGCGGCTGCCCGCCGACACGTCTTCAAGCGAATTGCGGAGCTGGACGATTTGGTCTTCGGCTTCGGCTTTGACTTTCTCGATGTCCATCTTCTGTATATCAATTTTGGCGTCGCGCTTCTCTTTGAGCGCGGTCTCAATTTCACCCAGCCGGGCCTGCACTGCTTTGTTGAGCGTGGTGAGATGCTTGCGCGAGATGGTTTCGCCCTCTTCGGCGATGGTGGTCCGGGTTGGCTCGAACTCAATCGCCTTGCGGATGGTGGTCTCCATCTTCTCTTCGAGCGCCTTTTGAACCTTTTGGCCCTCTCTCACCAATGGCTCGACCTTCTCGGCTACATCAGCTTCATATTTTTCGTTGATGCCGTCGATCCTGGCTTTGAGGTCGGCGATCTTCTTGTCGCGGGCGCCTTTAGCGGCGACGATCTTGGCGTTGATCTCGTCGGCCTGACGTTTTTCTTCGCGCGTGATTTCCTCATCCAATCGCTTGAGGGCTTTTTGTCGCGCATCCTCGTCCACGTGAGTCACAACGTATTGGGCGAAGTACAGCACCCGGTCGAGGTTGCGGCGCGAGACATCCAGCAGCACGCCGAGGTACGACGGCACGCGGCGGGTGTACCAGACATGGGCCACCGGCGCGGCCAGATCAATGTGACCCATTCGTTCGCGGCGCACCGACGAACGAGTCACTTCCACGCCGCATTTGTCGCAGATGATGCCTTTGTAGCGGACGTTTTTGTATTTGCCGCAATAGCATTGCCAGTCTTTGGTCGGGCCAAAGATGGCTTCACAGAACAGCCCATCTTTCTCAGGCCGCAGACGGCGATAGTTGATCGTCTCCGGCTTGAGAACTTCGCCATACGACCAGGACTTGATCTGATCAGGCGAAGCCAGACTGATTTTCAGTGCGTGCAAGCTTTTAGGTTCCAAGAGGGCCTCCCTGTAGATTAGGCCTGACAGGTTTGTCAGGCTTAAGTCGAACATTAGTGCTACGCGCCAGACAAAGCAAAATGAGCGCATCAAGTTTCTTTTTCTTGATGCGCTCTTGTGTCTTGGGGAATAAGTTGCCTAGATTGTATTCGGAAAGGACAAGATGTCAATACTCAAATCCATAGGAAAAATGTTAACGCAGCCCATCCAATAAATGAACCGTCATCTGTGGCGGCTCCACTTTCAAAATCACCGACTTGATCGCCGGGAGCAGCAACTCCCCGTGCGGCCCTTGCACCACGTATACGTCATTGGCCCCCGTCTCCAAAATCTCGGTCACGGCGCCCAGGGCCTCCCCATCATCCGAAACAACGGACAGACCAACAATTTGGTGATGATAATACTCACCTGGCTTCAGGGGAACCGCATCTTCGGCGGCAACCGACACTAACATCCCCCGCAGCGTATCCGCCTGGCTGCGGTCACTAAATCCCTCAACTTTGATCAACAACTGTCCCCGATGGGCTCGGGAAGCGAGGAGAGGATAAGGGGCGTGCTCGTCGCCAAAGTAAACCGTATTCACTTCGGCGAGATGAGCAGGTGCATTAGTGTGAACTTCCAACAGAAGCTCGCCACGAATCCCATGCGGCCTCAGCACCTTGCCTACCGCCAAAAACTGCGGCTCACGGTCAGCGCCAGCCGAACGGCGATTTTTTCGGGTCACTCGATCTCAATTTGGACGCGCTGGCCCTCGCGGGCGGCGGCGGCGCGCACCAGCACCCGAATGGCATTCGCCACTTTGCCGCCCTTGCCGATCATCCGGCCCATATCTTCCTCGGCGACGTGCAGGGTGATGATGGTTTTGCCCTCCTCGTAAAACTCATCCACGACAATTTGATCGGGATAGTCAACGAGGGAACGGGCAATGTAGTCAACGAGGTCTTTCATGGTGAGAAGTCAAACGTGAAACGACGACGACAAAGTTCGTCGCTTGACGTTTGTCGTATGTGAATTTAACTTGAAGTGGCCGCCGCTTCTTTGGCCCGCGCCTTCTTCGACTTGCCTTTCGGGGCATTGTCCTCACCGCGGGTTTTGTGGATGACAGGGCGGGCCGCGGCGGCGGCTTCGGCCTCAGCTACCAGAGTCTCCAGGGCCTCACCCTTTTTCCAACGGGCCAGCCGATCCAGCGTACCGTTCGTTTTCAAGATGCGCTCGACCGGCTCCGACGGTTGCGCGCCGTTCTTGAGGTGATGCAGAGCGCGGGCCTCATTCACCTTGATGTGGCTGGGATGAGTGCGCGGGTTATATTCGCCCACGACCTCCAGGAAACGCCCATCGCGGGGGTGTTCCTGCTCGGCCACGACAATGCGATAGAACGGTTGCGATTTTGCGCCCTCACGGCGCAGACGGATACGAAGCATGGTGTGGTGTAACTCCTCTTATCTAAAATTCCTAAACAGGTCTTGCAGTCCCCGGCCTTTGGTGCGGCCCAATTGTTTCATCATCTTTTGCATGTCGCGAAACTGCTTGACCAATTGATTGATCTCCGGCACCGTTGTGCCAGAGCCGGTAGCGACGCGGCGCTTGCGGCTGGCGTTCAGCACCTGCGGGTTGCGCCGTTCGTGCGGCGTCATTGAATTGATCATGGCCTCGGTGCGAACCAGACTGCGATCCAACTCTTTCTGATCGATCTCCGCCGTCACGTTGCCCATGCCGGGGATCATGTCCAGTACTTGCCCCAGCGGCCCCATCTTCTTTATCTGCCGCATCTGATCGCGGAAGTCTTCCAGCGTGAATTCTCCGGAGACCAGCTTCTCTTGCGCCTTCAGCGCTTCTTGCTCGTCGTAGTGCGCCTGCGCTTTTTCAATTAGCCCCAGCACATCACCCATGCCCAGGATACGGCCACTCAGGCGATCGGGTGCAAAGGCCTCAATGCCGTCAAGCTTTTCGCTTGTGCTGAGGAACTTGATTGGCACGCCGGTGACGGCCCGCATGGAGATGGCGGCGCCCCCGCGCGCGTCGCCGTCCACTTTGGTCAGGATCAAGCCGGTGAGGCCGAGTTTTTTGTTGAAGCCATCGGCGATGCGCACCGCCTCCTGGCCTGTCATCGAGTCGGCGACCAGCAATACTTCACTCGGCGATGTCCGCTCCTTCACTGCGAACACTTCGGACATCATCATGTCGTCAATCTGCAACCGACCGGCGGTGTCGAGGATGACGACAGTGTAGCCAATTTCGCGGGCGTGGGCTAGGGCTTTGGCGCTCAGGTCGGCGGGCACGCCCGGCCCGGAGAACACTGGCACATCAATTTGCGCGCCGAGCGTCTTCAACTGATCCACCGCGGCCGGCCGATACGGGTCGCCGGCCACGAGCAGGGGCTTGTGGCCCTGTGACCGCAACCAGCGGGCCAGTTTGGCGGCCATAGTGGTTTTACCGGCGCCCTGTAAACCCACCAGCATGATAACGCGCGGCGGTTGCCCAGCGAGGTTGAGTCTGCCCGGCTCACCCAATGTGGCGATCAGTTCTTCGTGAACGATCTTGATCACCTGCTGGCCGGGGTTCAACGCCCGCGACACTTCCACGCCGATCGCGCGCGCGCGCACCCGCGCCAGAAAATCTTTGACGACGGTGAAGTTGACGTCGGCTTCCAACAACGCCATCCGCACTTCGCGCAAGGCGGCGTCCACGTCAGCTTCGGTCAGCTTGCCGCGCCGGGTGATTTCCTTGAAGGTGGATTGTAGTTTGTCGCTGAGGTTTTTAAACATGCCGGGACACAATGCGGCGGGGCTGTTTGGCCCCGCCACCGAATAGGCATTTTATCGTGGGGGTTATCTTCCGTCAAGCGTTCCAACAATTTGCTTTCCGCCCGCCTCTTCGCAGGCGCAGCTTCCGTCCGCGAGGACGCGGACGAGGCGCAATGGACTTACGGCGCAAGCCACATTACCTGATAGGGTTGCAGAGTCACACTCGGGGTGAGGGTGACCGCATTCCCGGTGATCAATTCGGTGGCGGCGACGAAGGGAGGGCGATTCAAAAAGATCGTTTGCAGGACTTCACTAAAGTTAGTCAGCACCAGAATTTGTCCGCCGCCGCTCGGCTGAAAGCCGCCTCGCCGTAGATAGCCAAAAGCGTGTTCATTCGCCATTTGCAATAGGGTCGTGTCATGGCCGGAGAGGGCCGGATGTGTTTTGCGCAGGGCGATCAATTTTTGCAGGCGTTGATAGATGCGGCCTTCCACGGCGTCGCCGTCACTGCGCCGGGCGGCCTTTTGCCAGTTGGCCCGGGGACGGTGCGCCCAGCGGCTGTCGTCGGCTTTGGCTGGGTCGTCGCGATAGCCGTAGTCATTCAACATGCCGATCTCGTCGCCAAGATAAATCAGGGGGATGCCGCCGATGCTGAGGATGATGCTGTGCATGAGGATAATACGGCGGATAGCGTATTCAATTTCCAGTTCGTTCTTTTCGGCCAACGCTTTTTCGAGTCCGGCGAGTGAAGCCCCCGTGCCGGAGATGCGCATGTCGCCGGCCTTGGGATTTTCTTGAAAGGGCAGGCCACGCGCGAAACTACCACTGAAACGCCCCGTATAAAACTGATTGAGAAACTGGCGATGGTCGTAGCCTTTGACTCCAAGTTGGGCGGCGTCCTCGTCGGAGAAGGTCCAGCCAATGTCGTCGTGGACGCGGACGTAGTTGACCCAGGCGGTGTTTGGATGGATGGCAAGGCGTTTGCTCATGGCCTGAGCGAGCAATCGCGTTTTGCGCGTGGCGAGCGAGTTCCACAGCAGGGCCATGAGCAATGGGTTGTATGAAATTTGACACTCGTCGCGGTGGATGTATTTAACGACGTCGTCGGGGTGAACAATGGCCTCGGATTTGAAGATCATAGCCGGCGCGGCGATGCAGGCCAGAGCATTGAAGGCCTGGATGATGAGGTGGGCTTCGGGCAAGTTTTCGCAACTCGTCCCCATCTTTTTCCAAATGAAGGCCACGGCGTCGAGCCGCAGAACTTCGACGCCGACGTTGGCGATGAAGAGCATCTCTTCAGCCATGGCGGTGAAGAGCGCGGGGTTGGCGTAGTTTAGATCCCATTGGAAGGCGTGGAAGGTCGTCCACACCCATTTGCCGAGTTCAGGCTGGAAAGTGAACGCGCCGGGATGTTCGTCGGGGAAGATTTCGCGCAGGGTGCGCTCGTAGGCGTCGGGCATGGTCCGATCGGGGAAGATGAGGTAGTAGTTTTGATGGTCGGCGTCCCCGGTCAGAGCGCGTTTCGCCCAATCGTGTTCGTCCGAGGTGTGGTTGAAGATGAAGTCGAGGGCAAGGCTGATGCCCTCCCGGCGCAGTTCAGCCGCCAATTCGCGCAGTTCGTCCATCGCGCCCAGGGCGGGGTTGACCTCACGGTAACTGCTCACGGCATAGCCGCCATCGCTGTTGCCTTCGGGGCATTTGAAAAGGGGCATGAGGTGCAAATAGGTGAGGCCAAGTTCTTTGAAGTACGGAATCTTTTCGCGGATACCGTTCAGATTGTTCGCGAACAGATCGACGTAGCACACGCCGCCGAGCATGGCGTTGGAGTGAAACCAGTCTGGCTCAGACTCACGGGCGGCGTCCAGGGCTTTGAGATCGGCGGGGCGGGCCAGCCACGAGCGCGCGGCGATGGCGAGGATGTTTTCGAGGTGGTAAAAGAAGTCGTAGTGGGCGCCGTAAAGCGTAACCAGCAAATTAAAGAGGCGAGGGAAATGCGCGTCGAGGCGGCGGGTGAAGGCGGCCCACTGTTCAGGGTCGGCCTCAGCGAATTGGGCGCTGAGGCGCGGGAGGAGGCGTTTGAGGGAGAGTCGGGCTTGCTGGTTGATCCAGTCGAGAGATTGGAGATCGGTCATTGCAGTACGAGTACGCCAAATGGCTCGACGTTGGCCGATATGTGCTACGCGGAACGGGTTGTCTCCACCGCTTCCTGCGCCAGAGCAATTGCACCCAGGATGCCGGCGCGCGCGCCTAGTCCGGGTGGAACGATATACGTCTCAATAGTCTCCAAAATCTGCGGCGCCTGGACGTAGCCATTGAGCACGGTCTTTACCTTATTGCGAACGAGGGGCCAGAGTTGGTTTTGCTCCATCACGCCACCGCCGAGGAGGATGCGCTGGGGCGACAGGGTGCAAATAAAGCTGGCCAGGGCCAGGGCCAGGTAATGGGCTTCAAGCTTCCACGCCGGATGATCGCCGCCGAATGTTTCGGCGCGCCCCCCCCAGCGTTTTTCGAGCGCCGGGCCGCTCGCCAATCCTTCGAGGCAATCGCCGTGGAACGGGCAGACACCCGGAAACGGATCGGCGGCCCAATCGTGGGGCAGGCGGATGTGGCCCATCTCAGGATGGACGAGGCCGTGCATGAGTTTGTCGTTGACGAGTCCGCCGCCGCCGATGCCCGTGCCGATGGTCAAATAGATAAATGTATCCAGCCCTTGAACCGCCCCCCAGCGATGTTCGCCGAAAGCGGCGCCGTTAACATCGGTGTCGAAACCCACCGGGGTGTTGAATTCGCGCCGGAAGGGGCCGACCAAATCGGTGCTGGCCCAACCGGGTTTGGGTGTGGAGGTAATGAAGCCGTAGGTGGAAGAGGCCAGGTTCACATCCGCCGGGCCAAAGGAGGCAATGCCGATAGCGGTCAGCCCGGCGTGGGCCTGGGCGCGGAAAAATTCGAGCGCCTGGCCGATGGTTTCGGTTGGCGTTGTTGTCGGAAAACGCGTCTCGGCGCGGATATCATCCGGGCCAGCGCCGACCGCGCAAACAAATTTTGTGCCGCCGGCTTCGATGCCGCCAAAGAGCGGTGTTGTCATTGGCTTCTCTTGTTTAACCATGTATAACCAAACGGCGGCAGAATAAACATTACTCCGCCGCCCTGTCGTGGTGGCGACAAGGCAACGTCGGCGTGTATGGTAGTCATTGAGGTGTACTGCCACTCTCCGCCAATCTCAACCGTTTGGGTTTCGGGTGAGAGGTTGTGAACGGCGAGGAAATCAACGCCCCGTTTGACAGCCAGCAGAGCTGAATTCGAGAGAGGCAAAATTTCATAACCACCCTGCAGAGCCGGTATCGTTTTTCGTGTTGCCAGCATCAAGCGCAGGACTTGCCACAGTGAATCGGGTCGGGTGCGTTGATCGGCCACGTTGATGATCTGATATCCAAAACATTCATCGTCAATGATCGGTGCGTAGAAACGTTCCGCCGGAATGTCGCGGCCACTGAATCCAGCGTGCGGTCCGGCCTCCCACTGCATAGGGGTGCGGACTCCATCTCGATCCTCCAACCAGATATTGTCGCCCATGCCGATTTCGTCACCGTAATAAAGGACGGGTGAACCCGGCAAGGTAAGCAAAATGGAATATAGGAGCGCAATCTTCCGCAGCTCCCCGTCAAGCAATGGGGCCAGGCGGCGACGGATGCCCAGGTTGATGCGCATCCGGGCCTCAGGGGCATAGGTCTGCCACATCCATTGCCGCTCCTCGTCCGTGACCATTTCCAGTGTCAGTTCATCGTGGTTGCGAAGGAATGTCGCCCACTGGCAATTGGCGGGAATGGAGGGGGTGGCGTTAAGGATGTCAACGATGGGAGCGCGGTCGCCTTTTGCCAGCGCCATATAGAGGCGCGGCATCACCGGGAAATGAAAGCCCATGTGGAATTCGTCGCCATCGCCAAAGTATGGGCGCAGGTCCTGCGGCCATTGATTGGCTTCAGCGAGCATGATGCGCCCGGGATAGTGTTCGTCGATGTAGTGGCGGATTTCTTTCAGAAAGGCGTGGGTTTCTGGCAGATTCTCGCAGTTCGTCCCGTCACGTTCGAACAAATAGGGCACGGCATCGGCGCGAAAGCCATCCAGGCCGAGGTCGAGCCAGAAGCGTAGGACGTTGATCATCTCGGTCTGCACGGCGAGGTTGTCAAAGTTCAGGTCAGGTTGTGAGGCGTAGAAGCGATGCCAGAAGTATTGACCGGCGGCTTCGTCCCATGTCCAGTTGGACTTTTCGGTGTCGAGGAAGATGATGCGCGCCTCGGCATACTTTTGGTCGGTGTCGCTCCACACGTAGTAATTGCGGTAGGGCGACTCTTTGAACGACCGCGCCGCCTGGAACCACGGATGCTGATCGGAGGTGTGGTTGAGAACGAGGTCGGCGATGACACGCAAGCCGCGTTTGTGGGCTTCGACCAAAAAGGTCTTGAAGTCGTCGAGCGTGCCATAGTCCGGGTGAAGGCCGTAGTAGTCGGCGATGTCGTACCCGTCATCCTTGAGCGGCGAGGGGTACATTGGCAGGAGCCACAGGCAATCTATGCCGAGTTCTACAAAGTAATCGAGTTTAGAGGTCAGCCCGATGAAGTCGCCATGCCCATCGCCGTTGCCATCGGCGAAGGCGCGGACGTAGACTTCGTAGAAGACGGCGTGTTGGTACCAGAGGGGCTCGGGCATCGGGCGGCAAATACAGTGGACAGGGAAGCAAGTAGACAGGTTAACCTGTCTACTTGCTTCCCTGTTTCCCCGTTTTACTGTTTACCCTTTGACGGAACCCGCCAGCAGGCCGCGCACGAAGAAGCGTTGCAGTGAGAAGAAGACGGTGAGCGGGAGCAACATGGAAATGAAAGCCCCGGCGGTGAGCAGGTGCCAGTCACTGCCGCGCGAGCCGACGATCTCGGCCAGCCGCATCGTCATCACCTGCACGTCGGGTTTGGCGCCGATGAAGATCAGAGCCACGAGGTAATCGTTCCACACCCACAGGAACTGGAAGATGGCGAAGGAGGCCAACGCCGGAACCGAGAGGGGAATGATCAGCCGGGTGAAGATGGTGAAGTGTGAGGCGCCGTCAATAAAAGCCGACTCCAAAATGTCTTTGGGCAGTTGGCTAACGTAGTTGTAGAGCAGATAGGTTGCCAGCGGCAAGCCGAAGCCGGTGTGCGCCAGCCATACCGCCAGGAAAGTGCCGTTGAGATCGAGGGTGACGTAATCGCGCAGGATGGGGACGAGGGCGATCTGCAATGGCACGACGAGCAGGGCAATGATGAGGATGAACAGCGCCTTTCGGCCCGGGAAGTTCATCCAGGCAAAGCCGTAGGCGGCAAAGGCGGCGATGAGGATCGGGATGACGGTGGCCGGCACCGAGACGGCAATACTGTTGAGGAAAGCGCCGCTCATGTCGTCGCCTTTTTCAATCTTCTCACTGCCGTCGGCTAACTTGATCGTGTACTCTTTGCCGGTCAGCACATTGGCGTAGTTTTCCAACGTGAAGTTAGCGTTCGTCGTCCACCGTAGTTCTTGGACTTCAATCTTGCCCAGGCGGCGGTTGCCCACCCAAGTCAGGCGCTTGCCGTCGGGAGTTTGCACGCCCTCGCGGAATTCTTCAAAGGTGGCGGTGACCCCTTCGATCGTCATTGGCTGATTGCGATCCTGATCGGCAGGCAGTTCCATCTCGCTCACTTTCAGCCACTCGCGATGGGGCAGGATCGTCCACCAGCCGGAGGTTTGAATGTCGAACCGGTCGCGGAAGGACGAGATGAACAATCCCAGCGTTGGAATAAGCCACAAGAAGCAAATCAAAGCCAATAATCCGTTGACAAACAGGGTGCCGAGGAGATTACGTCGTTGTGGGGTCATCAGAATGCCTCCCGTTCGCTGAACTGCTTGAGATTGTAGACCATCACCGGGATGACGGCGACGAGAAGGATGATGGCAATCGTCGAGCCAATCCCAAAATCGCGATTGGTGAAGTATTGCCGGTAGAACTCGGTGGCGATCACGCTGGTGCCAAACTGGCCGCCCGTCATCACGATGACGACATCAAAGATTTTCAGCGTGAAGATAACGAGGGTGGTGGACACCGTAATGATGGTACCCATGATCTGCGGGATCATGATCTGGAAGAGGACTTGCCATTCATTCGCGCCGTCAACGCGCGCCGCCTCCAGGATTTCGCCGGGGACGCCTTTGATGGCCGCCGAGAATAGCACCATCGCATACCCGGTTTGCAGCCAGATCACGATCAGGATCAGGAACAAGTTGTTCCACGGCTGGATCAACGCTGTCCACGCCTGCGGTTCGCCGCCCAGCCCGACCCAGAGGGCGTTGAGCAAACCGATTTGGGCATCCGCCTTATCCTTCACTTCGTAAATGAAGTTCCAGATCACGCCCGCGCCCACGAACGAGATTGCCATGGGCAGGAAGATGATGGATTTGGCGAAAGATTCGAACCGACTGCGGTCAGCCAGGATGGCGACGGCCAATCCGAAGACCACACAAAACGTCGTGCCTAACACCATCCACAGCAAGTTGTTGCGGAAGACTTCCAACATATTAGGATCGGTGAAGACTTTGAGATAGTTGCCGAGGCCGATGAATTGTGAGCTGTCGGAGTTGAATAAACTGATCCAGAGCGTGCGGATGGTCGGCAGGGCCAGGAACCAGATCAGGATCGCTAACGCCGGGCCGACGAACAGGAACGGCTGGATCAATCGTGTCATCCGACCCGGCAATTGCTCCACCAGCCAGTTGGAGACGAAATACAGCAGGGCGACGCCGCCCACGCCCCACAGAATAGCGACGACGACGATGACGAACTTTGGCGCCTGGCTATCGCGAAGAAACAGGAAGCCTTGCCAGAGTCCAAAGAACGTGATGAGGGGAATGAGGATTGAAATGAGCACGCGCCCGACAGTGGCGGTCAACCACTCAAAGGGAGAGGCTCGAAGCTCTTGCGATGATTGCATGACTATCCTCCTGTTCGATTTGCGCCAGACCAGCAGACAACGTTTCGGCGACTGCAATTTTATACCCTGAAAGAAAATTGCGCTTTCAGATTGGCTCCGCTCAGACGACGGGGAGGCCGCCATTGGCAGGGCAACGTTTGTTGTGTCCCGGAGCAGGGCGGCCAATTCGCGGCCACCCTGCTCCTTGTTGTTACTCGGTGACCTTCGTCACACGCATGGCGTCAACTGGCTTACTTGGGCCAGGTGGCGTCGATGTTTTTCATGGCGGTGGCGAGGTCAGACTTGCCGGAGACGTAGGACGTCATCTCCTTCCAGAACGAGCCAGCGCCGACCTGACCGGGCATGAGGTCCGAGCCGTCGAAGCGGACCGCCGAGGCGTCGAGGATGATCTTGGCCACGCCGCGGGTGACATCATCGCCATACCAGTCGAGACTGGAGTCGAGATGAGGCGCAATCGCCCCGCCGGACTGGATCCAGCTCTTGAGATGCTCACCCTTGGTGAAGTACTCCATGACGGCCATGACTTCGGGACGGTCAGAGAAGGCGCCCCAGATGTCGCCAGCTACCAAGACGGGCTTGCCGTAAGCCGGGTCTTTGCCGGGGAAGTAGAAGAAGTCGTAATCGACCCCGGGCTTGGCTTCCTTGGGGAAGAAGGAGGTGATGAAGTTGCCCTGCTTGTGGAGCCAGCACTTGGGCGGGCTGTCGAACATGGGGGTGGGCGAGTCGCCGAAGAAGGTGGTGACGATGGAAGCGCGCCCGCCGTAGACGTACTTGTCATCCCAGACTTGGGTCATGACAGTGGCGGCATTCTTGACTTCGGGCGAGTCAAACTTGAGTTGACCGGTCGTCCACTTGTCGTAGTTCTCCAGCGTCGTGGTGCGGAGCATGATCTCTTCCATCCAGTCGGTGGCCGCCCAGCCAGTGGCGGCGCCGGACTCGATGCCGATGCACCAGGGCTTGTCGCCGTCGGCGACGATGGTGTCCATCAGGGCGATCATCTCCTCCCAGGAAGTGGGGACTTTGTAACCGGCCTTGTCGAAGTCGTCTTTGGGATACCAGACCAGCGACTTGCCGTTGACGCGCTCCCAGACCCCGGCCATGATCGGGCCGTTGGCGCCCTGCATGGTGGCCATGTCGAGCCAGGACTGGTTGTAGGTCTTCTTGAGGGCGGCCGCATCCAAATGCTGGCTGAGGTCAACGACCTTGCCACCTTTGGCGAAGTTAGCCAACAGACCCGGTTG
>Ga0247727_10009495_pt1 | contig 17607 bp, 18 predicted proteins | sample WisWelCaveWW1625_FD_202498 | JGI IMG/M metagenome (GOLD analysis project Ga0247727, IMG submission 202498) | Biofilm microbial communities from Wishing Well Cave, Virginia, United States - WW16-25 | ecosystem: Environmental > Aquatic > Deep subsurface > Groundwater > Cave microbial mat | place...
GCTATTGGGGTTAGCGATATCGTGTTTATAGACCGTAAAGCGGTAACCATCATATTTGTTCAGCCCGTCTTCTGTGCCAAACCACATAAAACCTTTGCGGTCTTGCAGGATGCAATTCAGCGAACTTTGCGAGAGCCCTTGCTCGAGTCCGATGCGCTCAAATTTGACCGGCCGGTTTTGGGCGAGGAGAGTTGGCGAGAAGCTCAGCATGAGCAAGAGCATGAGGTCTACGGTTTTGAGCCAGAAACCTCTGAAATCATGAAGAACTCCGGCGATTGATCTTTTCATACTGATCACCTGCGCGATGGCATGAAAATTTTGTTGCGATTGAGATCAAAAAAGCTAAATTTTATTTAGCAAACAAGATAAAATTACTCTCAAGGTCAAATATGGAAAACGCCTCGAATGCCGAGATCCCCATCCGCCTGCAAGACGAGGTGTTGATGGCTATCGATTCGGTCGCCCAAAACGCCGGTTTATCTTCCCGTCGCGCCGCCATCGAAAAAATTCTGCGACGCTGGTATGAGGTGGCTTGGCTGCAACAAAAATCAGAGCGAGAGACGGAAGCCTATTATAAATCCCTCACGCCGGAGGAGATCGCCGAAGACCGCGCCTGGGTCAAATTTACCTCCGAACAAGCGATACAGCGATGGGATGATTGATGAAATTCCCCAAGCGCGGGCAGTTGGTATCGCAGTACCTTGAAATAATCTGCTTGACGGCGATTCTACAACCCCACCTTCTTGAGCAGCGTCTGAAATCTCGGATCTGCTCTCAAGCTGTCGAATTTCGGCTCGACATTGAGAAAAACCAGCCAGCCGCTGTGCTCTTCGTATGCCTTTTCCAGGCAGGTAAAGGCGGACTCCTTATCATCCAGTCCGACGTAGAGAACTGCTATGTCGTAAGGCGAAACATATTTCTGCTCGGCGCGCTTGAGCAAATCGTCGAGCACCTGCTGCGCTTCGGCTCGTCTTCCCGCAAGCGCGTAAGCATGGCCCAATGACCGGAGGCTCAAGGTGCGACGGCTTGAAAGCGCCACGGCCTGTTTCAGCTCTGCGATGGCTTGCTCATACATTCCTTGCTGCTCATACACTTGGCCGAGAATGTCGCGCGCAAAAATGAAGTTCTCATCCAGCTCCAAAGTCGTTCTGACCGCTTCGAGCGCCCGGTCATATTGTCGCGCAAAATAAAATTGCCAGCCCATCCCGGTATTCAACACCAGCGACAGCGGGTCAAGCTCTTGCGCTTTTTTGATTTCCTCCACGCAGCGCTCGAACCGGCCGGTGGGCAACAAATACCAGAGCGCGTACCAATAATGCGCGATGGAGTGATTCGGGCTGAGCGCGATCGCGCGCTCGAATTCTTTTTCAGCGTCCGGCCAATTGCGATCGTAGATCGCGTGAATGCAGCCAAGCGAGGTATGCGCCTCTGGAAGCGTCTCATCGATCGCCAGCGCTTGCTCCGCCGCGGCTTTGGCTTTTGGCATGGCCTCCGCAGGAGGCAAAAAACCCTGGAAGCACTGCAAAGTAAATCCGTCGGCCAGGCCCGCAAACGCCACAGCATAGCGCGGCTCGAGGGAAATAGCCTGTTCACAATAGGCCACGCCTTTTTTCAATCCTTCTTCGGTGCGCTTGTTCAAATGAAACCGCGCTTGCAAATACAAATTATAGGCTTCGAGATTTTTCGTATGGCGCTTGACGAGCTGGGATTCCTGCTCGCCGGTCAGCTTCATTTTCAGCTTCTTGACGATGGCGGCGGCAATGTCATCTTGAATCGCGAACACGTCATCCAGCTCGCGGTCGTATTTCTCCGACCAGAGCTGAAAACCGTCGGCGACGTTGATAAGCTGGGTGGCAATGCGCAGCCGGTTTCCCGATTTTCGCACGCTGCCTTCGAGGGCATGGCTCACGTTAAGCTGCGTGCCGATGGCGCGGATATCTTGCTCCTTACCCTTGAAGGCAAATGCGGAGGTGCGGGACACCACCATCCACCCTTCGATTTTTGCCAGGGCATCGATCAACTCTTCGGTGAGACCGTCGCAAAAATACTCTTGATCCTTTTGTGGACTTCGGTCCGCAAGAGGCAATACGACGATGGCCGGAATCGGTTTATCTTGTTTTGGCGCAAGCAACGGTGACGCTCGGGCGGCCAACCCCTTCAGATCGAGCAACAAATCCGCCATTTGTTGATAGCGATCAGCAGGTTTCTTTTGCAGCGCCTTTTCAACGAGGCGAACGATATGTTCCGGTGTTTGGGGATTCAGCTTGGCAACCGGCTCAGGCGCTTCGTGCAAGATGGAGTAAATGATCGCTTGTTCGTAAAAGCCCTTGAATGGCAACTGCCCGGTCAACATTTCATAGAGCACCACGCCGAACGACCAGATGTCAGTGCGCTGATCCAATTCATCGCCGCGCGCTTGCTCTGGAGACATGTAAGCGACGGTGCCCAGCGTTTGTCCTACCCTTGTCAACAAGTGTTCCTGCCCCATCTTCGCCAGGCCAAAATCCATGATTTTTGCCTGTTCCCGCGGCGGCGGGATAATCATGATGTTGGCGCTTTTGATATCGCGATGAACGATGCCCTTTTCATGCGCTGCTTGCAACCCCTCGGCAATTTGGATGGCGTAGGAGAGGCAATTTTCAATTGTCAATTGACAATCGTCCATTGACAATTTTCTTAATTCTTTGCCCTCGATGAATTCCATCACGATGAACATCTCATCATCGACTTCCTCGATGGCGTAGATCGTGGCGATGTTGGGATGATTCAGCGCCGCCGCAGCCTGCGCTTCGACTTTGAAACGCTCGCGCTCTTCCTCATGGCCGGCAATGTGACGGGGAAAAAATTTGATGGCGACGAAGCGCTTGAGCTTGAGGTCTTCGGCCTTGTAGACGACGCCCATGCCGCCTGCGCCGAGCTTCTCCAAGATTTTGTACCGGGAAATCGTTTTGCCGATCATTGTTTTATCTCAAGAAAGCAGCATGAAAGCGGCTGAGAAGCCGGCTTTATAGATGATTTGCGCCAGCTTATTTCGTCATGGGAAAACTCGCCACCGCTTCTTCAATTGTGTCAAAAACTTTTACCACGGTATCGAGTCGGGTAATTTCAAAATAATGCTTGGCTGCCCCGTGCACCTTGGCGAAGCACAAATCGCCGCCGCTCTTGCGCAGGCTGGTCAACCATGCAATCACGATGCCGATACCATTGCTGTTAATCCATTGCAACTTGTCAAAATCCAACACCAAAAAGCGGGTTCCGGCTGCCACCAGTTTATCGAGATAATCGCAGATCATCTGCAATTCTGCCCCTCCCATTACTTTTCCTTCGAGATGAAAGACCTTCACAACACCGAGAGTTTCTTCTGAAAACTTCATGATGCCTCCTCAAAAAACGCCGCTCTTTTTGCAGTATCATCAAATTGCGTCTTTTTAACTTGATGCAAAATACTTTTTGGGAGAAAACGATTTGCGGGGAAAATAACAACACCCTTCCATCTATCAGCATGAATGAGCGTGACGAGAACTTCGAGAGCCGCTTCGATGCGACACAAAAAAGCATCACAATGGAAAAATTTTACGTCGCACGAATCACCACCAGCGTCAAATCATCTGCCGGCTCGCGATGGCCGGTGAATTCGTTGATTGTCTCGACGATGCCGTCATGAATATCTTGCGCCGGCTTGCGGCACAGCGACTCGGCAAAAGTCAACAGCGCCGGAGCGCCGTAAAAAATATCCATTTCGTTTTGGGCTTCGATCACCCCGTCGCTATAGAGCACGAGAGCTTCTCCGGCGCGAAGCTTTATGGACATACTGTCAAAGGAAGGGCATTCGAGCCAGTTCATCGGATGGCCGGTCATCTTCAAATATTCGGGCGCGCGTTTCGCGCCAAAGTACAGGGGCGGGCATTGCCCGGCGGAACACAGCTCGAGGCTTTTGCGCTTGGCATCGAGAATCGCCAGCATGATGGTGACGAAGGTAGTGCGGGGTAGGATGTTTCGCAGCAAAATGTTGGTGGCCTGCAAGATGTCCTGCGGAGACAAGTGCTGCGGTAATTGCGCCCAGAAAATTCCCTTCACCATCGTGCTCACCAGCGCCGCGGGCAAGCCTTTCCCGGAGACGTCGGCGAGCAAGATACAATAACGATCGTCGCCGAGCGGAATGACATCGTAATAATCGCCGCCCACGTCGCGCGCCGGCATGCTGCTGGCGACGAGATCAATGCCGGTAATCTCCGGAAGATGTTGCGGCAGGAGACTGCGTTGCACCTCGCGCGCCGCGGACATCTCGCGCTCCATGTCTTGTTTGGTTTTTTCCGATTCGTAGAGGCGGGCGGTTTCAATCACCTGCGCCGACTGGCCGGCAATGATCGCCAACAAGCGCTCGTCTTGCTCGTCGAACCCCACATCACTCGAAGGCGAGGATTTCTTATTGAACACCGAAAGCACGCCGATGAGCTTGTTCTTCACGAGCAAGGGCGCGCAGAGAATCGAGCGAATGTTATCGGCAATCGTCACACCGCTGAAGCGATTGTCGCCGTGAAGATCGTTCGAGCGCAGCGGCCGTTTGTGAATCTGCATCCAGCCGGCGATGCTTTGATCGAGATGAAAACGCTCGTGCTTGAAACTGGTGTCAGCGGCGCGGATGAGCGTCTTGAGAGGATTGATCGCCGCTTGATCGAACATGGTGATCGTGCCCTGCTCGGCATTGACCGCGTGCAGCGAGCGCTTGACGACGATTTCAATGACTTGATTGGAATTGAGCATCGAGCCGATGACAACGGAAAGCTCGTTGAGAATGGAAAGCTCTTGAACCGCTCGGCTCAAGCGCTGGTTTTCCACCTGCAAGGCTTCCAGTGCGCGGTTGAGATCATCTGGGGCTTCGGCCATTGTACCACTCGCGTTAAAACGTTGCGAACCACCGAACGATAAAACAAGGTATAAGTGCGGCTAAAAATCGCGCTTCATGATATTGAATCGAACGGGGAAAGTCAAGCGCGAAAAGATGTAAGCGTATGAATCGCAGCGCTTATTCGGCGCTGCCCACCAGGCCAAGCGACTGTGCCGCGCCTTGCATAGCCTGCAAGCAATTGGCAATATGATCATCGAGAGAGATTTCAAGAATGTTTGCCCCACGCTGCATGTCCTCGCGGCTCACCTGTCGCGCAAAAGCTTTGTCTTTCATTTTCTTTTTGACGGAGCTGACCTGCACATCGAGAATGCTTTTGCTCGGTCGCACCAGCGCCACGGCCGTGAGAAAACCGCACAGCTCATCGACGGCGAGAATAGATTTTTCCATCGGCGTTTCTGGTTTCACGCCGCTGTAGTCTGCGTGAGCAAGAATCGCGCGGGAAATTTCTTCCGGCTCGCCGCGTTCGCGCAACAGCTTTACGGTTTGATAAGGATGCTCTTCTTTCGATGGATGCTTCTCGTAATCCATGTCATGCAATATACCGACGACCGCCCATTTCTCTTCGTCTTCGCCGAATTTTCGGGCATAGAAACGCATCGCCGCCTCAACAGCGAGCATATGCTTGCGCAGGCTTTCAGATTGCGTCCATTCGCACATGAGTTGGTAAGCTTGTTCGCGGGTCATAGAATATTTTCTCCTGTTTCGAAGATTATCATTGAATACACTTACATTCTAAGAGAGCAACTCGACATGCTCGTACTCTTACTCATACTCCTACTCTTACTCGCCTTTGATTTTTATTGACGCAAAAGACAAAAGCGAGTAGGAGTAAGAGTATGAGTACGAGTAAGAGTAAGAGCACCCAACATCACTCCAATTCTTCAGCTCGCCAGCCCTTGCTCTCCCTCAAGCCGAGAACGCCGAGCACTTTGTCAACAAAGCCGTGAACATACTCATCAACAGTCTTTGGCAAAAAATACAGCGGCGGGGAGATCGGCATGATGATGACGCCGTCGCGAGAGAGTTTCAGACATTGTTCAAGCGCCAGAGATGAAAGCGGGGTTTCGCGGATGCAGAGAATTATCTTGTACCGTTCCTTCAGGGCAACTTGCGCCGTTCGCGTAATGAGCGAATCGCCGATGCCACTGGCGATTTTTCCCAATGTCGAGGTTGTGCAAGGAATGATTATGTAAGCATCGATATGATTGGAGCCGGACGCCAACGGCGCGTGCAAATCGTCGTTGGAGAAAATTTTCTTCACATGCGGTTGCAGGTCGCGCTCGGTCAGGTTCATTTCATCTTTGAGAACAGACCTGCCCCATTTGCTGAGCACGAGATATTTGTCGGCTTCGCATTGCTTCACAAATTCAACCGCATAAACCGCGCCAGACGAGCCGGTGATACCGATGGCTATTCGCATTCACGCCTTTCGAGGACATCAACTCAAAAACTCGCTCACAGAATAGGAACTCCCACAGAAATAAAATTTAAGAGCCTTCTGTGGGATTTCAATTCTGCCCCGCCCCGTGTCCATAGCTTTTTATGAAAGCGGGACGGGTGGGCTATTTGATTTCTAAGGATAGTAAACGCCGATTGCAATCATGCCAAAAATCACAAATCCCAACACGGCATTTATTTTAAAAAACGCCAGCTCAACATTCGCCGCTTGCTTGTGTTCGTAATAAAGCAAAATACCGGCGGTCAAAAGCAACGGCATCGCCGCCAGTGAATCGACATATTTGTTGAACACAAAAACGAGAGTGACAAAAGCCAACAGGTGCAGAGCAGCGGAAATTTTCAAGGCGCGATCACGCCCAAACCGTGAAGGAAATGAATACAAATTCGCGCTGCGATCGAATGCTTCGTCCATCGTCGAATAGATGATGTCAAAACCTGCCACCCAAAACATCGTGAACAAGCCCAGCCAAACGCCGGGCATCAATGTATCCAGTGATTGCGCCATCGCCACCCAGCCGCCGAGCGGCGCCATCGCCAGGCCGAGGCCGACGCCAAAATGCGCCAGCGGCGTAAAGCGTTTCATGCATGGGTAAAAAACAAAAATCGCCAACGGCAGCGGCGACCACACCAAACAGAATTGACCGATTAAAAATGCTGATGTAAAATACAAAAGAAGACCAGCGACGAGAATGGCAACTGCCTCGCCAACGTTCATTCGCCCGCTGGGCAGCTCGCGAATCGCCGTGCGTGGATTGCGTTTGTCAATTTCTCTATCAATGATTCGATTGAGTGCCAAAGCCACGGTGCGCGCGCCGGTCGCTCCAAGGAGAATCAATAGTAGCGTTTTGATCGGCGGAAAGCCATGCGCCGCCAACATCGCACCGCTGTAAATCAGCGGCAGAGAAAAAAGCGTGTGTTCGATTTTGACGAAGTTTAGGATTTTTTTCAGCGCCACTTGTGCTCCGCAAAAGAATGCTTGATTCTATCACAATTCTGAACTAATTTGCGCACACCATCAATAAGGAGAACCTCATGCCCATCATCAAGTCTATCTCGAGCCTGCGCAATCGCACCCGCGAAATTGCCGATATTTGCCACAAGGAAGATACGCCGGTTTATCTCACGACCAATGGAGAAGGCGACCTTGTCGTCATGAGCATCGATCATTACGAAAGATTGAAAGCACGGGTCGAGCTTTTCGAAAAACTTGCCAGCGCACAAGCTCAATCGGCGGCAGGGAAAAAAGGAATCACGCACAAACAAATTATCCAAAAGCTGCGACGCCGCGCCAATGCCCGGTAACTATACGATTCGGTATTTGCCGGATGCACAAGCCGATTTGTTATCCATCTACGATTGGATTGCCCACGACAATCCGCGACGAGCTTGTGCATTTGTCGGTAATCTTGACAAGCGCGTCGGCGCTCTTGAGACAATGCCTCATCTTGGTAGAATTCCCCGCTATCCGAAACTCAAAGAACTCGGCTATCGTGTTCTCATTCTTGATTCGTATTTGATTTTCTACATCGTCGGCGCACGGACGATAGAAGTACGTCGGGTTATCCACGCTTCACGCCATCTCGACGATCTCTTCTGAAAAAGTTACTTTCTCTTCTCCAGCGACACATAGTTCCTCTGATCAGCCCCGAGATACACCTGCCGCGGCCGGACGATTTTTTTCTCCGGATCCGTCATCATCTCCTCCCATTGCGCCAGCCAGCCGGAAGTGCGCGGAATCGCGAACATCACCGGAAACATGTCGGTTGGAATGCCGAGCGCCTGATAGATCAAACCCGAATAAAAATCAACATTGGGATAAAGCTTGCGCGTGATAAAATAGTCTTCCTCAAGCGCAATGCGCTCGAGTTCGAGAGCGAGGTCAAGCAGCGGATTCTTGCCGGTCACTTCGAACACTGCATCGGCAGTCTGCTTGATGATCTTGGCGCGCGGATCGTAATTTTTATAAACCCGATGGCCGAAACCCATGAGCTTTGTTTCTCCGGCTCTGACGCGCTTGATGAACTCCGGCACTTTGTCTTTGCTGCCGATTTGCACGAGCATCCGCAACACTTCTTCATTCGCGCCGCCGTGCAGAGGGCCGTACAAAGCAGCCGCCGCTGCCGCAGTCGCGCTGTACGGATCGCTGTTCGAGCTGCCCACCGAGCGCATGGCATTGGCGCTGCAATTTTGCTCGTGGTCGGCATGGAGAATGAAAAGCACATCCAGCGCGCGCTCCAAAACCGGATTGGCGTGATATTTCTGCTCGGTCATCTTGAACATCATGCTCAGGAAATTAGCCGTATAGCTGAGATCATTGTCGGGATAAGCGTACGGCCGTCCGATGCTGTGGCGATAGGTATAAGCGGCGATGGTCGGCATCTTTGCCACCAGGCGAATAATTTGCGCCCGGCGTGAGAGAGGATCGTTGATACGCTTGGCATCCGAAAAATAAGTCGACAACGCGGCAACGGTGCTGATGAACATGCCCATGGGATGCGCGTCGTAATGAAAGCCTTCCATGAATTTTTTTATGTTCTCATGCACCATGGTGTGCAGCTTGACATTGCTCTCCCATTCCTCGAGTTGCGCGCTGTTAGGCAAGTCGCCATTTAAAATCAGATACGCCACTTCAAGGTAGGTGCTCTTCTCGGCAAGCTGCTCGATGGGATAGCCGCGGTAGCGCAAAATTCCTTTGTCGCCGTCGATATAAGTGATTCTGCTGGTGCATGAGGCGGTATTCATGAAAGCCGGATCGTAACTCATCAAGCCAAAGTCATCGTCGCCGAATTTGATTTGCCGCAGGTCCATGGCGCGAATCGTCCCATGGGTGATGGACAATTCGTAACTTTTGCCGTTGCGGTTATCGATGACGGTGATTGTTTCCTTCATAACCAAATCTCCAAATTGGGATGGCGCCGGGCGTTTGGAAGAGTATCCACTCTTCTTTGGTGAGGCCTATAAAAAACGCGTGTGTAATGCTTGACTCTTTCAGGTCGCAACGTTGCGTGAATATAAGCATATCTTCTTGATCTTGCAATGCTGCGCTAACAAATTTCCACAAAATATCGGTGTCCGCAAAATCGGCTCGTTGATAAATGAAGCAATTTGCTTCTCAGGCCTAGAGTGCTTATGTTTACGGCTTCATGAATGAACACGCGACACAACTACCAGTTTATCCCCGCAACTTTCTCTTGGGCGCTGCCACCTCGGCTTATCAAATCGAAGGCGGCATCGAAAATGATTGGCGCGATTGGGAGCTGTCTTATCGAATAAACGGGCAGGCGCTTCAACGTTGCGGCAAGGCAATCGATCACTGGCAACGCTACGAAGAAGATTTTGCGCTGCTGGCCAGCCTCGGATGCAACGCCTATCGCCTCTCCATCGAATGGAGCCGCATTTGTCCGCGAATGGGCCGATTCGATGATCGCGCGCCGCTTGGGCGCAGAGATGCCGCTTCAACACTTCTTATTGACGCCCATCAAAGACTTGCTGATTGCGCTCATCTGGTTTGCGCCGTTCATAAACAGGACGATTCGCTGGAGAGAAAAAAAATATGTTGTAGGATTAGGCTCGCGCTTGCGACCGTTTGAGGAAAAACAATTCGACGAGACAACGGCAATCGAACCCCTTCCGGTTTTGAGCTAGCATTTTTATACTCCTCGACTCTGCTGGCAAACCGGATTTTCATATAATGAGAACGCCCTGTGCAGGAAAGCAGGGCGTTTTTGTTTCACCTCGAAGGTAAACCGGTTTTCAATAATCCGGAGAGATCAAGGAGGCGATTCGCCCACCGCTCACAGGCGGAGAAAATTTGCGCACGCCAATGCTCATCTTCGTTTGATGTTTGAAAATTGCTTTCCCAGGTTTTGAGATCGCCCTGCAGGGCGTCAAGCTCGGTTTTCGTTTCAAGATTGACCTCGGGGCAAGTCCATGAAGAAAATAACCAGCATTCCTGAATGAGCTGCAAGACTGTCTCGTCATATTTATTCAGTACGACAAAATATCCGAGCCGCTTTAGGCTCGATGCCATATTCCCCAAGCGAATCGGAATCGCATCGCGCAGATAGCGTTCCTTCAAAACTGCTTCATCACTCATGGTTTCTCCAACAAGCGTCGCACGATTTTTTCCACTTCATCACGGATAGATGAATCGAGTATCGTCATGGACGGATTGTTTTGGTGTGGGCGGATGTTAATCAATGCCTCAAATCTTACCTGTGTGGCGGCAGGAATCCAGTCCGCGCCCCAGATGTTCTTTTGCTCGCCGCCATCATCCAGCAAGAGTTTTTCACAATCAGCATGCAAATCGCCTCCACCTGCCAGAATTGATCGTTGTATGTCCACTGCTAATTTGATGAAATTACCAAACGCTTGAAGCATCTCGGTAATTTGCTCCGGCGTTGCCGGATTGTGAATGATGTGTATCACCCCGATCCTCAGCTCTCAACTGTTATTCGAAAAAATCACACTCTCACATCATCCTCCGCGCGCCACGGCGGGCTGACGATGGCGGCAAAAACCAGATTGTTCTCACCGACATTTTCAATCCACTGCTCTTGGTTTTTGGGAATCACCACGGCATCGCCGGCATTGACTTCTTGCGTCTCATCACCGATGTGCACGCGGCCAATGCCTTGCATGATGTAATACACCTCGGTTTGCCGCAGAAAATGCTTGTACGTTGATTTGCCCGGCTCGACGTAAGCTATGGCCAGCGAATAAGAAATCTTTGCAGCATCGCGCTCGGGATGCAGCAACTCGCGCAACCGGCAGCCGTCGGTGGCAATAATTTCCACGCAGTCGCTTTCGTGTTTGATCAACATGATGAGGTCTTTCCTGGTTGTCGTTGCCTTACAACTTGCCTTAAGTTAGCAACACGTTTTAGAAAAGCAAGATTTTTGCCTCAACAAGTCAAGAAGAAAACATTTGAAGAATAGAAGTGTTATGCTTATTATTCCATAAATTGTCCGCGATAGAACGCGATATCAGAATATTGATAACTGATTTAAAGTTCGAATTCGCTCATTGCGACAAAAGGCTTGCATAAAAATGCTTGAACGAGTATGTTATGTTGGGAGAATAATATATGAAAAATGTTTCTGATGACATTCTCGATGAGATGACCCGGCGTCTTGTCGCCGAATTTGACCCCGAACAGATCTTTCTTTTCGGCTCGCGCGCCTGGGGCAAACCAACCAACGATAGTGACGTCGATTTGCTGGTGATTGTATCACAGAGCAATTTGAGGCCCATTGAGAGAGCCGTACTCGCGCATCGATGTCTCCGGGATATTTGCATTCCCATGGATATTTTAGTCAAGACCCGCACCGAATTCGACTTGTATCGTGATGTTCGCGCTTCGCTGGAGTGCGCAATCCTAGAGCGAGGGAAAATGCTCTATGACCGAGGCAAAGCATCGGTTGGTGAAAAGCTGGCTGTTGAAGGCGCAGCGTGATCTAGCCGCCGCGCGAAAGTTGGCCAATGATCCGGATCCATACTTGGATACGGCCATCTATCACTGCCAACAAGCTGCTGAAAAGGCAATCAAAGCCGCGCTAGTATTATACGACCAGCCATTTGAAAAAACGCACGACATACGGTCGCTTATTTTGCTCGCGATCACTTTTGAAAATAAATTTTCAGACTGGCTTGATGTTGGTGGGCTGCTGACTCCTTACGCTACTGAGTTTCGTTATCCCGGCGAAAGTTTGGAACCGAGCCCCGAAGAGTTTCAACACGCCTTGAAATCTTCCGAAGATTTTTGTTCTTTCATTTTGTCCTTACTGCCTTCGGATGCGCATCCATGAAACAACTTCTCATAAACATTTCCCAGAAGACAAGACGGCTTAACCTAAGCCACTTCGGCGGCAAGAACGTCTTAAAGAGCATGGCATTTGTAAATGCTACGCGTAGTCCGCACTATGATTTCTTCCTACCAACTCTGCCAACTGAAAACTTACTACTGATAACTGAATAACCGACATGTCCTGGTTCCTCCGCGTTCTCTTAATCGTACTGCCGTTGCTGATACTCACCTTCGGCTACGTCGGCGCGCGTCTCAGCGCGGCAATCCGCACACTTTCTCCCTGGCCTAGGCCGGTGGTGCGGCGGGTGATTGTCGGCGTCATCAGCTTTCTCAATATCTATTTGATACTCCTGCTCATCGCGCAAATCTTCCGCTGGCGCGAATTCATTACCGCCTTGCGCGGCGGCAGTGACTGGGAAAATTTTTTGGCTTATCCATTTTGGGCCGGTCTGATTCTTTTCGGGGAAGTGCTCCCGCTCTTTCTCGTTTTGGATCTGGCGCGTTTGCCGTTCTGGAAACTTTTCCAGCGATACAAACAGCAATGGCTAAGGTATCAAGCATGGGCGTCAGTTATTTTATTTGCGAGCTTCGCGGTCTATGTCGGTTTTCGAATTGCCAAAGATACATTCCATCCGCGCTTGACGCAGCACGAGCTTGCAATTGCCGGTCTTCCCGAGGAGCTTGGCGGTTTTCGAATCGTTCATCTCAGCGATCTGCAAGCCGATGCTTACACCGATGCAGAAAAGATGCAACGCTACATCGATCTTGCGAATGCGCAAAAACCCGATCTCGTTCTCTTCTCTGGAGATTTAGTCACCGGCGGCTTGGATCACATTCAAGCGGGCGCAGAGATGATGGGTAAACTTCGCGCGCGTCTCGGCGTCTATGCGTGTCAGGGCGATCATGATTACTGGTCGTCACGCGAAATGGTGGCCGAGGCGTTGCAGCTCCAGGGCGTACACATTTATGAAGACAGCGTGCTCGCGCTCTCTGGCAGCATCAGCAAAATATCGCTCACGATTCTCACCAACGTCTATCAACGCCGCCCGTCTACGGAAAAGCTGCGAGAGCTTTCCGAGCAACGTCCCGACGCTGCGGCTCATCTGATTTTGACACATCAACCATCGGCCAGTGTTATCGAGTTCGCAGAAAAAAACCGATACGATCTCCTGGCTGCCGGACACACTCATGGCGGGCAAGTCGTTCTCAGCTTTTGGGGTTTTCCGCTCAGCGCCAGCATGTTTGAAACTCATTTCGTATCCGGCTTTTTTCAACTTGGCAAAACATTTTTGAGCGTGACCAACGGCCTCGGTCTCACCATCGCACCGGTGCGCTTTCAAGCGCCGTCGGAGGTGACGCTGCTGACTTTGCGGCGCGACGTAAGATAACATGTTCCAGCAATGGCTTGGCCGTTGCTTGCAAGCCACAAGGCTCTCAATCTCAGAATAAATTCTGACAATTTTACGTTGCCAACGGATGCAAAAGCGACCAACTGAATTGAAAAGAAAATCCGTTGGTCGTTTTTTGATCCGTTGGGCAATTTGTTAATCTAAAACTAAAAAAATGATCAACGCGAATTTTATTGATCAATTTCATCCTGCAATCTCCAAATGGTTTACTGAAACCTTTGGCGCGCCCAGCCCGCCTCAAACGCAGGGCTGGCCGATCATTGCGCAAAATCAGAATGTCTTGATTCTCGCGCCGACCGGCTCCGGCAAAACTCTCGCCGCGTTCCTCTGGTGCATCAACGATCTTTTGCAGCGTGCTGAAAAATCCGACCGGGAAATGTTCGAAAAAAATGTTCTTGGAGGAATCCATACACTTTACATCTCGCCCTTGAAGGCGCTCAATAATGACATTGAAAAAAATCTGCGCGTACCACTTGATGGCATCAATCAGACAATGACGTCTATGGGTGTGCAAGCTCCGCACATTCGCGTGTTCGTACGCACCGGCGACACGCCAACTCCCGTTCGTCAACAAATGCTCAAACATCCGCCGCACATTTTGATTACAACACCAGAGTCACTCTACATCATGCTCACTTCCGAGCGCAGCCGCGAAATGTATCGCACCGTGAAGTATGTCATCATCGATGAGATTCATGCGATTTGCAACAACAAGCGCGGCGTACATCTGTCGCTGTCGCTCGAAAGGCTGGCGCATCTCTGTAAAGAAGATTTCGTTCGCATCGGCCTCTCTGCCACTCAACGACCATTGGAAAGAATCGCCGCCTTCCTCGGCGGTCAATCGAATGACGACGGGCATCAAGCCAGTCGAAGCGCAGCGAAGATCCCGCATCAGCGGGACGACACGCATCAAGCATCAAGCATCGAGCATCCAGCATCAGACAACTATCTTTTCCCTCGCCCCGTGCAAATCCTCGACTGCGGCCAAAAAAAAGAAACCGACCTGCAAATCATCAGCGCCGTGGAAGATTTCGGCAATTTACCCGATGCCTCAGTGTGGCCGCCGCTTACAGAAAAACTTTATGATTTGATTTTGCAGCACCGCACGACTTTGATCTTTTGCAACATGCGCGTGCAGACCGAATCGCTGGCGCGCGCCATCAACGAGATGCACACCAATCGTACAGGAGAAGAAAAAGAAATTATCGCTGCTCATCACGGTAGCCTTTCGAAAGAAATTCGTCTCGCGGTTGAAGACAAACTCAAGAGCGGCCAAATGCCGGCGCTCGCGGCAACTTCTTCTCTGGAGCTTGGCATCGACATCGGGGCGATTGATTGCGTGGTTCAAACCGGCTCGCCGAAATCCGTGAGCCGCGCTATGCAGCGCGTCGGTCGCTCCGGCCATCTTGTTTCCGCCACCAGCAAGGGACGATTCTTCCCGCTTTTTCGCCACGACATTGCCGATCTTGCAGTCGTTGCGCACGGCATGAAAGAAAGCGCGATTGAAGAAACTCACATTCCCGAAAATTGTCTCGATGTGCTCGCTCAGCAAATAGTTGCCGCAGTCAGCGTCGAAGGCTGGAATGTCGATGAGCTGTATCAGATAGTACGCCAATCTTATTGTTATCGAAATCTCACCCGCGAGCTTTTTGAAAAAGTTCTTGAGATGTTGAGTGGCAACATATCGTTGTCATCAGAACAACCGGTGATGCGCGAGTTGCGTCCGAAGATTTCGTATGATCGCGTCAATGGAAAACTGATCGCTCGCCGCGGAGCGCGGTTGCTGGCGATTACCAACGGCGGCACGATTCCTGATCGCGGCTATTACTCCGTGAATCTTGCGGACAGCGGCGTCAAAGTCGGCGAGATGGAAGAAGAATTCGTTTTTGAATCGAACGTCGGCGATGTCTTTTATCTCGGCTCCTCGGAGTGGCGCATCACCGCAATCGAGCGCGATCGTCTCATCGTCGCTCCGGCCAACGCCGAACGTCCTCGCCCTCCATTCTGGCGCGGCGATTATTTTTATCGCGATTACGAATCAGCGCTGCGCATCGGCGAATTTCGCCGCAAGGTCGAAAGCCGCCTTGGTGAAAAATCAACCTGCGAGTGGCTGCAAAAAAACTATCTTCTCGATGCGTGGGCAACAGAAAACCTTCTTGAGCATTTTCGCAAGCAGCGCGAAATCACCGGCCGTCTGCCGAGCGATGAGACGGTCATCATCGAACAATTCCGCGACGAAGTCGGCGACCCGCGTTGGTTCATTCATTCCGTGTTCGGCGGTCGGGTGAATGCGCCGTGGGCGTTTGCCGTGAAAAGCAAATTGCAGGAAATCACCGGCGCCGAAGTGCAGGCGCAATACGATGACGATGGCGCGTTGCTCCGCTTTGTCGATCTTGAGCGACCGCCGTTGATGGAAGCCATCATCGGCATGACGAACGAAGAAATCTACGAACGGAACGTTCGCACGTTGAGCGAGACGGCATTGTTTGCGACGCTCTTCCGCTACAACGCCGCGCGCAGCCTGATGCTGCCGCGCTCTCAGCCAGGCAAGCGCATGCCGCTCTGGCAACAACGTTTGCGCGCCAGAGATCTTTTGCAGACGGTTCGCAAATACGAAGACTTCCCCCTGACGCTGGAAACCTATCGCGACTGCTTCCGTGATGCGCTCGACTTGGAAAACTTGAAAAATGTTATTTCTTCCATTCATGAAAATCGCATCGCTGTGCACTTCGTTGAGACTGCCGTGCCATCACCATTTACCCATGGCTTGCTGTTCAATTTTCTCTCAGAATTCATGTACGACTTCGAGCGCTCTCGTTTCGAGCAACACAGCCAGGCCTTGCACATCAATCCCGCATTGCTCAAAGAAGTTTTAGGCAGCGGCCCGGCGCCGCAGTTCGTCACGCAAGAATTGGTTGCCGAAGCCGAGCAGCGCTGGCAGCGCCAAAAGTACAAAGCCCGCGACGCCGAAGAAGCCTTGGAGATTCTGCAACGCCACGGCGATTTGACACTCGACGAATGGCGCGAGCGGTGTGATGAAAATTTTGAGTTTTACTTTTCACACTTGCGTGAAAGCGGGCGAATCAAAGAGATTGCTGTGAATGGCATGGTGCGGTGGATTGTGACGGGGGATGCGGAGATGTATCGAAATCTTTAGCGTCTTGCATTTCTCCTCTATGGCCGCCTTCCATGTATGAACTTGACTTTCTCATCAAACGCTTGCACTCATTACTTGCATATTACCACTATTGGCTTATTGATTGAATTTCTCAGTTTGCTAATTTCCTACCTGAGCCGAGTGACTGGGTTGGGAAAATAAGGGGTCTTTGTCGTTTCTGCGAATCAGACACATAGTTCCTACCTTTTCATCGAAATGTCATGTTCTTGGGGATCCTCAAACCGACTCACAGTTCTAAGCAGGGAACCATTTATGACACCGGATGAACAGTTAAAGCTGCTCGCAGAGCAAAGTGGCTTTGAAGTTCTAGATGAGACTAGCCTATCTCAACGCTTACCGAGATATGCCCCCGCGCCGAATGATATTCACCAGGACGTTCGGGAGTATCTGAGTCGCTCTTATCCAAAGGGATTATATTCACATCAAGCACGCGGTCTGCAGATAGTATTGGACTCCCAAGATCTATGTTTGGCTACGTCAACCGCTTCGGGGAAGAGTCTGGTTTTCATGAGTGCAGCCGCAGATCGTTTGAAACGCGATCCTGATGCGAGAATCCTAGCGTTGTATCCAGCCAAGGCACTTATTCAGGATCAGCTAGCAAAATGGAAAAATATCTTGGAGGCGTTAAGTGTTAAATGCCAACACATCGTGCACAGGTTTTTGTGCCAAGACATCGTGCACAGCGAGATTCTTGGCGGTAACGGAAGGAGCCCGTAGGGTGACTGGAGTTACCACCAAGGGATTGCAAAATCAAAAAAGCTTGTAGTCGATCTCGTCGACCTGCACCTTGTCCAGATAGAGCTTGAGCTTTTGTTCTTTGACGTCGATGGTCGCGATGACGTATTCA
>Ga0247727_10009496_pt1 | contig 17606 bp, 24 predicted proteins | sample WisWelCaveWW1625_FD_202498 | JGI IMG/M metagenome (GOLD analysis project Ga0247727, IMG submission 202498) | Biofilm microbial communities from Wishing Well Cave, Virginia, United States - WW16-25 | ecosystem: Environmental > Aquatic > Deep subsurface > Groundwater > Cave microbial mat | place...
ACCGTGCCATAGCGGGTGTATTGCGTAATTTTCTTGCGGCCCTCCTCGCCCTCCTTTTGCAGGCGCTGGAAAAATGGCATCACCGCGCCGAGCAATTGGATGATGATCGACGCCGAAATATACGGCATGATGCCCAGCGCAAAAACCGTCGCCCGGCTGAACGCGCCGCCGGCAAACAAATCATACAGGCCCAGCAGCCCGCCGCCTTGCGTGCTGCTAAAATAATCCAACAACACGCGGCTGTTGATTCCGGGAACCGGCACATGCGTTCCGATGCGCTCGACGAGCAAAATGAGCAGCGTAAAAATAACCCGTTTTCTCAGTTCCGGAATTTTGAATATATTCTGAATGCTTTCGAGCATGTTGTTTCGCTTTACAAAGCTTTCGTTGCAGTTCTCTTTTCGTTGCCAGTCAAACTATTTCGCTGCCGCGAGCACAGCCGTTTTCCCGCCGGCCTTTTCAATTTTCTCCAGCGCGCTTTTGCTGAAGGCATGCGCATGCACCGTCAACGCTTTCTTCAAATCGCCGTCGCCGAGAATTTTCACGCGCTGATTTTTTTTGCCGATCAAACCGTTTTGATAAAGCACCTCCGGCGTGATTTCATTCACATTGTGCAAGCGCTCCAGGCTCTCCACATTGACGGTCTGATAATCAATCCGAAAAATATTCGTAAAGCCGCGCTTCGGCAGGCGGCGCTGCAACGGCATTTGCCCGCCCTCGAACCCCGCTTTGGTCTTCATGCCCGCGCGCGAGAGCTGGCCTTTGTGGCCTTTCGTAGAGGTGCCGCCGTGTCCCGAGCCTTCACCGATCCCGAGACGTTTACGATTTTTGCGCGAACGCGGCGCGTAATGCAAATTTCCTAAATCCATCTCAAACCTCTTCGACGCGAATCAAATGAATGACTTTTCGAATCATGCCGCGAATTTGGGGCGAATCGTTATGAACGACGGCGTGACGAATGCGGCGCAAGCCGAGCGCTTGCAGCGTGGCGCGCTGATCGGCGGGATGGCCGATGTAACTGCGCGTTTGTGTGATTTTCAGTTTCTTCTTATCGCTCATGATACACGAAGTAGCTAATCAAATTCACAGAAATTTTTCGTAGTCGCTCCCTCCAGGAGCCGAATGCTTCTATTGGTGAGTGAACGCGCATAAAGGCGCCGCTACAAACGTCTCACCCTTCGACCAAGCTGCGGTTGAACAACTCCGGCGTCGTCAGGCCGCGGCGCCGCGCAATCGTCGGCGCGTCCATCAAACTTTTTAACGCTTCCATCGTCGCTTTGACGACGTTATGCGGATTCGAGGAGCCGATGGATTTGGACAACACATCCTGCACGCCCGCGGCTTCCATAATCGCACGCACCGGGCCGCCGGCAATCACGCCGGTTCCGGGTGAAGCGGGTTTCAAGAACACCTTCGCCGCGCCGTATTTGGCTTTCACCTCATGCGGCAGCGTATGGCGCAAAATCGGCACGCGCACCAAGTTCTTTCTCGCGTTATCCGTGCCTTTGGAAATCGCGTCACTCACTTCATTCGCCTTGCCGAGTCCGTAACCGACTTGGCCGTTGCGATCGCCGACAACGACAATCGCATTGAAGCCAAATCGCCGGCCGCCTTTGACGACTTTGGCGGTGCGATTAATCGCCACCACATGCTCTTTTAATTCAAATTCAGCCGAACTGCTTCTTTCTTTGCGCACAATAATTCTCCATCGCCAGCATGATAAATGCAGCGTCAAAAACTCATTTTCGTCCAGACCAGCGGTGTTCGGGCAAGCTTAAAACTCCAAACCGCCCTCACGCGCGCCTTCGGCCAACGCCTTGACACGGCCGTGATAGACATAACCATTGCGGTCAAACACGACGCGCTTGAAGCCCAGCGACTGGGCCTTTTTCGCCATCGCTTTGCCGACCAGTTTGGCGACCTGGCTCTTGTCCGGAAGATTTTTCATCTCTTCCAAAATTTCTTTGGTGCGGGATGAAACGGTGGTAATGGTCTTCTTCGCAGTATCATCGACCAGTTGGCCGTAGATATTTTTCAAGCTGCGAAAGACCACCAAACGCGGGCGTTCCGTAGTGCCATACACTTTTTTGCGGATCATCCGCTTCTTTTTGAAACGCCGTTCCCGCTTGTCCACACGGTTAAAACCCATAAACTTCCCTTCTCCCGACGGTTTGTCTTTTGAGAACCTGGAATCCCGGTCTCGATAATCTCTTTTGTACGGCTTGTAATCTTTGCCATACTCTTTTTTGTACGGCTTGTAATCTCTGGACTCTCTCACAGGCTTACCCTATTAGCTTCCAGCCGTCTTGCCGGCTTTGCGGCGGACGACTTCGTCGATGTACTTGATGCCCTTGCCCTTATACGGTTCGGGGGGCCTGAATTCGCGGATTTTCGCCGCGACTTGTCCCACCAATTCTTTGTCAACGCCACTGACCGCAATCATCGTGGGGCTTTCACAAGCGATATTGATTTCCGGCGGGGGCGCGAAAACAATCGGATGGGAAAAGCCAATTTGCAACACCAGGCGCTTGTTCTTCAATTCGGCCTTAAAACCAACACCGACGATTTCCAGTTTTTTCTCATAGCCTTTCGTCACGCCTGTGACCATGTTGTTGAGCAAGCTGCGATAAAGGCCGTGCAGCGCCTTGAAGAACTTCTCCTCGCCGGGGCGGCTCACCGTAAGCGTGCCGTTTTCGATGGTCACGCTCATGCGCGGGTCGATCTCACGTTGCAATTCACCTTTCGGCCCCTTGACCTTGAAGCGGGAGCCGTCGACGCCGACTTGCACACCGGCAGGGATTTTGATCGGTTTTTTACCTACACGTGACATGATAAGTTTTAATTTTTTGCTTTAACAAAAAAATCGCTCAATTACCAAACATAACACAAAACCTCGCCGCCGACATGAAACTTTTTGGCATCGCGTTCGGCCAGCAGCCCCTTGGGCGTCGACAAAATCGCCAGGCCCAAATTGTTGAACACGCGGGGCAAGTCGTCGGCGCCGACGTACCGCCGCGCCCCCGGCGTGCTCACACGCCGCAAGCCGTTGATGACGGGCTTCTCGTTTTCGTCGTACTTCAGATAAATCCGCAAGAGGTTTTGCTTATCATCCTTGATGATCAGATGATCTTGAATATAACCATAAAACTGCAAAAGTCCGGCGATTTCCGTTTTTATTCGTGACGCCGGAACATCGACCTTCTGATGCCCAGCCTTGCCGGCATTGCGAACGCTTGTTAAAAAATCGGCAATTGGATCAGTTTGCATGTGTTAATTTCCCTATCGAAATTTATGAAGTTTGACCGTTAGACGGTTCGACGGTTGAAAAATCAACGGTCCAACTGGCAAACAGTCGAACTGTCCAACGTTTGATCTCACCAGCTAGCCTTCGTCACGCCGGGAATTTTGCCATCAAGCGCGAGATTGCGGAAGCAAAGACGGCACAGGCCAAACCGGCGATAATACGCGCGTTGGCGGCCACACTGCAAGCAGCGGTTGTATTTGCGTGTGGAAAATTTCGGCGGCCGCTGCTGTTTTTCCCGTAAAGCTTTTCTTGCCACTATAAGCCCTTTGTTCGTCAAATCTTCGGATTACTTTTTTATCGGCGTAATCCGTGAAATCTGTTGTTTATAATCCGTTGTCGTTAACGCTTCCGGAACGGCACACCCAACGCCGTGAGCAGCTCGTAACATTCCTCGTCGGTCTTGGCCGTCGTGACAAAGGTGATATTCATGCCGCGAATCTTGGCCACTTTGTCGTAGTTGATTTCCGGAAACATGATTTGCTCTTTCAAACCAATCGTATAATTGCCGCGGCCATCAAACGAGTTGTCCGGCAAACCGCGAAAATCACGAATGCGCGGCACCGTCAGGCTGATAAAGCGGTCCAGAAACTCGAACATTCGCCAGCGACGCAGCGTCACCCTGCATCCAATCGGCATGCCCTGGCGCAATTTGAAATTCGAAATCGACTTTTTGGCGCGGCGGATCGCCGGTTTTTGTCCGGTGATGATTTGCAAATCTTCGATGGCGTGATCGAGGTGTTTTTGATCTTCCACCGCCTCGCCGACGCCCATATTCACCACGATGCGATCCAAGCGCGGCACTTGCATCACGTTTTTATAATTGAACCGCTTTCGCAGCGCCTGAACGACCTCGTTTCTATACATGGTCATCATGCGCGGCTTATAGCCATCCAACGGACGCTCAACAAGTTTTTTGCCGCCCTCTTTCTCAGCCGCTTGATCCGCCTTGCCTTTGCCGCCCTTGGCTTTCGTTTCGGCTTTCGCCTCGCCCTTGGGCGCTTTATCGGCTTGCCCTTTAGCGGCTTTTTTCGGGTCGGCCTTCTTGCCTTCGCCTTCCGCCTTTTTGCTTTTTGCCTGGTCTTTTGCTTTTTCTTCGCTCATGATTAAAATCTTTTTGTTTACCGGTTTGGCGGTTCGCCGGTTGTTTTTAACTCGGCTAACCGGGCACCCTCCAGCAAACGTTTTTATCCTTTTGCCGCCAAAATCATTTCACCGCAATTTTTACAAATGCGGGTGCGATGGCGCGAGGCCTTGCCTTCCGTGGAGCGGATCTGAAAATTTACACGCGACGGCGTGCTGCACTTCGGGCAGACCAACATCACATTCGACGCGTGAATCGTGCCCTCCTTTTCAACAATGCCGCCTTGCGGATTGCGCTGCGTTGGCCGCATGTGCCGCTTAATCAGATTGACGCCTTCCACAATCACGCGGCTTTTTCCCGGATAAATTTTCAGAACGCGGCCCTTTTTGCCGCTGTAATTGCCGGATATGACTAAAACTTGGTCGTCCTTGCGGATGTACATGTTTGTTTCTTTTAAAAGTTTTACTAATTTCACAACACTTCCGGCGCGAGCGAAATAATTTTCATGTATTGCCGGTCACGCAATTCGCGCGCCACCGGGCCAAAAATGCGCGTGCCCTTCGGCTCTTTCTTGTCATCAATCAAAACCGCCGCATTATCATCAAAACGAATATACGAGCCGTCCGGGCGCCGAATCGGACGCGTCGTCCGCACAATCACGGCGTGGCTGATATCACCTTTTTTCAATGAGCCCCCGGCCAGCGCCGCCTTGACAACGACGACCACAATGTCGCCGATCGTGCCGTAGCGCCGCCGGCTGCTGCCTAAAATGCGGACACACATGGCTTTCTTCGCGCCGGTGTTGTCCGCGACGTTGAGTCGAGTATATGCCTGAATCATGGCCGTGTCTTTCTTCTTCTGAAAATTCCTACTTTGCCCGTTCTAAAATTTCTACCAACCGCCAGCGTTTTCTCGCGCTCATAGGACGCGTTTCCATGATCAAGATGGTGTCGCCCGCTTTGGCGTCGTTATTTTCATCATGCGCCATGAACGTGGAGGTTTTCTTTACATATTTGCCATACAACGGGTGTTTCACCAGCCGCTCGACGCTCACCACCACGCTCTTTTGCATTTTGTTGCTAATGACTTTTCCAATCTTGGTCTTGCGTTGCGCACGGCCGGATTCTTTTTTCTCTTGTGGAGTCGTTGCCACGTCAGTCATAACTATTTCTTTTTTTAGTTGCGGTCTGCGACCGTAGGTTCTCTTTTCGTTGCCACTGATTACACCGCGGCCTGGCGCGGTTGCCGCTTGCCAATTTGATATTCCTTCAAAAGCGTTTTGATGCGCGCAATATCGCGGCGCACGTAACGCAAACGCAAAGGATTGTCCAATTGCCGCGTCGCGTGTTGGAAACGGAAGTTTTGATGCTCTTCCATCAAATCTTTCAAGCGATGCTCCAGCTCTTTGGGCGGGAGTTCCTTAAGCTCGTGTATTTTCATATCACTTCGTCAGCCTGTTTGTCGTTTTTCCTAATTTAGATCAAGCGGTGATGCTTTTTTCTTACTTGCCAAAATCCGTCACACTCACAAAGCGCGTGCGAATCGGCAGCTTGTGCGCTGCCAGCCGCAGGGCTTCTCGCGCCGTCGCCTCATCCACACCGCCCAACTCGAACATGATGCGGCCCGGCTTGATCACCGCCACCCAATATTCCGGATTGCCTTTGCCTTTTCCCATGCGGGTTTCCGCCGGCTTCTCCGTAAACGGCTTGTCGGGAAAAATGCGAATCCACACGCGGCCGCCGCGCTTGATGGCGCGCGTCAGGGCCACACGCGCCGCTTCAATTTGTCGCGCCGTAACCCACGCCGGCTCGAGCGCCTTCAAACCATATTCTCCAAACGCGATATGCGAGCCGCGTTGGGCCTTGCCCTTCATGCGGCCACGCTGCTGTTTGCGGAACTTGACGCGTTTTGGCATCAACATAGAAACGACAATCCTCTCGAAATCGAAACCGTAATGATCAAATCAATCTTATTATGAGAGTACATCAATTACGCACTCCCGCTCACCGTTCTGCCGTCGCCCAAAATTTCACCCTTGCAAATCCACACTTTCACGCCAATCGCGCCGTAAGTGGTTTTGGCGGTAGCCCGGGCAAAATCAATATCCGCGCGCAGCGTGTGCAGGGGAATGCGGCCCTCTTTATATCCCTCGCGACGCGCCATTTCCGCGCCGCCGAGACGGCCAGAGCAAATGATACGAACGCCTTCGGCGCCCATGCGCATCGTGCTCATAATCGCTTTCTTCATCACGCGCCGAAACGAAGTTTTCGCTTCAAGCTGGCCCGCGACGCTCTCAGCGACGAGATAAGCATCCAACTCCGGACGCTTGATTTCGTGGACATTGAGCTGAATCTCTTTGCCGGTCAAACGCTTCAGCTCTTCCTTCAGCTTGTCAACTTCCGCGCCTTTGCGGCCGATGACGATGCCCGGACGCGCGGTGTGAATCGTCACCGTGATGCGCTTGTCGGACGGGTCGCGCTCGATTTGAATCATCGAAATGCTCGCCTTTTGCAGACGGCTGCGAATGTAACGACGCAAGCGCAAATCATCTTTCAGCTTTTCGCTAAACCGGCGTCCTCCAAACCAGTTGGATTCCCAGTCCCGGACGACGCCCAAACGAAACCCGATGGGATTTGTTTTCTGGCCCAAGCAATCTCCTAAGCGTTACTAACTTTTTCAGATGGTTCGTATTCGGAAACGACGATGGTAATATGACACGTGCGCTTACGAACGCGCGAGGCGCGTCCCATTGAACCGGCGCGGAATCGCTTCATGGTAAAACCGCCGTCGACATAGGCGGTTTTGACATATAGATTGGCTTCATCGACTTTTTTCGCGTCACGATTGTTCAGCATGTTCGCCACCGCCGACCGCAGGGTTTTCTCAATCGGCAGCGCCGCGCGCTTGCGCAGAAAATGCAAGGCGTTCAACGCTGCGTCCACTTCCTTGCCGCGCACCAGATCAATCACACGACGGACTTTGCGGGGAGTCATGCGAACATATCGCGCCACCGCTCTTGCTTCCATTCTATATTCCTCAACGCGAATAAGTTATTTTCAAATTTAAGCTGACTTTGGCGCCGGCGCTGCTGCTGCCGCCGCTTTGACCGTGGTCTTTTCCGCCGTCGCTTTGCCGGCATGGCCGCGGAAAATGCGGGTCGGCGCGAACTCGCCCAGCTTGTGGCCGACCATGTTTTCGCTGATGTAAACCGGAATGAATTTATTGCCGTTGTGTATCGCCAGCGTGTGGCCGACAAAATCCGGAATCACCATCGACCGCCGCGCCCAGGTTTTTACGACGCGCTTTTCGTTGCGGCTGTTCATCTGCTGAATGCGTTTCTGCAGATTGGCGTCGACAAAAGGGCCTTTTTTTACGCTACGTGGCATGAACGCTTCCTATGACGCTATTTCGTTCGTTTCGAGACAATGTATTTGCTGGACGGCTTGCGCTTTTTGCGCGTCTTCAAACCTTTGGCTTTTTGTCCCCAGGGCGAGGTCGGATGCCGTCCACCCGAACTTTTGCCTTCGCCGCCGCCCATGGGATGATCAACCGGATTCATCGCGACGCCGCGCACATGCGGGCGCCAGCCTTTCCAGCGATTGCGGCCGGCTTTGCCAAGCGATATGTTTTCGTGCTCGAGATTGCCGACCTGTCCAATCGTCGCGTAACATTCGGCGCGAACGCGGCGCATTTCCCCGGAAGGCAGACGCAACTGCGCGTAGCCGCCTTCACGGCCCATCAACTGAATCACAGCGCCGGCGCTGCGGCCAATTTGTCCGCCGCGGCCCAGACGCAACTCGACGTTGTGCACCGTCGTGCCGATGGGCATATTCTTCAACGGCAGCGCATTACCCACGCGAAAGTCGGCGCTCTCACCGGCCACGAGCGTATCGCCGACATTCAAACCGATCGGCGCGAGTATATAACGCTTCTCACCGTCGACATAATGCAGCAACGCGATGCGCGCGGTGCGGTTCGGATCGTATTCAATCGCCGCCACTTTCGCGGGAACGTTGTGCTTGTCGCGCTTAAAATCGATGCGGCGATACCGGCGCTTGTGGCCGCCGCCGCGAAAACGCGAGGTCGTTTTGCCGAGATTGTTTCGCCCGCCGCTCTTGGGCAGCGGCTCGGTCAACGCGCGCTCCGGCTTCGTTTTGGTAATTTCCTCAAACGTCGGAATCGCGGTGAAGCGCAGGCTCGGCGTTAAAGGACGAAAAGTTCTAATACCCATAAAATTTTTATCTTTTAAAAGCGGTCGTCGGAATCAATTTATTTTGAATTTTAAACGTGCCCCACGAGGGGCACAGGACTACTTACCGGCAAAAAAATCGATCTTCTGCTCTTTCTTCAAGGTCACAACGGCTTTCTTGCGGTCGCTGCGGCGGCCGGTCGTCATGCCGCGGCGCGTGTTCATGCGCTTGGTTTTGCCCTTGACGTTGATCACGCGCACCGCTTCCACTTCCACGTTGAACTTCTTTTCGACCGCGCGCTTGATCTCTGCTTTGCCGGCTTCGATATTCACCATAAAACCGTACTTGTTGAGCTTCTCCGAAAGATTCATCATCTTCTCGGTCAACACCGGTCTGATCAAAACTTCTTCAGCCAGTCTCATGCCAGCACTCCTGCGATGGCGGCAATCGCGCTTTCTTGAATGAGCAACTTCTTGCAATTCATCAGTTCATACACCGAAGCGTTGGTCCCGACTTGCGTATGCAGCTTCGCAATATTGCGGCCGGCTTGCAACACCGTATTATCGTGCTTGGGCAACAGGAGCAGTGACTTCACGTTATCCGCGGCGAAGCTCTTCAAAATCGCAACCATATCTTTGGTCTTGCCGCTTTCAATCGAGAAATCTTCGACAACGGTGACTTGACCGTCTTTCATTTTGCTCGACAGCACGGATTTTCTGGCCAAGCGGCTGGTTTTCTTATTTACTTTCTGATCGTAGTCATGCGGCACCGGGCCGAAGACCCGACCGCCGCCAACCCACAGCGGCGAGCGAATCGTTCCGGCGCGCGCCACACCGCGGCCCTTTTGTTTCCACGGTTTCTTGCCGCCGCCGCGCACGAGCTTGCGGTTTTTCGTCATGTGCGTGCCTTGACGCTGATTCGCCTGATAAGCTTTCACCGTCAAATACACCACATGCTCGTTCGGCTTGATGCTGAAAATATTATCCGGCAGTTCGACGGTTCGTCCCGTCTTTTCGCCGGTTTTGCTATAAACGTCTACTTGCATGGTTATCCTCGCATGGCGCAGAGGGCATGGCGCATAGCAATGTTCTACGATTTTCTCTATGCGCTATGCCCTCTGCGCTTTGCTCTTTGCGCTCGTTACTTTTGAATGACGACCGTGCCGTTCTTCGCGCCGGGAATGGCGCCGCGAACCATCACGATGTTGTTTTCGGCGTCGACGCGAACGATTTTTATATTGCGCGTCGTGACGCGCTCGCCGCCCATGCGTCCGGCCATGCGGGTGCCTTTAAACACGCGGGAGGGATACGAGCTGCCGCCCACTGAACCTGGTGCGCGCATACGATCACTTTGACCGTGCGAGACCGGGCCGCCGCCGAAATGATGGCGTTTAACGACACCCTGAAAGCCTTTGCCTTTCGAGATGCCGATCACTTTAACGTTGTCGCCAACCTGAAAGACATCGGCTTTAATCGTGTCGCCGAGTTTGAATTGGCCGACATCGAAGGTGCGAAACTCGCGCACGACGCGCATCGGCTTGACGCCGGATTTCGCAAAATGCCCGCGCTCCGGCTTTTTCACACTTTTGTCACGCTTCTCCTCGAACCCGAGCTGCAGGGCGTCGTAGCCATGCTTGTCTTTGGTGCGGATTTCAGTGACGTAACACGGGCCGGTTTGAATCACACTGACCTGCACATCATTGCCCTTCTCGTCAAAGATGCGGGTCATGCCTAATTTTTTTCCTATCAATCCACTCATGCTCGTTATCAGACTTTAATCTCAACATCGACGCCGGCCGGCAATTCGAGCTTCATCAAGGCTTCGACGGTTTTCTGCGACGAATTGAGGATGTCGATGAGACGCTTGTGAATGCGGGTCTCGAATTGCTCGCGCGATTTCTTGTCCGCATGCGGCGACCGCAGCACCGTATACACGGAACGATTAGTCGGCAACGGAATCGGGCCGGAAATCATGGCGCCGGTTTGCTTGGCTGTACGAATGATCTTGTCGGTCGATTTGTCGATCAACCGATGATCATAAGCTTTGAGTTTGATGCGAATCTTTTGCCCAACCACAGATATGCGCTCCGATAGTGCGTGAAGTCGGACTTACGCAAAAAAGTTTTCGTAATGCTTAAAATCGTAATGGGTAAGTCCGATTTCGCTTTTACAAAACAATGGGCATCGCTGTTAGGCAATGCCCAGTTTTTATTTGGGCCATCCCGCACAGCGGGATTCAGCCCTTACGCTAATATCTTCGTGACCACGCCGGCGCCGACGGTGCGCCCGCCTTCACGAATAGCGAAGCGTAGGCCTTCTTCCATAGCGATGGGCGCGATCAACTCGATTTCCATCGTGATGTTGTCGCCGGGCATCACCATTTCCACGCCTTGCGGCAGGTTCGCAACGCCAGTCACATCCGTCGTGCGGAAAAAAAACTGCGGACGATACCCATTAAAGAACGGGGTATGACGGCCGCCTTCTTCTTTCTTCAGGACGTACACTTCGCCCATGAATTTGGTGTGCGGGGTGATCGAGCGGGGTGCGGAGATAACCATGCCGCGCTCCAACTCTTCCTTTTCAACGCCGCGCAACAACAGGCCGACGTTGTCACCCGCTTCGCCGGAATCCAGCAGCTTGCGGAACATTTCGACGCCAGTGACGACGCTCTTACGAGTGGCTTTCAAACCGACGATTTCAACTTCGTCGCCGACTTTGATCTTGCCGCGCTCGATACGGCCCGTACCGACGGTGCCGCGGCCGGTGATCGAAAACACGTCTTCAACCGGCATCAAGAACGGCTTGTCAATTTCACGCTTTGGCTGCGGCACGTAAGAGTCAACCGCAGCCATCAACTCGACGACGGATTTATTTTTTGTCGCGTCGTCAGGATGCGTCAACGCTTGCAACGCGCTGCCGCGAATGATGGGAATCTCGTCGCCGGGAAATTGGTACTCTTTCAGCAAGTCCCGCATTTCCAGCTCGACGAGATCGAGCAATTCCGGATCGTCGACCATATCAACTTTGTTGAGATAGACGACGATGTGCGGCACGCCGACCTGGCGCGCCAACAGGATGTGCTCGCGCGTCTGCGGCATGGGGCCGTCCGCCGCGCTCACCACCAGAACCGCGCCGTCCATCTGGGCCGCGCCGGTGATCATGTTCTTGACATAATCGGCGTGGCCGGGACAGTCGACATGCGCGTAGTGACGCTTGTCGGTCTCATACTCGACGTGAGCCGTGTTGATCGTGATGCCGCGCGCCTTCTCTTCCGGAGCGTTGTCGATGGAATCGTAGCTGCGGTAAGAAGCAAGGCCGCGTTTCGAGAGCACCAGCGTGATTGCTGCGGTCAGCGTGGTCTTGCCGTGGTCGACGTGACCGATCGTGCCGATATTCACGTGCGGCTTGGTGCGTTCAAATTTTGCTTTAGCCATGAGATTCAGCCTCCCGATTAAAGCTGTTGATATTTTCTTGTTTTCAAAATTTGTTAATTGCCGTGTCGCCTGTACCGCGTTATCTTACCGTTTTAACCTTGCTGGTCTCCGTGAGACTTTCAGCAATGTTTTGCGGCACCGGCTCGTAATGCGAAAACTGCATGGTATAAATCGCGCGACCCTGGGTCAACGAGCGCAGCGTCGTGGCATAACCGAACATTTCCGCCAACGGCACTGACGCCGCCACCACCTGCGCCTCGCGCCTGGGCACGAATCCGCGAATTTTGCCGCGCCGCGAATTGAGATCGCCCATCACCTGCCCCAAATATTCTTCCGGCACCACCACCTCGACATCCATCATCGGCTCCAGAAGCACCGGGCTGGCCCTCTTCGCGCCATCCTTGAACGCCATCGAACCCGCAATCTTGAACGCCATTTCGGATGAATCGACTTCATGATAAGAGCCGTCAATCAACGCCACCTTGATATCGACCATGGGGTAACCGGCCAACACACCGGTTTGCAGGGCCTGTTTGATGCCTTCCATCGTCGGCTTGACGTATTCTTTGGGAACGACGCCGCCAACAATCCGGCTCTCAAACTCGAAACCCTTGCCAGGCTCATTCGGCTCCACTTCGATCACCACATGCCCAAATTGGCCGCGGCCGCCGGATTGATGCACAAACTTGCCTTCCGCTTCAACTTTCCGGCGAATCGTTTCTTTATAAGCGACTTGCGGCTTGCCGACATGCGCGTGAACTTTAAACTCGCGCAACAGACGGTCAACGAGGATTTCCAAATGCAACTCGCCCATGCCAGAAATCAGCGTTTGCCCGGTTTCTTCGTCGCTGTGAATTTTAAACGTCGGGTCTTCCTCGGCAAGTTTGTTCATAGATTCGCCCAGCTTGTCTTGATCCGCCTTGGTCTTCGGCTCAATCGCCACCGAGATAACCGGCTCGGGAAAGTGCATGGATTCGAGCACGATTTGTTTGTTCTCGTGACAAAGCGTATGGCCGGTTTTCGTTTCCTTCAAGCCAACCGCCGCGACGATGTCGCCGGCCTTGGCGGCTTTAATATCTTCGCGCTTGTCGGCGTGCATCAACAGCAAGCGGCCAATGCGCTCCTTTTTGCCGCTCACGCTATTGTAGACGTAGCTTCCCGCTTCAACCGTCCCGGAGTAGACGCGAAAATACGTCAACTTGCCGACATACGGATCGGTCATAATTTTAAACGCGAGCGCCGCCAATGGCGCTTCCGGATCGGGCTTGCGAATAAGCTCTTCGCCGGTCTTGGGATGAGTTCCCTTGATCTCCGGCATATCCAGAGGCGAGGGGAGATAATAATTGACCGCGTCCAGCAGCCGCTGCACGCCTTTGTTTTTATACGACGCGCCGCACATCACCGGCACCATGCTCACATCAATGACGGCTTTGCGAATCGCGGCGCGAATTTCCTCTTCCGTAATCGGCTGGTCATGCAGGTACTTCTCCAGCAAACTGTCATCGTATTCCGAAACCGCTTCCAACAGATGCGTACGATATTCTTTAGCCTTGGCCAAAAGTTCATGAGGAATATCAATCTCTTCCCACTGCGCGCCGAGCGTCTCATCTTTGTAAACCACAGCCTTCATTCCAATCAGATCAATCAGACCGGTAAACAGATCACCGTCGCCCATCGGAATCTGAATCGGCACGGCATTCGCGCCAAGTCGCTCGCGGATCATTTTAAGCGCGCCATAAAAATCCGCGCCCACGCGGTCCATTTTATTGATGAAGGCAATACGCGGCACGCGGTAACGGTCGGCCTGACGCCACACCGTTTCCGATTGCGGCTCGACACCGCCGACCGCGCAGAACAGGGCTATCGCCCCATCCAACACCCGCAATGAGCGCTCGACTTCAATGGTAAAATCAACGTGACCGGGCGTATCAATGATATTGATATTATGGTCTTTCCAGGCGCAGGAAATGGCCGCGGAAGTAATCGTAATGCCACGCTCTCTCTCCTGCTCCATCCAGTCCGTCGTCGTCGAGCCATCGTCGACATTGCCGAGGCGATGGATTTTGCCGGTGTAATACAAAATGCGCTCGGTCGTCGTCGTCTTACCGGCATCGATGTGCGCCATGATGCCGATATTGCGCGTTTTTCCTAGATCGGAATTGTCGTTATTTTTAGACATAAAAAAACTCCATATTCATCAAGAGAACACCATGAAGCGAACCTCTCCTGAAGGTTATGGAGACAATGGTTTCACTTTTCGATGTTACTTCTCAAACAATAAAATTTCTCAAATTCAATCGTTCAGTCATTGAAAATTTTAAATTGAAAATTTTCAATTTAAAATTTAAAATGTTTTTGGTTAACTTACCAACGAAAATGGGCAAATGCCTTGTTGGCCTCCGCCATCTTGTGCGTATCTTCACGCTTCTTGATGGCGCTGCCCTCGTTATTAGACGCGGCGATAATTTCGGATGCCAGCTTATCGGACATCGTCTTCTCGCCCCGCCCCCGCGCGTAGCTAATCAACCAACGAATAGCCAACGCTTGCCGGCGCTCCGAAGAAACTTCGACCGGCACTTGATAATTGGCGCCGCCGACGCGACGCGACTTCACTTGCAGCATCGGCTTGACGTTATCAATGGCTTTCTGAAAAACATCCAAACCCTGCTTGTTCGTTCGCTCACCAATCACGTTGATGGCGCGATAAAAAATCCGCTCGGCCACGCTGCGCTTGCCTTCATACATCAAGACATTGATAAATTTCGTCACCAGAATACTGTTAAACTTCGGATCTGGAAGAACTTCTCTTTTGTCAGCTTGTTTTCTTCGCATACGTTGCTGTGTTGTTCACAACCAACCCGTCATTCCGCCGGCTACGCCCGCAAGAAATCTTTTTTGATTACAGCGTTTACCACAAAAAAGATTCTTCAGAATGACATGCTAATTAAAAAATTTCATTTTCTTTAATCGTATTACGCCGCAGCAGCTTTCTTGCGTTTGGTGCCGTACTTCGAGCGACCTTGATTGCGGTCATTTACACCGCTGGTGTCATACACGCCGCGCACGATGTGATAGCGCACACCGGGCAAATCCTTCACACGGCCGCCGCGAATCAGCACGATCGAGTGCTCTTGCAGGTTGTGACCTTCGCCGGGAATGTAGGCGGTCACTTCGTAACCATGCGTCAAACGCACACGCGCCACTTTGCGCAACGCCGAATTCGGTTTCTTAGGGGTCGTCGTATACACACGCGTACATACCCCGCGACGCTGCGGCGCACCGGTTAGTGCGGGCGCCGTGGTTTTACGCTTCAACTGCTTGCGCCCTAAACGCACTAATTGATTGATAGTTGGCAAACAACCTCTCCTTCAATTACACGAACAAAAAATATAGTCAACTTTTACAAAAAAAGCAATAGTTTTCTTCACTTTTTGCACAATGTTTGCAGATTGGGCCGGCTCTCCTGCTTTTCTAATCAAAAAGTTACATTCGTGCAAAAAATTTTAAGCAGCTCGAACGATCCGCGTGAGCCGAAAAAACTCGCTCAGCAAAAAAAATCGAGCTATCCCACCGCCGTCTGCAGCGTCTCACCCATTTCGTCAACCTGACTATCCGCATCGATGCGCAGGCGTTTGAACTTGTTCAAGCCGGTGCCGGCCGGAATCAGGTTGCCCATGATGACGTTTTCTTTGAGGCCGAGCAGGTTGTCCACTTTGCCTTCAATCGAGGCTTCGGTCAACACCCGGGTGGTCTCTTGGAACGAAGCGGCCGAGATGAAGCTGTCGGTCGTCAACGAAGCTTTGGTAATTCCGAGCAGCAACGGTTGGAAGGTCGCCGGTTGCGCCGGACGAAATTCAATCTGCTCCTTGTCGCTCTTCGCCAGCTTCTCGTTGAGTTTGTCGATTTCGTCGCGCTCGTGCAGTGTTTCCATCTTCAATTTTGAGCCGCCGGGATTGGTGACGACGACCATGTTGCGAATTTCTTCGTTGTGCTGCAAGAAGCGAATCTTATCGACTTGCTCGCCTTCGAGATAATTGGTGTCGCCGGGATCTTCGATCTTCACCTTCTGCAGCATCTGGCGCACAATCACCTCGATATGCTTGTCGTTGATGCGCACGCCTTGCAGACGATAGACTTCCTGAATTTCGTTCACCAGATATTCTTGCACGCGGTTCGGGCCCATGATGTTGAGAATATCCTGCGGAGCGACCGAACCCTCGGAGAGTTTCTCGCCGGCGGTGACAACATCGCCGTCGTGCACGAGCACGTGCTTGCCGTAAGGAATTTGATAGACTTTTTCTTCTTTGCCATCGTGCGAGATGATGCCGATCTTGCGCACGCCGCGCTTGATCTCGCCGAACTTCACCTGGCCGTCGATTTCGCTGACGATGGCCGGTTCCTTCGGACGGCGCGCCTCGAACAGTTCCGCGACGCGCGGCAGACCGCCGGTGATGTCGCGCGTCTTCGCAATTTCGCGCGGAATTTTCACCAGCACGACCCCGGCTTTCACCTGCTCGTCGTCATGCACTTGCAGATACGAATGCGTCGGCAAAATGTAGCTGCTCAGCTTCTTGCCGTGATCGTCGACAATTTGAATCTGCGGGCTGAGATTGCGCAGCCGCGTATCGATAATCACGCGCTGCTTCAAGCCGGTGGTTTCGTCCAGCTCTTCGCGCATCGTGACATTCTCTTTGACGTCGATGAACTTGACGTAACCGTCGTGATTCGAGAGAATGCTCGCGGTATACGGGTCCCAGCGGAACACCAACTGACCCGCTTGCACGCGATCACCTTCCTTCACCAAGACATTCGCCCCGTAGGGAATGATGTATTGGGCGGTGACGCGGTTGTTCTCATCGATGACTTTCAGCTTGCCATTGCGGCCGACGGCGATGGTCGTGCCGTCGTCCTGCATGATAAACTTGAAGTTTTCAAAATTCACCCGGCCGTCGGTTTTGGCTTGCACTTGTGATTGCGCCGCAATGCGCGAAGCCGTGCCGCCGATGTGGAACGTGCGCAACGTGAGCTGCGTGCCAGGCTCGCCGATGGATTGCGCCGCCATGACGCCGATCGCTTCGCCGTTGTCGACCATCTTGCCGGAAGCCAAATTGCGTCCGTAACATTTGGCGCAAATGCCGCGCTCGGCTTCGCAGGTCAACACCGAGCGAATATAAACCGTCTCGATGCCGACCGCCGCGATTTTATCCGCCACCTCTTCGTCGATCACCCGGCCGGTTTCGATCATCACATCGCCGGTCTCGGGATTATACACATCTTCGGCCGCGACACGTCCGAGAATGCGATCGCGCAGCGGCTCGATGATTTCCTCCCCTTCTTTCAAATCGCCGATGCGCAAGCCGAGAATCGTGCCGCAGTCTTCCAGCGACACGATCATGTCCTGCGCCACATCGACGAGACGGCGCGTGAGATACCCGGCGTCGGCCGTCTTCAGCGCGGTGTCGGCCAAGCCTTTGCGCGCGCCGTGCGTGGAGATAAAGTATTCCAGCACCGACAGACCCTCGCGGAAATTCGCGGTAATCGGGTTCTCGATGATTTCGCCCATCTGGCCGGTCATCTTCTTCTGCGGCTTCGCCATCA